>Ga0255781_10001779_pt1 | contig 17415 bp, 22 predicted proteins | sample 101ome_21_FD_179979 | JGI IMG/M metagenome (GOLD analysis project Ga0255781, IMG submission 179979) | Coastal salt marsh microbial communities from the Groves Creek Marsh, Skidaway Island, Georgia - 101413BT metaG (version 2) | ecosystem: Environmental > Aquatic > Marine > Intertidal zone >... | reverse complement strand
AATAAAGTGAAGACATACTTCGGATGAGTGCAGCAGTAGTATTAGAATGGAAACTCCTACCACGATTTATGATGTTCGTGATGACACTTATGAGTTGGCGTGTCGTCGAATGGTTTATGACCTTGCCCGAACCCAGTGCAGCACAGGCTGGTTTAGTATCTGTGGTAACTGGAGCAATGACAGGAGCGTTCGCCGTATGGATGAATCACGAAGGCAAACATCCTCATCAGTCTAATCATCGGATTACGGAGACACGGTCTAGTAAATGAAATACAACATTTCACATTTCTTGACTAAGCTGATCGAACACGAAGGTATGGTCTTGACTGTCTACGAAGACAGTTTGGGCATCGAAACCATCGGTATCGGACGCAACCTCAAAGATCGTGGCATCAGCAAGGAAGAACTGGAATACATGGATATCGTGAACATAGGTGCAGTCTATGATCATGGTATCACAGAAGCAGATGCCCGTTACCTTGCGATGAACGACATCAAGATTGTCGAAAACGAATTGGTTGCGGTACATCCGTGCGTGGAAAAGTTAGATTCAGTCCGTCAGTTGGTTTTGATGGACATGGCCTTCAACATGGGTGTCCCTCGCCTCTGCAAGTTTCTAAAGATGTGGAACGCAATTCACGAACAGAATTACGAAGCTGCATCTTTTGAGATGCTAGATTCGAGATGGGCAAAGCAGGTCGGTAGACGGGCTACAATCCTATCTGATGCAATGAAAAACGGAGAGTTTTGATGAGCAAGGGAAGACCAGCACAAGATAGTGCAGAAAAATCTCGTACAAAACAAGACATTCAGCGCGACTTAAAAAACTATTTTCAATACAAAATAGACGAAAAAGAAAGATATGAAAACTACGATAAGGGTATTTCATATCCTGAAAAGCCATCTGATAAAGCCATCGAACTGATGAAAAAAGGTAAAAGAGTAGGTTTTGTGTGATGCCCCTAACACCTAAAGGTAAAAAAATAATGCAATCAATGCAAAAAACCTATGGGGGTAAGAAGGGTGAACAAGTCTTCTACGCAACAAAAAACGCTGGCAAGATCAGCGGCGTTGAAAAGAAAACGCAAGGTGGCACGGTTGGAACGGCTGGCTATGCGAAAGGCGGTAAAGTTAAAAGCAAAAGTCGAGTTAATGAAGCTGGCAACTATACTAAGCCCGAATTGAGAAAGCGACTGTTTAATCGGATTAAAGCTGGTGGCAAGGGTGGAAAACCCGGTCAATGGTCAGCAAGAAAAGCCCAGATGTTAGCCGCTGCCTACAAGAAAGCTGGCGGCGGATACCGTGATTGAATTTCTTCTGGTCGTCTATTTAGGCGGAACGGTAATAGACCAAACACAAAAATTTGCGGACATAGACCTATGCCGCTACTTTGCCCACAGATTGTCTAACCAACGATCTGTTCCAACCACCGACAACCGGCAGATAAAAATGGTAGCAATATGCAAACCGGTGCCGAAATGAGGAAACGCCATGCTTGCAGAATTGGCCGCAGCAAATGCCGCTTATAGCGTTATCAAGACTGCAATTCAAAACGGTAAGGAAATGTCCGCTCTGGGTTCGCAGATTGCAGCATTCGTCAGTTCGAAAGAAAACCTTCAAAAAAAGGTACAGAAGAAAAAATCTAGTGCGTTCCATCAGGGGGACGATTTCGAGGAGTTTATGGCGTTAGAAGCCATCAAAGAAAAAGAAGAAGAACTCAAACAATTTATGATCTACTGTGGTCGTCCCGGATTGTGGAATGACTGGATAAAGTTTCAGGCAGAAGCACGAGTTGCACGACAAGAAGCTATAAAAGCACAGGAACAGCGTATGCACGACATAATCGAGTACACAGTTATAGGCGTGATTATTGTAGCTATATCTGTGCTGCTAGTCTACGGAGTCTACCTAGCTAAAGTTTATAATTGACAATTCGTCGGTTTTTCTCTATAATATAGCCAGAGGAGAACCCGATGCGAAAGCTTGCAATAGACGCCCTACGTCACACCTACGAGGCACAAAAAAAGAATGCTGAATACACTTACCACAATTCTAAAAACGACTTGCAGCAACTTAACACCGCACTTGCAAGCTGGATTGACGCAAAGCAAAAACTTGATGCTATCCATGAAATCGAAGATGATATCGAGTTTATGTAAATATCTTGCGTGGGGTTTGCTATATGCTGGCAAGCTTTTTACTTGCATCGGGAACTGGTTCTGGAAGCTTCACCGCAAAGTCTTAGATTGGAATAAGTAATGGCCTTAAAAGCACCACAAAAAAGCTTAAAGGCTTGGACTAAGCAAAAGTGGAGAACTAAAAGTGGAAAGCCTTCCACACAAGGACCAAAAGCAACCGGAGAGCGTTATCTACCGGAAAAAGCAATCAAGGCGTTATCGAAGGAAGAGTACGCGGCTACAACCCGTGCTAAAAGAAAAGCAACTCGTGCTGGTAAGCAAGTCGCCAAACAGCCTAAAAAGATACAAGCTAAAACGAAGCGATACAGAAAGATGAAGTAAGATGCCAAACGTAAACACTTCATCTAAATTTGTAGCAGAATCAGTAGATTTAACTACAACAAGTCAAACGCTTGTATACACCGTTCCTAGTAATTACTCTGGAATAGTGAGGTCGTTGATAATAGCTAACTCCGATACTTCTAATAGAAATATAACTTTGGAATGGTATCATGCTGATGATGCAAGCACCCACAGTATTTTAGTTGGACATGCAATTTCAGGGTCTAGTTATGAAGCCGTTTTTAACGATAATGTCCCTATGTATTTACATAGAGGCGACAAGATTTATTTAACAGCTGCTACAGCTAATACTATAGTAGCAACAATCTGCGTAGAAGAATATTTTGATCCGAACCGATAGGTTCATAACTGCCCATAAGGAGAATACCAAATGGCAATCACAACTGCAATGTGTACCAGCTTTAAGTCTGAACTTTTGGGTGGTTTACACGATCTCGACACAGACTCACTCAAAATTGCTCTCATCAAAGATTCCCCAACGGGAACTTATGGTGCAGCAACAACTAACTATTCAGATGTAACCGGCAACTCTGATGAAGCAACTGGCACTAACTACACTGCTGGTGGTCAGGTACTTGACGGTGCAACCATTTCAACAGATGGTACAACTGCTATCGTGGATTTTACTGATGAAGTATTCACAAACGTAACCACTGCTGCTGATGGTTGTATTATCTACAACACAGATAACTCTAACTCTGCTATCTGCGTTATTGATTTTGGCGGTACAGTTTCTGCTACTGCCGGTGACCTTACGATTCAATTCCCGGCTGCAGACGCAAGTAACGCTGTAATTCGTATTGCGTAAGGAAGTAGACTATGGCAGTCTACGGAACTGATGACGCTATTTATGGAACCGGTGTATATGGTTCCGCTAGTTACGGTATAGCATCTGCTGATGTATCGCTCACAGGAGTTTCCGCAACTGGCAGTATAGCCCCTGTTGTAATTAACGGTTTTGAAATTGATATTTCTGAACCTTTAGAAAGCGTAAGTGCAGCAGGTCAAGTCGGTTCTTTGACTGTAACAGGGTTAGCGAATGTAGTTCTTGCTGCTGTATCTGCAACAGGAAGCATAGGAACAGTAGAGCCGCAAGTAGCGGAATCCCTATCTTCGGTTTCTGCAGCAGGATCAATTGGCTCTCTAGTCATCAATGTTGCACAACCAATATCCGGGGTATCTGCTACTTTTAGCTTAAACGATAACTGGGATATTAGAAGTATCAACAAGGTTCCTGTTACTTCTACTGGAATGACAGGAGCGATAGGTACTGTAGCACCAAATATTTTACAGCCTATCTCTGGTGTATCAGCTACGGGTGCAGCAAATACCGTAAACGAAAACCCGTCTGAAAGTCTGGCAAGCGTACAAGGAAATCTTAATCCTCTCAAACCTTTTACAGCAAGTGGTGATGCACAACTTTCTACAGCAGAAAAGAAGTTTGGCACTGCTAGTTTACTACTAGATGGAACAGGGGATTTTGTAACAACAGATTACAATTCAAGTCTGTTAGCAAGTTCAGAGTGGGCTGTAGATTTTTGGGTTTACTCTTCAACGCTGACAAGTCAAACTGCCCATCTTTGGGATGGACAAAACTCTAACTCTGGTTTTGCTTTACGCATTAGTAGCGGCACTTTACAAGTAATAAAAGATGGTTCTATAGCTAGGTCAGTTGCTGGACAATTAAGTAACAATACGTGGCATCATATTCGACTACAAAGAAGGTATGCCTTTACAGAAATCTTTGTAGATGGATACCAAAGAGGTCAGCAAGCAGGTGCGGGGTATAATGCCCATACCTATGTCATAGGCGCAAAAGAAGATGGGTCAGAAGAATTTACTGGCTACATTGACGAATTTAGAGCCTCTACACCAACAGGACTTTCTGCCGCAAGTTTCACGCCTGAAACTTCCGCATACTCTCTGGATGGAAATACAGAAGCACTACTTCATTTTGATGGAACAAACGGTTCCACAACAATCACAAATGAAGCATCTAATGTAATTAACCTGACATTGACTGCGACATCTAACTTTACCTTGACTGGCGTATCTGCAACAGGTTTGGTAAATACAGTTAGTGAAAACCCCGATGAAGTTTTAGGTAGTGTAAGTGCGACGGGTTCAGTCGGAAGTTTGACGGTTCACATTGTTGAAAAGTTAGATTCTGTTCCATCAACAAGCGCAGCAGGTACACCTACTGTTACTGGAATAGTTACGGTATTTAATGCTGATAACTTTAGTAAAGCAAGAGCAATACGGCTGATAGAAGTGCAGTCATCTAGAAGGGCAGCATAAAATGGCTTTGAAATGGCAAGATAAAGACCCTGACGATCAGATAGACTATTCTATCGATTGGATAGCGCAACTTGGTACAAACACCATATCAACTATTGAATGGAAGATATACACAAACGGTGCGTTTGCAACTTGGACACAAGGACAAATTGTAGACGGTCTTCAGTATGTCAGTTCTACAAACACAACCACAGTAGCCACACTTTACTTAGGGCTAGGAACTGCGTTCACGACATATAGTATTATCTGCCGTATGACAGCAAGTGACGCAACGATAATTGAACAAGAAGTTAGACTTCGTGTTGTGGAGAAAAACTAGATGGCATACGATTTCTTAGGACTTACAAATGATATATGCCGCCGCTTGAACGAGACAGAACTTAGTTCAGGTAATTTTTCGACAACAACAGGCGTCTATTCGCAACTAAAAGATTCGGTCAACGCAGCGATTCGGGATATCAACCAGTCGCATTTTGCGTGGCCGTTTAATCACAATTATGTGCAGCTAACCCTAACTCCGGGTCAGTTGCGGTACCCGCTGCCGACTAACCATAAGTATGTTGATTTTGATACTGTCCGTTTAGAACGGTCAACCTCACCCCTCGTAGAAAATGCACGGAAACTAACACAGCTTTCTTACGACGAATATGTAAGTCGGTATATTGATGAAGAGTATCGCCCTTCATCACAAGGTAGCGCACCCGAATATGTTGTTCGCGCACAAGATGGCGACATCATTTTCGCTCCTATTCCAGATAAAGCATATCAAGTAAAATACGAATATTACATGTATCCCGCCGATCTCGTAAACGATACTGACGTTCCTACTATTCCCTATCGGTATCGTCACGTAATCGTAGATGGCGGCATGTACTACGCATATATGTTTCGTGACAACATCGAATCTGCACGGGTTTCTTTCCAGAAATTTGAAGATGGTATGAAGCGGATGCGTACCCAAAGCATCAATGAGAACATCTACGCAAGGGCGGTTTAGATGCCGGATCGTTGGACTACCAACGCCTTTGAACTCAAGGGCGGCTTAATTACAAACCTATCTCCGCTGCAGCACGGTATTCAACTTCCGGGTTCTGCGCGGATATTGCGTAACTTTGAACCATCACAATCCGGCGGATACACCCGAATTGAGGGGTTTGAAAAATATGATACTAATGCTGTTCCTAGCGGTGTGGGACCAATCCGGGGTATAATCCGATATAATGATCGTGTGTATGCCGCACAAAACGATAGATTGTACGAATCTGCCGGTTCTGGTTGGACACAGATAACCAACAATGCAACGTATGGTAGCGCGGGTGTAAACCTCAACGTCGGTTCCGCTAAAGTACGGTTTGTTAAATATAATTTTGACGGAACAGAAAACTTTATGCTGGTGGATGGGACTAGCAAACCGTTCACCTTTGATGGTACTACTTTCAAAGAACTTACCGGCCTATCTTCTGACGCACAAGGCGCATCCCACGCCGTAAACTTTAAGAACCACATTTTCCTTGCAAACGGAGAAAACCTACTTTTTTCAGCCCCATATGACGATGAAGACTTTACAAGTGCGTCTGGCGGTGGTATAATAAACATAGCCGATACCGTAACAGGTTTGATTGTGTTCCGGGAACAACTCATTGTTTTTAGCCAGAGCAAGATAAATAGAGTTGTAGGTAGTAGCGTAGCAGATTTTACTTTGCAACCTGTGTCACAAGACTTGGGATGTATAGAAGCAGATACGATACAGGAAATAGGCGGGGATATTATCTTCTTAGGGCCAGACGGCCTACGTCTGTTTTCAGCAACTGACAGGGTTGGCGATTTTAATCTCGCGGTAATATCTAAGCCTATCCAGTCAGAAACCTTAGATTTGATCTCTAGCGGATCATCTTTTAACAGTTGTGTGATTAGGGAGAAAAGCCAGTACCGTATATTTGCGTACCGTAGTGCTACAACGTCAGGCAACTCTAAAGCACTTCTGGCTACACAATTACAAGACAGCCTTGCATGGTCTGACATACGAGGAATAAAGGTATACTCTTCATTCAGCGAATACGATGGCGGTGTAGAATATATCTATTTTGGTGAAGACGACGGGTATGTCTACCAGATGGAACAGGGTAACACGTTTGACGGAACAAACATTACAGCAACATTTGCTACCCCGTTTGTTCCCTTACAAGATCCTAACCTTCGCAAGACACTATACAAAGCCACGACCTATATCGATGCTAACGGTGCTTTTGATATTCAACTGTCGATAAAATACGATTTTGACCAATTGGGTTCTGTTCAGCCGTTGCCTATTTCTTTGAACAGTACGTCAGGTGCTACTGTAACATACGGTTCAGGTGTCTTTGGCACTTCGACCTTTGGACAAAAGCAAAGAGCAATTTATCAGGTTCCGGTTACGGGGTCTGGTTTTACCGTTTCACTTCTGTATGAAACACTAGGACAAACAACCGACTCGACATTTACCATAGACGCTGCGACTGTCCAGTACGCACTATATGGAAGGAGATAACAAATGGGTACAGGATATACCAGAAACGATACCGGAAACAATATCGCAGACGGTAACGTAATTAACGCTGCTGACTTGGATGGAGAGTTTGACGCCATCGAATCGGCGTTCAATTCTACAACCGGACACTCTCACGATGGCACCACTGGCGAAGGACCACAGATTACATCTGCTGGTATCGCTGCAGGGGCCATTACTTCCACTGCAATTGCTAACGATTCCGTTGCGCTAGGCACAAAGACTACCGGTAACTATGTTGCTACAGGCGCAGTATCAGGTGTCGGTTTGTCTGGTTCAGCTTCGGCAGAAGGTGCAACATTTACCGTAACATCCAACGCGACAGATGCAAATACTGCAAGTACCATTGTGGCGCGGGATGCAAGTGGTAACTTTAGCGCAGGGACAGTTACGAACACGGGTATTGCTACGACAGGTAACATTACTGTTAGTGGTACTGTAGATGGACGTGATGTAGCGGCTGACGGTACAAAACTAGATGGCATCGAAAGTGGTGCAACCGCAGATCAGACTGCTAGTGAGATACTTACTGCAATCAAGACTGTAGACGGTGCTAGTTCTGGTTTGGACGCCGATCAACTTGACGGTCAAGAAGGCACGTACTATTTGGACGCCAACAACTTCACCAACATGCCAGCAGGATATACTGGGTGGACTGTGAGTGATGGTAGTAATTCTGAAAGCATAGCCGATGGTAACACTGTAACATTTGCAGGTAGTGGTGCTTCTTCTGTGGCATACAATACTGGAACTAACACGGTAACTGTATCGTCTACAAACACTACATACAGCAACGCGACAACCAGTGCTGCTGGCCTCATGTCTAGCGCAGATAAAAGTAAATTAGATGGAGTTGCTGCTGGTGCTACTGCTAACGTAGGCGATATTACTGCTGTAACTGCTGGTAGTTATCTTACTGGCGGCGGCACTTCTGGAAGTGTCACTGTAAACGTAAATGCTGCTACAGCAAATACCGCCAGTACAGTTGTAGCACGAGATGGCAGTGGTAATTTTAGTGCTGGTACAATTACAGCTACTTTGAGTGGTAATGCTTCTTCAGCAAGTAGTGTTCCGTGGTCGGGTGTAACAGGTGCGCCAACAATTTATCCTAACTGTACTACGGCTGGTGCATCTAACTGTAACAACGGTGCCCAGCTTGGTGGTATTTACACTCTTGGTCAAGACCAATTTAGTACCTCCGGTGTAGGTGCCTTCTATCAGAGTGGTACAACGCACGTCCTAAACCCTAACTGCAACTGCAACTGTAGAGATTAAGCCATGCCAACATTTAGAAGATTTGACATCCCTCCCGGATCAGATGATAAAATGAAATATTTCATTAGTCACTCTGATTCACAGTTAACCGTATCCGCCTTTTTGAAGTGGTACGATCCTGATCGTGTTTGGGACTATGCACCAGTTAGCTGGAACAGCATCTCGTCATCTATCGATCTGTATGGACATGGCACAAACATAAATTGGCCCGATAATACACAAGCTGTCTACGGGCTTCCGAACCAACCTGCAGATGATGTATATATATTTTCATACAAAACGACTATCGATCCGGCTGTCTTAGGCCACGATGAGTTTGTTGATTATGGCATTCTAGATGTGCAAACAATGAACAATCGGGAACTGAAGAAGGTTGCAAACCGATTTGCTGAAACAGCTATCGTAAAAGCAGAGACTTCTACTCGCTATCGTGATCTTACAGATTCCTCTGCTATGATCAACGTCTTCATGCCGTTTGCTAACATTGCAAATTCGACAATTGATGTGCAAACTGATCCTTCTCAAGTTGTAGAAGGCATCACCTTTGATGAAGAATACACATGGGATAACATCCCACAGACTGGTATGATTTGGAAGAATCTGTTCTGGCACGTTCACCAGACAGATACTACTGTAACCTGTGCTGCTGACGGGTATTGCGAGATTCCGTTCAAGCTGCGCTGGAATGCAGACGATTCTGATTGCCAAAATGCAACCACCTTAAAGATTGATGACGTGATGGGTTACACCCCGTACAGCCGCGTCACTGTTGCAAGCGATGGTACAGGCAGCGTCAAGGTAGGCGCACTTGGCTTGGTTGCTGGTGATACCTTGAAAGTAAAGCTTAACGGCGACCTCGTAACTGGACTAGGTGAGTTAACAGCTACTGTCGTCTAATGCTAAACGTCTTTCTTGGCTATTCTTGCAATTTGAGTTGCAGCTATTGTTTGCAAGCACCGCTAGCAGAGAGAGAACGAAGGGTAAAACCTAACACGTCGGTTTTTATAGAGAAGGTTCTACCGTGGGTGGTAGAAAAAAACATAAAAGAAATTGCCTATTGGGGCGGTGAACCTTTAGTCTACTGGAAACACATCGAACAGATACAAGAGGCATTTAAGGAAGCAGGTCACAAGTTTGATTTTGTAAAGATAGCAACGAATGGTACTCTCTTTACTGACAAGCACGTTGAACAATGTAATGAATGGGACGCATACGTTATCGTATCACAGCATCCAGATTTCGGAACACCAGCGTGGGATAAGATTATAAACCTTAATAACTACTCGCTATCTTATCTGTTCTACCACGATAATCTGTATGCGTGGGATTGGATAAAAGAGTGTGAAAAGCTGGAACAAACCTACTCTAGGCCGATGTTCCCGTACATGCACTGGGTCAGAGCAACGTCAGGGGCTTCCCCGGATACATATCTAACCCACGAAGATTTGGATAAGCATATTGTACACCTCTGGGATTTAGCTAAACTGGCTGCTGACGGTCATCGACTTGCTAAAAATATGTGGTTAGGCCACATGGCAGAATGGAAATCTAAGGTACACGGTAACGCTGAGTTTGTTCCGATGTGCTTCGGCAGTCACCAGATAGATGTAGATTTAGACGGAAATAGATACGCCTGTCATCATCACGTTGAACCACACTTGAAGACAGGAACCATCTGGGAAGATACTTCGGAATCGGCCCTACACCAAGCTAGGAAATTTGTAGATACTAAGGAATGCAAGGAATGCCCGATCAACACGTGGTGCAGAGGAAATTGTCATCTTAGCATGACCCACGATGTTGATTGCAGACTGAGTAAGTATAAACACAAAATCTTAACATGGCTTGATGGTAAATTAAATGACAGTAGCACAAGGATTTTCGTCCACCACTGATATCGGCACGATATACCCTTCCTTCGTTATGCACAAGGTTTGGGATACACCGGAAGGGTTTAACGAAAGTCTGTATGACATAGCAAAAGTAGACGCTATCGAAAACAGAATCCAAGACCCTAATAACAGCAAGAATATTGGCACCCATGAAATTCATCTAGGTCACATTCGCCACAACTTTCTTGCTGATTACGCAGATAAAGAACCCATCAAGATTCTCACAGAAATGGTGGATACAGCTTGCAGAGAATATCTGTTACAGGTATATCATTATGAACATACCGGCAAGCTAAACATGATGAGTGATACCTTTTGGCAACGAAGAAGCCATCACGAGAATGTAGGCATCAACGCACACACCCATATCAAATGCGACTTGGTTGTGACCTACTACCCGAAGATTCACTTAGACGAAAATGCTACTGGTGCATTACATAAAGGTGCATTCCGCGCTTACGACCCGTCGAACTATGGTAAGCGGTTCTGGCCTACAAACAACCCCACATACTATATAGGTGGTTGGTATCAGGTAGAACCAGTAGAAGGTTCGATGATCATCTTAGAGGGGTATGTCCCGCACGATTCGACGTATTTCTCTGGCGATGAACGGATGTGCATACCGATCTTGGTCGATGTAGATACACCAAAAAAGCATATGAAAGTGGATAGCGATGTCATTATTCGTTCTTAGTTTTGAGAACGGCACCCGTTTTTTCTATAACAACATCACAAATGAGTTGTTCGACGAAAACGAAAACGATGTCCTTTCTCAGCCAGATAAAAAACCGACAGGTACAAAGGCCGAAGTAGTCTCTCCAGAGACACCTGTCAGGAAAACCCGGCACGTTGAAGTCTTAAAGATACAGCTTGGGTTGAAGTGTAATTACTCCTGTAGCTACTGTAATCAGGCTATTCATGTAAATGATTCTAGCCATACTGATACAGAAGACGCCCTAGAGTTTATGGAAAAGATAAAGTCGTGGGTTGTAGGTCATCCGAAACGGATAGAACTATGGGGCGGTGAACCGTGGTTGTACTGGAAGAAGATCAAGGTTTTGATGCCTCTCTTAAGACAGAGGTTTCCATACGCACAATTCTCGACTGTAACCAATGGTTCTGTCCTGAACGATGAAATCTTAAAGATTATCGATGACTACGATTTCAACATTGCTGTAAGTCACGATGGTCCGGGTCAATTCCTACGTGGGCCTGATCCACTAAAAGACCCAGAGAAGCGGGAATACCTAGAGAAGCTAATAGCTAATCGCGCACCGAAGGGTAAGTTTAGTTTCAACAGTGTTATGTGTGCTGGAAACCACAACCCTCAAGAAATACGAGACTTTTTCTACAGAGAGTTTGGGCCAGACGTACATTGTGATTTTGAAGGGGTCGTAAACGACTACTCCGACGGAGACATCGGCTTAGTCAAAGAATATACCGTAACCGACTACGCCCAGCTTTCAGCAAATGTACTAAAAGGTTTGTACGACGGTAACCTGCATCAGACTGCCTATTTCGGCGGACGGTATCAGAACTTTCTTCAAGATTTGCAAGAACGCAGACAGGCAGAAGTAGTCGGACAGAAATGCGGGATGGATAGGGGTACACATCTGTCCGTTGACTTAAAGGGTAACGTAACAACTTGTCAAAACACAGGGTCTACAGGTAACTACCTTCTAGGAAACATCTACGAAGAAAAGTCTCCAGAATTAAGTTATAGCTGGCATTGGTCTAAACGCCGCGAATGTAGCAACTGTCCTGTTCTTCATCTGTGTAGAGGAAGCTGCATGTACCTAGAAGGTGACAACTGGTCACGATCCTGTAACAACGAATACTACACGGCAATACCAATCTTCTTTGCAGTTATGTCGGACATTGCAGAAAGCAGACTTTTAACCGTAGAGGGCGAGATTATCCGCCCAGAATATGACATACCAACCGCGTAATAGGTACGAGTTTATGGAAATGCAAAGCTTAATAGATATGCTTCTAGGTCTGATTATCGCCGGTGGTGCTTGGTGGGCTAACTCAATGACCAAAGAACAAAAGCGTATTGAGATTCTCCTGAACAAAACCCGTGAAGACTACGCGACTCGAAACGATGTGCGCGATGATATGCGGAGAGTTATGGAAGCTTTGCACCGGGTAGAAGACAAGCTAGATAAAGCTTTGGACAAAAGGTAGGAATAGGGAATGGCTACACAATATACTGGAACCCAACAACAAACTGGCACTACCTTAGCAGGAACTGGTGCATTACCTACACCAACTGCAGGAGCCGGTACTATTCCTACTCCCGCACAAACCAGTCAAAACATGGCTGATCTTGAAAAACAGACTACAGACATTGCCGCAACCGCTGGTACTGCTGCAACAGAAGTTCAGCCAATCCTTCAGCAGGTACAGGCTGGGGAAGACATCGTTCCATCCGCCGGTACGATGTTGGGAACAGCACCGACTGTCACCCCAGACACTTTGGATCAGTCGCAGATTGCCTCTATTGCCACACCGACCAAAGACCCTAGCATCGGTCAGGTAACTACGACTGCTTCTGCCCAACAAGATATTCAGAATATGACCTTTCAGGGGGCAACCTCTAACTTCAACCCGAATAACCTTGTAGATGTAAACCAAGTATCTAACAATGTTCTTTCGGCTGGTGCAATGGCAACGGCTGCAACACAACAACTAGACCAACGGGCAACAGTGCAGTTTCAACTTAGCCAGTTGCTTTCTGGCTTGCAACCCGGTCAACCGGCACCACCGTGGGCATCCCCAGCGATTCGTAAAGCATCCGCAATCATGCAGCAGCGTGGTTTGGGTGCTTCTTCTATGGCTGCAGCAGCAATTACGCAAGCTGTCATGGAATCTGGTGTCTCTATCGCTGCACAAGATGCAAAAGCTTACCAGACAATTCAGATCAAAAATCTAGATAACCAACAGCAAGCTGCCCTTCAGAATGCCTTGCAAGTTGCCACGATGGATCGACAAAATGCAGATGCCCGTACAAAGGCTATGATTAGCAACGCACAGGCACTTCTGTCCATTGATCTAAAGGAGTTGGACGCACAACAGCAAAGCAACGCAATTAAATATAATGCGCTTTCTCAAGCCGCTTTGAGTGAAGCAAGTGCTGAAAACACCCGTTTGCAGATCAACGCAAAGAATGAACTGCAGCTAGAAGAGTTCTACACTGAACTGGGTGTACAGATTGATACCGCTAACATCAACCGTGATGTGGCTATCAAGCAGTACAATACCAGTCAGGCAAACGCTTTCAAAGAATTTAACGCATCGATGGAAGATCAGCGTGACAAATTCAATGCAAATATGCAATTTGCAATTGATCAGTCGAACGCGATGTGGCGCAGACAGATTAACACTGCGAACACTGCTACCCTGAACGAAACGAACCGCATCAATGCACAGAACGCATTCAACGCAAGCCAGACTGCTTTGAACCAACTGTGGCAGAAGTATCGTGACAATGCAACCTTCAGCTTCACTTCTGCTGAAAGTGAAAAGCAGCGCAAGCACGAACAGGCACTTCGGGCTATGGAAATTGCAGCATCTGAAAAAATGCTGGATAATCAGCAGAAATCTACTATCGCTAACAATCTGGTCAAAGTAATCGCTAACTGGTAGAGGTATATATTTATGGCTAATATAGCAAGTCTGTTAAGCGGCATCTCAAGTCTTTTTGGTGAAGCTGGCGATTTAATCAAACTGGGCGCAGAAGCCTACAGCGCAATTAGCGGTGACGATGACAAAGACACAGGCTTTATGAAGCCAAACTTCGCCGGTTTCAGAACCAGCGCAGCCAGTGTGCGTCCAATGGAGATGGATTCTCCTTACGGTATCCGCCAACCTGTATATCCAGAAAATATCCAAAGTGCTATGCGGTCAATGGCACAACGCCAACTGACAGATACCACCCTGCAGCAAGTTCGTGATGTAGCAGCAGTTCGTCGTACCCGCACAAATATCTCTCCAAACATTGGTATGTCGTACGACATGGACATCACCCCAGCAGGTGCAAGGGCAGCACAGGTATCACGGGCAAGAATCCGTAACACACTAGGAGCGTAGCATGAAGGGTGAAAACAAACTAAATATCAAGCGAGGCAGCATCGAAGCCGCTGACCCATTTGCTGCTGCGCCTCCCGGTATTTCCCTGACAAGCGACAATGCTAAATGGCCGTGGGGTCAGCCACCACAAGATGTGGATGTAAATGTTATCTTGGAAAAGGCAACCGACAAGCTGGACAACGACCCTATCTTTTTGGATGAAATGTTCAAGCTGCTGATTGCCGGAATCTCTATTGAACACATCGTAGAAACTTGGTTGATTGACGGGTTTGAAGGTGGCAAGTTCTCCCTAGATGCGGGGCTGCTGGCTAAAAGCCCGTTAGCTATGTATATCGCTTATCTTGCAGAAGAGAACGGCGTACCTTATAAGATGTTTGAGAATGAAAACCCGATGGCAGATGAACGCATGTCTGACCGCGATTACTTCAACCTTCTCAAACAAAACAATCCGCGTCTGTTTAGTCAGCTTCGTGAAAAACTGAACGAAACTGTTCGTATGGGCATCGAAGGTGCTAAAGAAGATGAACGCGAAATGATGCAACAAGCAAGCTTAGAGGCAGCAGAGCCAGAAGAAGGCTTTATGATGCCAGAACGAGAAGAGGACGCGCAGTAATGGACCCTATTAGTTTCGGCATTATTAACGGCCTTTTGGAAATCACTTCTGCAGGACAAACTGCAAAGAAAAAAGCTGAATTAGACGCAAAGAAAAAGAAAGAAGATGCGCTGAAATCTGGTATGGATTTGCTGGGTAACACCCTCACAAGCGATCCAGAAACTGCTTTTAACTTTGTAAGCAACCCTTCTATGCTTCCCATTTTCCAGACTATGGATGTTAACAGAAAAGCAGCCGTATTAGCTTCTGCATCAAAGTCCTTCGAGACAGCCAGCCAAAAGCGTTGGGTTGAGACAGCTAAAGGCGATGTAGCTGCTGCACGGGCGTTACTTGGAGATATGCGTCTTTTAGAACAGTCTGATTTTCAGCAGGTCATGCCTACGATAGTAGCCTACGCCTCACCGACTTTTACAAATCAGGAGTTTGAAATCCTGAAAGATGTTGGTGGAGATTATGCCAAAGCACAAACCTACCTCGCATCTGGCATGTATCCCAAAGGTAGCGTGTTGAATGCTGCGCTGTCAAGCATCCAGAAACCTACTGCAGAGTACACAGCGATACCCAACGAAACCTTCACACAAGTTACAGAACTGTTCAAACAGGGGAAAAATGGGGAAGCCCTTTCTTTGATCGGTGGGCTGCACAACACTGTCAAGCCGTACGCTACTACAAGTCAAGAAGCTATGCGAGATAGTTTGCGCTTGATTGCCCTTAAAAATAGTTTCGGTACGCGAGACGGCGATCCATCTAATATTGGTGATTTTCTAGGTGACATCCTGACAGGTATCAATCAGCTTGACGATCAAGCCGCACGAAAGTCTGCTGCTGTAGCATCTCAGCCTATTGTTGAAGCTATGGCAAAAGGTGTAAAACTTGACAAGTGGACACCAGACGCCCAATCTAAGTGGGCGCAATTAGTAGCTATCGCTGGTATTGCAGATGATGCTGCTAAGAATCGTACTGTGTACCTAGATGGCACAAACAAAGAAGTTCTTGGGATGCAAACAGAGAAGTCTCTGTTAGAGGCTCCCAGCCAGTGGCTAGATACCTTGAACAGGCATTCGACACAACAGATTGCTACTGCGTATAAGAACATGTCAGGTGATGAACGCCAGAAATTCCGCAAGGATGTCGAGACTGCAATCATACGGGATCATGTGACCAATAGCCAGACTAAGACAACATTTGATGGAAAGACCATTCCTGCAAATCCTGTCAACTATAAGAATCGCTATTCGTCGGTTTACGATGCCCTGCCGTTCGTTTCTGAACTCATACATGACAAGCTGGGTATACCCCGTCCGGGTGGCACAGTTGATGGACGCCCAATGCTTCCGCAGCAACTTGCCGATGATGGTGAAACCCCTCTCGACCCTACTCAAATCCGTATTAGCCCGAACAGGGTTATCAATGCAAGCCAAGATGCAATTGCATTTGCAGAAGCTAACGGCACTACCCCACAGCAGCTTCTGAACACTGATGTCGGATACTACGGCTTGGTTGATCTTGGAAACACTGGTAATGAGTTCCGTCTGTTCACCCCAGCAAACATCATCAAGCAAAATGCTATCTTCACAAACAAAACCGACATGAATGTTAGCGAAGAAGCTATGAAGTCGGTTGCATTCACCCTTGCCCGTACAGGTGTGTACAGCAGAGGCGATCAGCTAGATGTCATTGCTGCAAATATGAGTGGTGAGATTCCTAGCCGCTATAAGCCTGATCCTTTGTCAGCTACAGTCAACGCTGCTACTTTCGAAGGTTTCATTCGGGAGACAACAGGCCGCGCTATCAAGATGGAAGATGTTTCTAAGGCGAGAGATAACGCATCTAACTTCTACAACCTGCTTGCCCGTGCAGAATCTCGCATGGCTCGTATGGGTGATCAATCTCGACTTGCCGATGAATTCACATCTCTCATGCAGAATGTGTTTATGCTAGAAGGTAACTTAATTGATTCGGCTGTCGAAGGTGGTAAGCGGGTCTGGAAAAAAGTAAACCCATTTGGTGTTAGTAACCTCGTAAAAATCGACGACATGCGTAACGATGCAGGGTCTGCTGGTTCTAACAAGGAAGCAGTTGAATCACAAATCAACGCCTTCTTAGAAACGAACTATGCAAAAGCAAATGTAGAAATGGCATCTCTTGCTGTCACCCTTG
>Ga0255781_10001778_pt1 | contig 17417 bp, 13 predicted proteins | sample 101ome_21_FD_179979 | JGI IMG/M metagenome (GOLD analysis project Ga0255781, IMG submission 179979) | Coastal salt marsh microbial communities from the Groves Creek Marsh, Skidaway Island, Georgia - 101413BT metaG (version 2) | ecosystem: Environmental > Aquatic > Marine > Intertidal zone >... | reverse complement strand
ATTATTAGTTTTTCCTGGATCGTCTTGTCCTCTACGTCTTATCATTTTAAGGGTCTGCGTAAACTTTCCTCCACTAAAATTATTTGTTACTGCCCATACACTAAACAATCCGCTAAATTGTGGAACAGTTTTAGGAAATTCCATACTTGCTCCGTCAATTTGATAATCAAAAGGTGTTTTAAAGTTTACTACACAAAATACTTCCGAATTTTGGTATGTCATTGTTCCTTCTTCTGTTGCATTTGGTGATGATCCAGATCTTGTTGGAACAAAATTGCCCATTTCTTGTGGAATAAAAAACGGATCTCCTAGAATTTGCATTTCTGCTGTAACCATATCTGTAACTTGGTTAGTAATTCTGTCATGAAACATTTCTGCAATTCTTCGTCTAATGTCTCCAGACCGTGTAGCATTGCCGCTAGTAGAACTAGTTCTAGTTTGTTCTTGGACACTACCTGTAACAGACTTTCTTTCATTAGTACCTGTCTGCTGATTCATAGAAGAACTAGTGTTCATATCAGTATCATTTACTGTTTTGTCAGCACTTGGGGCAACTTGAGTTCCGCCAGTGTTTTGTCCAAAGTTTGAAAATGCAGTTTGTAAAAATGCGTTATTAAAAGAAATATCAAATTCTAATACATCTTCGTTTTGTCCTGTATAGATATAGTTGTATTCTTTTGCGGCAGCCGCTTTTAAACCTTCGGTATTTGCGGGCCTTTCATTAGGAGCGTTAAATTTTGCCTCATCTGCATCATAAGGAATGACACTGTATACATAAACACGGGGTGGTCTACCTACTTGTTGTTCTGTTTCTGTATTTTCTTCAATAAAAGTATAGGTATCAATTTTAAACCATCTTCGAATTCCATTTGCGCCCGGCTCAGTAGATCTAGTTCTAGCAAAATCGCTGTTTAATACCATTCTTTCAATTACTTCGGTAATTGTCATACCTTGGTTAAACTGATAATCTCTTGATTTGTCTGCAGGAGCCAGCCCTGCAGAATCTCTATTTGGAGATCCTCTTAACCCATCGTCAAGATATGAATTTGGTTGAGAACCGTGTGCCTGATTGCCTCCTTCAGAAAAACTGTCAACAAGAGTACTTAATCCAATTTCGTTCATTGCACCTGTATCTTCTGCAAAAGTTTTTAATATTCCGTACATTCTTCCCGCAGATCTAACAGTTGCAGCGATTGTTTCTTCAGATTTTCTTCTAACATCTGCATCAAAATCAGGATGCGGTTGAGGCGGAGCGTTAGTACCTATTCTATCTTGTATTGCTTGCACTCCGTCGTCCATGAGTGCGTCAGGATTTACATTTCCTTGTTGAATATAGGCTGAAAATTCTTCTCTACTTCTTGGAAAAACAATTACATATCTATCAAAAGGTGCAACTGCTCCTGCATTTTCTAATTGTCCAATTCTATCGTTCATAATACTAGTAACACTTCTAGAAGCAGTTTCTAATACCGTGTGAACAAAATCTCCGTTTGCATTTATTGGTGTTTTTATTTCATTAATATCATCGCCAAGTCCTGTTTCACTCATAGGAACTGCTTGTGCTTGATAAACGGATCCTTTTCCGTCTACATTAAAATCTAACTTGGTTAATTTAATCGGAATAAAAATCGGCTTAGGCATATGTGGAGATGGATTATCTGCTGTTACTCCGTATTCATCCCAACCTACAAAATCAATTCTTAAACAAAATGGTGCATCCAAATAGTTAGCAAATCCAGAAGTTGCTGCGGCACCAATGATTGCTTCGATAAAGTTTCCCATTGAATATGGTTCATTGACAGTAAATTTTAATGTTGTTCCTAGCGCCACTCCTGTATTTGGATTAGGTGCAAGAACAGCATCTAGTTCTAAATCTTCTATAAAGTATTCTGCATGACCGTTGCCTTCTACTTCGTCAAAAACTTGATACCTTTTATCATAGATGCCGCCGGCGCTTTTGATTACATATGTTTGAAATCCGCCGCCGTCTCTATATTGCGATGGCGAGTTATATTCTGCAGAACTTAAAATTCCTAAGGTAATAATATAATTGTAACTAATAAATTCTCTTAACGGATTAGGAATTTTACTTCTCGAAGCACCAGATCCAGATAATCCAGCAACATAGTTAGTTGCCGAAACATCATCAAACTGTCCTAACGGGCTTGGTTCCGGTAAAAATGAATTATTAAAAAATTGGTCAAATTCTGAAACATTTGCTAAAGACTCGGCCATTTGTCTTATAGCATCATATCTTTCGCCAATTGGTTGTGTTAGTTCTGCTAATGGTCTTGTAACAACTTGTACAGTTCTATCTAAAATTTTAGATAGCTCAGGAGCCTTACTTGTTATGCTTTGTACAGCAGAACTAATTGTAGGACTTAATGCTGATGCTGCAACTGGTCCTAATGTTGCATTTGCTAAACCGCTGGCTGCGGCTGATAAAATGTTTCCGGTTGATAATGAGTTTGGATTTGATATAGCACTAATTGCTGTTGTTACTGCATTTAAATTTAATCCGCCTGTCGGAATGCCGAGTGTTGCTGCGGCTTGCGATGCAGCTCTTACTCCGGTATCAAGTACATTTTGATTTTGCCAACCTCGAGAGTTTCCTGATATACCTTCAATTAACCTTGCAGTTTGTTGTACATTTCCAAAAATTTGTTCTGCTTGAGAAGAAACAGTTGATGCTTGGTTTAAAACACGATTACTTCCAGGAACAATTTTATTCACTTGACTGGTTAATGAATAAACTGATCTAAAAGTATTTGGTAATGTAGAATTATTAGCAACAGCACTGATTACGCCGCCTGCGCTTCTTATGTTTGTAATAGACCCGGCTAAATTTCCAGCATTATTTGTGATACTACTAACAGTAGTTGCTATTCTACCAATATCTTTTTGTGATTTTGAAAAATCTGATAACGCAGAACTAATATTTCCTAAAGATCCCAATGATCTATTAGCCGACGAAACCGACCTTGCTATGTCACTTAATGGATTAGTAAACCGAAATGCCATTTATTAATATCCTAGTCTCTCTCGTAATAGTTTTCCTTGTGGTAAGTAAATTCTTGTTCCAGATGTAAAATCAAAAATAGGATCTTTGATTATATTTGGATTGCGCTGTGCAAAGACCCACCACAATTCTTTTTTTCCATACAAGTCAAATGCTAAAAGATCAGGACGACGATTATATGCTGGTGTAATTTCATATAACACATCATCTCCTGCCATAGGAATTGGTTGTGGTTTAAAAAGGTCTAAGTATCCTGAAACATTTTTTGGTGTTTTAGCATAAGGACTTAAATTTGCTGGCATTATACCCACCCCTCAGGCGATCCAATATGCTGTCCGTTAGCATATTCATTTAAACTAAATTTAGCATGACTTCTTCTTGCGTATTGTGGCTGACATGTTACTGTAAATATTCCCTGCATCGGAACATAGTTTATTTCTCCGTTTACTTCGCATTCAATATAATCAACATCTTGCGGCATGTCAGTTGTAAAGTTTGTAATAACAACAGGAATATTATTTAAAACATGAGGTCCGTATCCATTTAATCTTGCAACTAATGGTGGATTTCCCAGTGGGACACTATTGCCATAAAACATTTTTGTCATGGTGCGTAAATAATGAAGTGCTGCTACCCAATACTTTGCATCTCTTTCACTTTCTTGTATAAACTCACCTGTAATTGTTATATTGTCTATTATACTATTCTCATAGGCATAAAAAGGATGATTGGTATGAGTTGGTTGTACCGCAGAATAACTTGCTGAATGTCCTAAAAGTATAGTAGGATTAAACGGAAATATTAATTTTCCTGCTTCTGTTAGAGGTTGCAAAACACTTGCTTCTGCAATTTGTCTCGGCACACTTAAACTTACACGCCAATCGTGTATTTCGTCTTCTCTTGCATTTTCTCCAACCCTTGCTGTAACTAAACTTCTTGTTTGTGGTGCAGCATCAGCACCTACACCTTGAGCAGCATTTTGCGCCATTCTGTTTGCAGTTCCAACTTGTTCAGGGTTAGTTGCACGTTGCGCATTTAGATAATTGTCCATCCATCTTGAACGACCTGGTTCATCTGCAACGTTAGCATTGTCTGTATAATCTACCATAACTCATTGATCTCCAATAGTATTTAGTTGACAAATTTAACTACGTATATTATAATAAATACATTAACTTGGAGAACATTTAATGCGTAAGCGAAATTACCTTAACAATAAGGACATACTATCAGAGATACACAAGTCAAAAAATACTTTTAACAGTTACGTAGAAAAAGAATACGCCGACTATGACATTATTTTAGACAGCGTAGATAAAATAAACATTAGAACTATTGCAGAAGCAAAACGCAACAAAGCAAAACGTCTTTCAACCGAAGATTATGAACGCAGACGTATGGCAGGTGAGCGTGTTAAGCAAGCAGATTGCGAAATCGATTACAAAAAGATTACAAAAGAAGAGTTAATTTTCCGTGTAATGATGTTTGACCACATTCCAGAAGAGCCAGGTCGTAAAAAGAATCCTAAAACAGAAGCAGATCGTAAAACAAAACTTAATTTTCCGCCTTTCCAACACTATAAGTTTAATGACGACGGAGAACTTGTATGTGTAGGCAAGAGTCACTGGATTGGAGGCATGGAAAATGGACATTTTTCAAAGGACCATGGCAAGGCTACTAATAATCTTGCAATGATGTGGATGAAATTGTGCGATCGTTATGCGACACGAGGCAATGTACGTGGATACACCTACAATGACGAAATGAGAGGACAAGCAATACTACAACTTGCACAGATTGGCCTACAATTTGACGAATCTAAGTCACAAAACCCATTTGCATACTACACAGCAGCAGTTACAAACAGTTTTGTACGTGTTATCAACATTGAAAAACGCAATCAAAACATTAGAGACGACATCCTCGAAATGAACGACCTAAATCCAAGTTATACAAGACAACACGCAGGAGAATGGGAAGCGGCTGTACGCAGAAACGAAGAAGCAAGTGCTTCGCCATATTCAGAGAAATAGTGGTTGACAGGTGTATAATTACATAGTATACTTTTACAAGTATATATGGAGGATCACGTTTGTTTAAGAAAGCCGCGGTGTTTACGGACATCCATTTTGGCCTAAAAGGCAACAGTCGTATACACAATGACGACTGTGAAGAGTTTATAGACTGGTTTATCGAGCAAGCCCAAGAAAATAACTGCGAAACTGCAATTTTTTGTGGTGACTGGCATCATAACCGAAACAGTTTAAACTTAACAACCATGGATGCAACTATTCGCAGCATGGAAAAACTAGGTGCTGCCTTTGAACAGTGCTTAATGTTTGTTGGCAACCACGACTTGTACTATAAAGATAAGCGTGATGTAAGTTCGACTGAGTTTGCAAGACACATTCCGGGTATTACAGTTGTAGATAAAATACTAGAAAAAGACGATGTAGCACTTGTTCCTTGGTTAGTTGGTGACGAATGGAAGAAAATTGGTAAAATTAAATCTAAATATCTTTTTGGTCACTTCGAACTTCCTAGTTTCTATATGAACGCTATGGTACAAATGCCAGATCACGGTGATCTTCGATCTGAACACTTTGTACATCAAGACTATGTGTTTTCAGGACACTTCCATAAGCGTCAGAAACAAGGTAAAATTCATTACATAGGTAATGCATTTCCACACAACTATGCAGATGCATGGGATGATGAGCGTGGGATGATGATACTTGATAAAGAAAATGGCAAAGAACCGGAATATCTTAACTGGTGGAATTGTCCTAAGTATCGAACTGTTAAACTTAGCCAATTGCTCGACGAAACAGACAAACTCATTAAGCCTAAAATGTATCTAAGAGTAACATTAGACTTACCTGTTAGTTACGAAGAAGCAAATTTCCTCAAAGAAACGTTTATTAAGCAATATGGTTGTAGAGAAATTACCCTTATTCCACTAAAACAAATTGAAGAAATTAGTACAGACTTAGATATTGCACAATTTGAAAGTGTTGATCAGATAGTAGCAAGTGAAATTGCAGAACTTGACACTGAAAACTTTGATAAAAAGATGCTATTAGACATCTATAATGGATTAGAAAATCACGCATGATTAAAATTAAGGATTTAACCGTAAAAAACTTCATGAGTGTGGGCAATCAAACCCAGGCTGTTGACTTTGGTAAGGAACAGCTCACTCTAGTGCTTGGCGAAAACTTAGACCAAGGAGGTGACGATTCCGGATCCCGTAACGGTACAGGCAAAACAACGATAATCAATGCATTGTCATACGCACTGTACGGTCAAGCACTGACTAACATCAAAAGGAATAATCTTATTAACAAGACCAATTCCAAAGGTATGTTAGTCACCCTTCACTTCGAAAAAGATGGAGTAGATTATAGGATTGAACGAGGACGTTCTCCTAATATACTTAAATTTTTCGTCAATGAGCAAGAACAAGAACTAATAGATGAATCGCAAGGTGACAGTCGCAAGACACAGGAATCTATTAACGACTTGTTAGGCATGAGCCATGACATGTTTAAACACATTGTAGCACTTAACACATACTCAGAACCATTCTTAAGTATGCGTACAAATGATCAACGTGCTATTATTGAACAGTTGCTCGGTATTACTATACTAAGTGAGAAAGCAGAACTACTTAAAGAACAAATTAAAACAACTAAAGATGCTATTACTGAAGAAACACTTAAATTAGAAGCAATACAAACAGCAAATTCAAAGATTGAACAAAGTATTGAAACACTTATTGGTAGGCAACGTGCATGGAAATCTGCACAACAACAAACTATTGAAAAATTAGAAAAAGGTATTAACGAGTTAGAACAATTAGACATTGATAAAGAACTAGAAAGCCATGAAAAACTTGTAAATTGGACTGAAATGAACAATGCTATTTTGGCTCTTAATAAAGAAAAAAGCACATTAGAGAGTGCATTACTACGTGCAACAAGTTCTGTTGAAAAGGCAGAAAAAGATATATCAAATCTCGAAGATGCTACTTGTTATACTTGTGGACAGCCATTACATGACGATAAAAAACAAGAAATTCAGTCAAGAAAAGCCAAAGAACTAAACGATGCAATGGCTTATCAAGCAGAAGTTGGTGGTAAACTACAAGAAGTATTAAATGGCCTAGAAGATATAGGTGATATTAACGGCAAACCTACTACATTCTATGAAACTGCTAAAGAAGCATACGAACATAGAAACAACGTAGATAACTTAAAACAAACACTGATAAGTAAACAGCAAGAAGAAGACCCATATCAGATACAAATTGATGATCTAAACAATACTGCTATCCAAGAAATCAACTGGGATACTGTTAATCAACTTACTTCGTTTAGAGAACATCAAGAATTTTTATTAAAACTTCTTACAAATAAAGATTCTTACATACGTAAGAAGATTATTGACCAAAATCTTGCATATCTAAATAACAGGCTCACATATTATCTTGATAAATTAGGCTTACCACATCAAGTACTATTTCAAAACGACTTAAATGTCGAAATTACCCAACTAGGACAGGATTTAGACTTTGATAACCTATCACGTGGCGAACGTAATAGGCTTATACTTGGTTTAAGTTTTGCATTCCGTGATGTTTGGGAAAGTCTATACCAGAACATCAACTTGTTATTCATTGACGAGCTAATTGATAGTGGTATGGACACTGCTGGTGTTGAAAACTCACTAGGAATCTTGAAAAAGATGGGTAGAGAGCGTGATAAAAACATTTATTTGATCAGTCATAAAGACGAACTTGTTGGTCGAGTTAATCACGTATTAAAAGTTGTTAAAGAAAACGGTTTTACAAGTTACGCCAATGACATAGATTTTATTGAAGAATGATTGATTTTATAATTTTTGGCATTGTAGATAATGCTATAATGATACTAGGTGCTATGACAGGGCTATCTGTCGAAAAATACTTACCGCCATCGTTCCAAAAAGGTATTGGAACAGTGTTTGGAGCAGGTATTGGTAACGCTCTAAGCGATTTCTTAGGTGGTGCCAGTACAGCAAGTTGGGATTTAGCATTTGGCACAGCACTAGGATGTATAATAGGACTAGCATTTATACCTTTGTTTAATATAGTAGTGAAAAAGTATAATGACCGATGATACACATGACCAACTAGCACAGGCTTACTTAGAATACTTTCGTGCTAACGAAGTTTTTGAACGGCGTAACAGTGTAAGAACGCATCGCTACGTTAGAAAGTGCTTGCGTGATATAAGAACGCTGGCTAAAGAACGTTCAGAAGAAATACATCTTAAGCACATGGCCAAAAAAGAGGCAGAGAAAAAAGGCAATTCATAAGTACTTCATGCAATGGACTTATGAAGGGAAAACAATTGATACCATACCTGACGAATATGAAGGGTTTGTTTACCTTATAACAAATAAGACCACTGGGCAAAAATACATAGGCAAAAAACTATCAAGGTTTAAGACCACAAAGCCACCACTTAAAGGCAAAAAGAACAAGCGACGAGGCTACAAAGAGTCAGACTGGAAAGACTACTGGGGTAGTTCAGATAGACTACAAGCAGACGTAGACAAGTTAGGCCCAGAAAACTTCACAAGAGAAATCCTGTACCTATGTAAAGGCAGGGGCGAAATGTCCTACATCGAGGCAAGAGAGCAATTTGACCGCCGTGTATTAGAGAGCGACGAGTATTACAATGGAATTATTAATGTTAGAGTTGGCGGTTCCGACAAATTGCGCAAGGCATTGCTAGAACATAGCATCAAGGCAAAACAATCCAACACATAAGGTTGGCGGGCCAGTTCGAAAATACCGCTGTGGAAAAAGTTTCCGTATAGGAACACACGTAACATGCTGAGCGGCATCCGGTAGTAGGGTGTTTGATTGGCATAGATGGAATGTTGGCTGTCGAAACACTGCACATTGTACATAAAAACCGTATGCACAGGAACGAAGCAACGGGTAAAAGTATAGTGTACAAGTTATAAATGCGTTTTATTGCTTGTGAGCTATATTTTGATGTCGACGTAGGTTGGGAAAGGTCAGAGCCCATTGTACAGCAGAAAACACCTACTTCCAAGTCTCGGCTGGGGCGGACTCACATGAAGCACCTTGAGATTAGACGGAACCGTAACAGGTTCCGTCTGACTGAAACAATCTACATGAAACTTAAACATTATCACTTCGTGATAATGTGTTTCTTCATATTACTTACATCAAACAAACGAAGTGTATAGTTTGAGCGTTAGCGAAAACAAATATCTACGAAGTAGATATTAAAAAGTTAAATAAATACATTATACAATATCACTAAGGATTCGTACGAATGAAAATTGCAGAACTCTCTCAAGAAGAACAAAAACAAATTGACGAAGCACCTGCTGGAATGCTAGGCCAATTGGCTAAAAAGGCTGGTGCTGCTGTACTAGGTAAAGTTCCAGGTTTAGGAAATGTTGCCGCTAATTTAAAAGGTAAGGCTGAAGTAGGAGATACTGCAAATGCTGTGTATAAAAAGTTTAATCAGTACTTAGGCACACAAAATAAAAATGTTAAGACTGCAACCGGCGACGACTTATCAAACTTTTTGCAAAATACCTATAACTATAATCAAGCAAAAGTTCCACAAGGCGTACTTAACAAGCAACAAGTTTACGATATTATTACAAAAATGGCCCAAGACGGATATGCACAACAAGGAAAAGCCGGTGGAGGTGCTGCTGGAGGAACTGCCGCGGGCGGGCAAGCCGCTTCTGGTGGACAGCAAGGTACAGCACAAGGTGGACAGCAAGGTGGACAACAGCAAGCACCTGGACAGCAACCTGCAGGTCAACAAGCCGCGCAAGGTGGACAGCAAGCACCGGCCGCCGCAGGCGGTACTGCCGCAAAGCCAGCAGCCGCTGGTGCTAAAGGTGCTACAGCAGCCGGTGGTGCTGCTACTGAAATCCCAGCAGATGTACAAAAAATGTTAGATACACTATCAGCAACTGAGAAAAAAGCCCTAGCAGGAATGTTACAATGAGATTACAAGAAGTTACACTATACGAAAACAGATCGCATCGAATACTAAAAGAAGGTTGGCACGATCTTACTGAAGCACAACAAAAATATCAGTTGCGTTGGGAACGTGAATTATTTCCTTTGCTAGAGCAATATGTAAAATTAGCAGAAGTAGAATTAACAGCAGATCAAATTCAAGCAATATTTAAAAGTGCAGAAGCAAGTGCAATGGCGTCTGGCAATAACCAGAATGCACTAGGCAAAGCAGGAACAGCAGTAGGCAAAGCGGGCGCAGCAGCAGGTAGTGCCGCTGTTGGTGCAGTTAAGATGACTGCTGATCTTGCTAAGAAAGTTGATGCTAAAATTAATGAACTAGGTAGAGCTGCTAAAGACGCTGGCCCTGTTAAAGATTTTGACAAAAAGTTTAATGATCTCAAAGCAGACATTATGGCAAACAATCCTGACAGTAAGGTTGTACAAGGTATTGTAAAAGTAAGTGACTGGGCAAAAGCAAATCCAGGTAAGGCAAGTATTGCAGTTGGAATACTAACTGCTATTGCAGCGTTTGTAGGAGGACCAGCAGGAGGTTTAGCAGCAGGTTTGATTTTGCGTAACACAAACGAATTGCTCAAAGGTGAAGATCTTTCTACTGCTATTGGTAAATCACTTAAGACAGCAGCATACGGTGCTATTGCAGGTTGGGCGTTACAAGGTATTGGTGATTGGTTAGAAGGCTTACGTTTTGATGCTGTACCATTTGATAAAGCACCAGGGCTTACTACACTTGAAGTAGGATTTAAAGACACGTTGAGTGGTCCAGGCTTTGAGAATATTAGAGAAATCGGTAGCATGGTTGTTCCTGAAGATCGTGTTGGAGAGTTTACTGATCTTCTAAATTCAATGAAAGACGCAACAGCAGCAACAGGAAGCACAACAGATCCAGCGGCACTAGATGCATTTGACAATTTATGGAAGTTTGCAAAATCATTTGATACAAAAGAGTTTATTGCAGATATGAATCTTTCAAATGAAATTGCACAAAACGTTGCAGCACAGAATGATGCATTCTTACAAAATCTAACAATGGCCAATCAGGCCATTGCCGCAGTTGCACAAGGTAGTATCCAAGGTGCGGGTGAAAAAGGCGCATTCAAAGTCGGAGGCGACGAAGTCAAGCCAGGTGATGTTGTAACAAGTGCATCAGGCAATAAAAAGATTGCAGGCGTAGACAGCAAAGCGACAACTGTTGATCCAAGCGACCTAAAAGGTAGAGCTGGTATTATGAAAGCAGGCGAATCTGTTGATATGGAAGCAGAATTTGATCGTTACTTGCAAGAAGCAGGATTTGCTGATATGATAAAAGGTGCAGCAGGAAAAGTTGCACAAGGTGCTAAAGCAGTAGGCGGCGCAGTTGCAGACAAAGCAGCGGCTGCTGGAAAAGAATTAGGTAACAAAGCAACTTACAACAAAATGATGAGTGCTTGGAAGAAAGCAGGCGAACCAACAGACACAGGTTCGATTATAAATATTCTGCAAGGCTTAGGTATGAGTCCAGAACAAATACAAACAGTTGGACAAGAGCAAGGCGTTGAGTTGAAGGCTAAAAACATAGGCGACCCAGAATCGCCGGCACCAAAGCCAGGTGCTGAACAGCCAAACAACGCACAAGGTAAGCCAGCAGATGATTCAGCAACTTCAGGAGCCGCTGATGATTCTGCACCAGCAGATGCTAAGGCCGCCACAGGTCAAACAAAAACTGTACAAAAAGGCGAAGTTGTCAAGGCTAAAAATGGCAAAGAATACAGATGGGAAGGAGCATTGTATACTGATGTTGCTTCAGGACAAACTATTTCTACACAAGACGTTATTGATATGGGATTACCACATCCTAAAATTGATCCTGTACGTGACGCAGTTAAGGCAGCAGGACCTGCAGTAATTAAACTAGTAATTGATCAAATTAATAGTAAGGGTGTAAAGGCAGGTACTAAAGATGCTCAAGTTGCTAAACAAGCAGGAGCCAAAGGTACGCAAGAACTTCCAGCAGCGCAAAATCAAAAACCTAAAGCAGGAATTGCAAAACCTGGCACAGTAGCAGCAAAGCCAAAAGCAGCAACACCTAAGCCAACTGCTCCAGCACCAACTACTATTCAATAAATTAAAAGAATGGTTGCCCTGACTTTTTAGTTGTTTCGAGATTTTCTTTGATAATATTACCTATGATTTCTCTATCTTCATAGGCTAACGAAAGAGCTTCATCAAGGCTACACGCACCTCTCATAAACCATGCTAGTTTATAACATTCGTTTTTGAGCTCTTTTTGTTCACCGTCCATTTGTTTTACAAGTCCTTGGATCTCATCCATGCTCAGAGATAAGATCCTTACCCGAAAAAATTTGATGCGTCAAATGTAATTGGAACATCCCATTCGGGAGGAGCACCTGCTTCGATTTCTTCAGGAGTACTTTTAACTACTAAAGGTTCGATTTGGAATTTTTTACGTTGTTCTTCTAAGTGATCTGTAATAAACTTATAAAATTCTTTGTCACTATTACTCATAAACTCTTCGATGTGTTTAGTGTTAGTAACTTCTGTATCGCCTACTTGGATTTTCCAAACACTTTTATTCATAGTAGTAACAGTTAGATCTGTAAGTTTTCTAAAACTGTTATTAAATCTTTCTAGTTTTTCATCATCTTCTAAACTATCATCGTTGATAATAGTAAAAACTCTTTGTTCTTCAAATGTTTTTAAACTAGTTTGGCTAAACTCTTTGTAATTTAGTGGCCTTGTATAAACAATCATATCACCTGTTTTTACTGAAGAAACATAGTTTGCTGAAACCAATTTACTAAGAATTTTTTGTAAATCAACTTCATACTTTTTAGTTTCATTTGTTCTAGGAGTAGTAGCAGTGATTTCCATCATATTTCCATATGTTGCAACTCGAATTGCAATTAATAATGCATCTAAATCTAGAGTTGGCATTTTCCAAGGATCTTTGATATTAGGAACACAACTCTTAATAATGTCAACAGTTGCTTGACCATTTAATAGTGCATCAGGAGTTTTCATTGTAAGTTCATCTTTTGCTGTCATTGCAAAAATTGGAACTTCTCCTGTTTCAGGCATATCAATTGCCCCTTCAGGATAAAATTCTCCTTTGCTCGGCAATGGAATGTGAATTTTGGCTTGTCTAAAAAATTTTCTCAGAGGATTCTGTTCGTAATCTTGAGGGTTAAATTCTACCATGAGTTTCTCCGTATAAATACATAATAATAGTATGTATCTAATTATTTATATACGTATTTAACTCAGGATTTAGGTAGTGGCCGAAGAAGTTGAAATTAGTAATGTAGGCAACGGTGGTACAGTTGCAAGCGAAGAAACTCTCGCAAGACTGCTTGCGGTTATGGAGCGCATGGGCGGCTCCGGAGCCTCCTCTAAAACACAAGATTTATACAATAAATCAATACAACAAGGAACTGTTGCTACTGGTAAATCTACAAAAGCCCAAAAAGAAAACACTACTGCTACTAACGAAAACACAGTTGCTAAAAGAGCATATAGATTAGCCTTATCGGGGCTAATGACCGGACTTGGACAAATTGCAGGCAGTGCAGTTGGTTTAGCAAAAGAACTAATAGCCGGCGGAGATTCGATTAGTGATTTTGCACAACACATTCCACTTGCTGGAAAGTACATTACTGTACTTACAGGATTAATAGATCAAAACATTGATAGTTTTAGAACCTTAAGTGCAGTTGGCGCCACATTTGGCGACGGAATGAATGAAATAAGATCATTATCCGCAGGCGCAGGAATACCTCTGGGTGAATTTACTTCATTAGTAAGTGAAAACTCAAATGTAATGCGTATGTTTGGCGCTGGAGTAACCGATGGCGCAAGACAATTTGCTAATTTATCAAGAGAACTAAGAACAGGTCCGGGTAGAGCATTTATTAATATGGGCTATACCGCAACAGAACTTAACGAGTCTCTGCTTGAATATGCAGAATTTACCGCAGGACAAATTGGTTTTGAAAGAAGAAATGATAAACTTTCTGCTCAAAGTGCTGCAAATTATTTAGAAACTATTGATCAACTTGCAGCAGTTACGGGTAAACGTAGAGACCAGATTCGAGAAGAAATGAATGCTGCACAAGCAGATCAGCGTTCAAGACTTGCAATGTCAAGGATGACTGCTGACGAAGCAACACGTTTTGCTGCTAACTTAGCAGAAGCACCTGGACCTTTGCGTGACGCACTTACTGATGCTGCTGATGGTGTTCTTGACAATGAACTAACACAAGGACTGGCAGTTGCTTCTGAAACTTTTAGAAGTCAAGCAGGCGACATTAAAAATATGAACGCCCAAGAATATGCAAACTTTTTAGCAACTGTAAAAGAAGAACTTGATGCTGCTGGAAAAGCCGCAGGCGCAGGTGCTGAACAAATTATGAAAAGTGGTACAGGGTACGGTCAAGCACTTGCTATGGCGGCAGAATTACGAGATAGACAACGCATTTCTAATGAAGAATATACAAGACTTCTTGATGAAAGACAGCAGCAACAAAAAAGAGACGATGCATTATTAAACTTCTCTAATACGCTAAGAGAGCTAAGAACTACACTTATGGACGCTCTTATCAACAGTGGAATTTTTCCACTAGTACAAGATTCTTTTAGAGAAGTTGCAGGAATTTTAGAAGATTTCATTGGAAGTCCTGAATTCAAAGAAGGTATTAAATCTATCACAACAACTATCAAAGGTTGGATAGAAGACTTCAAGAGCTTCTCGTTTGCAGAAATGTGGGAAAAGGTAAAAGATTCTCTCATCAGCGGACTTACAAGTGTAATTACAAGTCCAACGGTACTTGCTGCGATTGCAGGTATCTTCTTAGCAAAATCATTAATATCTAGTGTTGCTAGTGCAGCATCATCCGGAATAGAATCAAGTCTTAGTAAAATATTTGGCGGTGGCGGAGCATCGCAAGCAGTTTCTAGAGCTGCACCGGGCGGCGGAGGTGCTGGACGAAGTGCAGGCAAAGCAATGGGCAACATAGGTGCAGGTGCAGGAAAAGCTCTTGGAGGACTAGCAGGCGGCACTATGAAAGGTATTGCATCAGGATTATCAGCAATGGCAAATCCTCAAGTTGCAATAGGTGCAGCAGTTGTAGCAGGTGTAATACTTGTTATCGGTGCAGCAATCGCAGGTGCAAGTTGGTTGCTAGGTAAATCACTTCCGACACTTGTCGACGGCATTAAATCTTTTGAAGAAATAGACGGAGACAAACTAAAATCAGCAGCCGTAGGTATGTTAGCAATAAGTGGTGCTATGGTAGCATTTGGCGCAGGTTCAGCAGTTGCAGGACTAGGCGCACTAGTAGGTGGCATTACTGAAGGAATAGGAAAACTATTTGGTGCTGAAGATCCTCTAGACAAAATGAAACGTTTTGCAGATGCAGACATTGATGCAGAAAAAGTAAAATCAAATGCTGAAGCAATGGTTGCATTTAGCACAGCAATGGCAGCAGCAGGTGGAGCAAGTGCTGCTGAAGGACTAGGTAGTTTAGTAAGTGGCATTGCAGGCGGCATCGGAGCGTTGTTTGGAGGCAGCGACACTGACGATATTGTTGCAGATATGATTAAATTTGCTGCGTTCGACATTGACACAGCAAAAGTTAAAAATAATGCAGAAGCAATGGTAGCATTTAGTGGTGCAATGGCAGTCGGTGCTTCTGGAAGTGCAGCAGCAGGATTAGGAACATTGGTAAGTGGCATTGCAGGCGGCATTGGCGCATTGTTTGGCGGTGACACTACTGATGACATTTTTGCTGACATGGTTAAGTTTGCAGGTTATGACATTGATACAGCCAAAGTTAAAAATAATGCCGAAGCAATGGCAGCATTTAGTAGTGCTATGGCATCAGCAGGCAGCGGCGCCGCATCAGCAGGTGCAGGAAATGCTGTAGGTGCAATTGGCAATGCTATTGCGAGTTTCTTTGGACAAGACACACCACTAGAACAAGTTAAAGAATTTGGCGAAATGGAATTAAATGTTGCTCAAATCGAAGCAAATGCTAATGCTATTAAAACAATGGGCGGTGCTCTATCAGGATTTACAGAAGTAGACCTTGACAAAACTCCAATTATCGAGTATACTGAAGCAATAAAAGGTTTAACTGAAGCACTTGATGCATTAAATGACGAACTAAAACAAGATAACGATACACTAATGACTAATAGAGCTGATGCTGGAGAATTGTTAAGCGGTATTAATATGTCCAGTAGAGGCACCGCCGAAGGTACAAATCAGTTAAATACTACTATGCAGCAAATGCTCGTAGCCTTAGGTGAACTAAAAGATATTAATACAAAAGTAGAAAGAAATACACAAGCAATTACAAGCGGAAATATCGCAGCAGGATACGTAAGCAGAAACTAATGGAAAAACAATGAGCTGGAAAAAATATTTTACACCTGTACCAACAGCAGATAACTTGGGAGGATCTTATAGCCCTCTAGGTTCAAATCGCGGTGGCATGGCGGGTCCTGCTCGTACAAACTATTCAAGTTTCTTACCAGATGTTTATGTTGGAACTCCAAATCGTGTTGAACGTTACGGACAATACAACACAATGGATATGGATTCAGAAGTAAATGCTGCACTTGATATTCTAGCAGAGTTTTGTACACAAAAAAATAAAAGAAACGAAACTCCTTTTATTGTAGATTTTAAACAACAAGCAACTAATTCAGAAGTACAAATTTTACAACAGTATTTGCATCAATGGTGTAAATTACAAAAGTTTGAAACACGTATTTTTCGTATACTAAGAAATACATTTAAGTATGGTGATCAATTTTTTATTAGAGATCCAGAAACTAAAAAATGGTTTCATGTTGATCCTGCAAACGTTGTAAGAATTATTGTAAATGAAAGCGAAGGTAAACAACCTGAGCAATATGTTATTAAAAACGTAAATCTTAATTTCAAAGAAATGGTTGCAACAACACCGTATAACACAAACAGTGGTGTTGGAACAGGAAAAGGTTACGGACAAGATTATAATCCAGTAGGTAGTGCAAGAGGAATGGTTGGCCAACCTTCTGCTAGTATGAGCGGCGGAAGATTTAATACTGATGAAACAGAAGTTACTATTGATGCTCAACATGTTGTTCACTTATCATTGAGTGAAGGTTTAGACAACAACTATCCTTTTGGTAATTCATTACTAGAAACTATTTTCAAAGTTTACAAGCAAAAAGAATTGCTTGAAGATGCGATTATTATCTATCGTGTCCAACGTGCGCCAGAGCGCAGAGTATTCTACGTTGATGTGGGCAACATGCCTTCACACCTTGCTATGC
>Ga0255781_10001751_pt1 | contig 17517 bp, 17 predicted proteins | sample 101ome_21_FD_179979 | JGI IMG/M metagenome (GOLD analysis project Ga0255781, IMG submission 179979) | Coastal salt marsh microbial communities from the Groves Creek Marsh, Skidaway Island, Georgia - 101413BT metaG (version 2) | ecosystem: Environmental > Aquatic > Marine > Intertidal zone >... | reverse complement strand
CAGATGCAACCTCGCCTACGTTTGAGCCAAGGCTTGCCCCAGTGATGTAGGCGTTGAATTTGATGTCGTTAAAGTTATCGCCGTTTGCATAACGCAAGGTGAACAGCACGGTGTCGGCTTCGGTGATGCCGGCTGTATTTGTGTTGATTAGCTTTTTGAGGAGGACTCCGGCGTCGTTGGTGCCGTCGTCTGCCTTGTAGTACAGAAGTGTTGCGCTGCCGCTGGCGCCTTGGACGCCGGGGGTGTACGAGCGTTGGGATTCGCCCAGCGTTGTGGTTTCTAGTGTTTCTAGGTCAGACGAAAATGACCACGAGGTCACCTTGGCCTGGGTCACGCCGTCTAGCAGCAAACTGCCATCACGACCTGTGTAAAACTTAGCCATGGCGACCTCCTTGGGGCTATTCTATACAACACTGATTAGCCGCACACGCGCATTACTGATGCCCGGACGGACGCTCGTAATATCCGGCGGTTCTGCGTAGCGCCAAGCGCCTAGAGCTGCAAGTTTATCTGCGGCGCGGGTTACAGGCGCACCGTTTGTTGGTATGTAGGAAGTAACTTGAGCGCCAGGCTCCGCTTGCGCGCCCCAAATTGTTGGCTGAGTGGCAGATAAACCTTGGCCGTTAAAGCAATTAAAATCAAAACGTGAATTAGCGGTGAACGAACCACGGCACACAACAGAAAACCTAAACCAACTGTTTGCTAACCGCTGTCTTTGTGGATTTCTAAACGTCCCTGCATCTTCAGAAACATTTAGCACAGGGCTTTCGCCAGTAAATGAAAAATCTATACTTCCTAATCGTGAAACAGGAGGACGTGCGCTTGTAAACGTTTCGAAGGTTACTTTTTGGCTAGGGTTGTTTATGGTGTCTGGACGGGCAAAAAAACTAAACGTTACTTCGTTTAATCCGGTACCATCAAAAAAGAGCACTGTTTCACCTCCTCCTGGAGGGACACGGGACGTAGTTAGTAACCTTGCTTCGTTGCCCCCAGCTGGATCTGTTAAACCTGTAATCAGGTTGCACTCCGTTTCAGGGAAAGGGTTTAGGAACCAAAGGCCTCCCGCTTCAGTGCCGGGAACTGGATTGCTTTGAGGCAACAGATTTGTAGATTCACCCTCAAGCAGGAAGCCTGTGCTATTGCCGTTTAAATCGTAATTTATTCTTGTTTCGTTGGGACCGGCTGTTTTGATAATCCCTTCCTGGTCAATGTATGTGGCGTCAGAATTGCGTTGGTTTTTGTAGGGAAAACCATCGGGAAAAGCTAGGCCGTCCCAGCCGCCCATTACGCCAGCTGAAACCGGAAACGTTTTAAAAGTACCTTTCATATTTTCGTAGTGGACCATAAAGGTCTCAGCGTTTTTATCCGTGATGTTTTGGTACTGCAATTCCAGTGTGGTGCCAAACCTGCTATCGCCGTACAGAATGCGACTTTCAGCTCCAGATTGAGCGCGGAATGTTCGAACGGCGTAATCGCCCAGGTTGTAGTTACGGGATGACGGTACGAAAGCTGGAAAATCCATGGTCAACCCTCAACGATGAAGCTAGATGGACTGAGTACGTCCTGCACGATCAAGCTGTTAAACGTACTGCTGGTTGGGAACTCAGTTGCCAGCACTTCAACCAGGCCTTCGCTGTCCAACGTTAGCTGCTCCACTGCATAGGTGTTACTGGAGACTGTCGGGGAGTCGATTGTGAAGATTATGCTGAACAGATCTGGGTTGTCCGCTTTACCGTTTGTGACCGTCAGCTCCCCAGTCTGTACTTCCTCGTTTGAAGAGGTGACGTAGAGAATTTTGTAACGACCGTCCACCAAAGTTGTGGCCGCTGTAATTGTTCCATCCGCGCCAACGACACCGTTGTTAGCGGGCTGGTAAGGGCTGGCTTCTGTAAGAACTCGGATGTAGTCGCCGGGAGAAAGTGCGATGCCGAACGGTGTTGTTTTGAACCGGACTGAGTGGGTGATGCGGCGGCGAATGCTCATGAAATAGCGGGCCACCAAAAATGCGTGTTCGCGTGATGTGCAGAACTGGGTCAGATCAAAAGATTCGATCGGATACTTGTCGCTGCCAGCCTCAGCCCAGCGAACACTTAATGTTGCCTCTTCAGACAGCTGGTTTTTCTTTTCTTTGCGGTAACGCACAATTGCTTGGAAGTCTTTGCGCTCTTCTGTCTGCAGATAATCCACAGCAAAAGAGTCTTCCAGGATATTGCCCGAAGTAAATAGACCGTTCACCTCGATTGGTTTGTCAGTGATGTCGCCAGCAGGACCACAGGGGAGTGCTGGCACCAAGCTAAATTTGCCGTTGCTGATTACGAAAGAACACAAGAAGTAAGGCGCTGTATCGGCAATAAATTGCCGCAGGTTTATTGGTGAGTCGATCGCACCATCGAAGAAAAGTTTGTTTTGCTCCAGGAAGGTGGCTGTCTTTGCAAGCTCGGCCGTTTCAATAAGATTTGAACTTACGACGCCACCTGCACCAGCTGTTTTATCGGTAAGCAGGTAGTAAACAAGGTCAGTAAATTTGTTGCTGGAATCGATGGTGCCGGCTTCTGATGGTAGGAAGCGTTGAACTTCAATCCCTTCACCAAGCCAACAGCGGATTTGGTCGATTGAGGTGAAATTTTGGCTGGCTTTTAGGGATAGACCTGCCAAAGAAAGGTTGCTGTACTGGGGCGGTGTTTCATTTGCGATTGTTTCGTTGACGTAAACAATCTCGTGCTCTGGGCTGCTCTCGTTACTTTTGGTGAGCAGAGAGTTGTAGAAACTCAGGTCGGCAACTTGGCTGTTGGCCTCAAAGATACGTTCGGCTGTACGAGATTCAGGGATGTTTACTGTTTGGATGCCGAGCGTGCGGAGGCGAACGCCAACGTCTGTACCAGGTTTTCTAAAGGGGTTGCTGCTGCTTACTGTTGCGGTAATAGTCACATATTCACCTTTACTCCAGGTGCCTTCGGTTCCTTCTGGGATAACGGTGTAAGAAACATCTTCCCAGGCTTTTGTTTGACCTGGGAATTTCTTGAGGCTGTCTCCGCCGCGGGCTTTGATGACACCTTGTACGCGAACTTCGATTGCATTACCTGCTTCTGAAACTCCCGAAACAATCGCTGAGTTTGTATCGCCGAGTGCGTACTGCTCTTGATCCCCAAGAATTTCGTATTCCCAGCCAGACTGGCGACCCTTTGGTGGGATGTTTTGGCTGGTGTTTTTGACTTGCAGCCGAACGCCGCATGTAGTTAGTCCGTAGGGTTTCGCACGAGGATTGTCAGGTGATACATCCAGTTGGACGTTGAAAATTTGCGAGGTGTTAAAACCGCCGCTGCTGCTTTCTACCGTGATGCTTTGGAAGCTCCAGGCGCGGAAACCTGGGAAGAATGGGTGGTCAAGCGGGTATGTCCGGTCAACGACGCCAGTAAACAGGATTGTTGCTGATCTACCGTCACCCAGATTTACTGTCCTGCGGTAGGTGCGGACCAGGCCTGTCTGAGATGCTTTGCCGAAGAACTCGTAGAAAGTTGCGCCAGCGCGGCCAACGCTTACTCCGTCAGGTAGCCAGTCAAAGAACGCGACTTCGGTGACCGTGACATCTGCGCCTTCAATGTCTGGAATGTAATTCTCGATTTCGACAGAGCTTGGGATTGTTGCGTCAATGCGCTCTTCCGTCACCCTGGCGTCGGTAGCCATCTGTCGGTTGAACTTGACCGAGCCAGCTGTCGTGTACTCGCCGACTGTGTTGAGCGTGAAAGTGCCATAGGGGGTTTGGTACTGCTCGCCAATTGGGCCGCCATTCTTGGCATTCAGTAGCAGCAAGCGGTCTTCGTCGTCAAAACGTCTTGCAATGTCTGCGCCGGGGTTTGGTACAAAGCGATATTCAAATTGAGCTTGCTCTGGATGGATCAGCCGCAGGTAGTTGAACTGGTCTTGCGGAATGCGACCGCTGATGCAAAAAGTCTGGCCCAGTGGCTCCCAGGCATACTCGTTGCCCTGGGCGTCTGTACCAGCAGGTCGGAGGAAAAGTGCAAATGCCGAGGTGCGGCGCATGTAGTTGCTCATCGTGCCGCTTTGCAGTGACACTTGATTTGCTTCTGCGCGACGCAGCTCTTTAGGGCTGGGTAGTGACGCAAAATTGCAGAGACCGTTTGACTTTTGCCAGACCTGACTGCGGATGCCGATTTCGGTGCTGTCGCAAGCGCGGTTGTTGCGAACCACGCCGATGGCAAAACGCAGCACTGGGTAAAAGTTGATGCCTGCGTTTAGTCCCAGGCCTTTGCGTGCATTGGTCTTGCCGTTGTCGTCGTTGTAGATGCCGCGTCGGATCATCCGGGGACTGATCAGACCGATTGATGCGCTAAGCGGTCCTTTGCCAAAAATTTCGATGCAGCGAAGGGTGATCTCTTGTTGCTCGCCGTCATCTCTGCCGCGAAAAATATCTAGTGCTCTGCTTTCGACCACCCAGACAGTGCGGCCAATCATAAAGGTTTCGCCAATCTGCATTGCGTCATCGGCTTCCTTTTGACCTTCAAACACCTCTGTGTTGATGTCGTCTACCTGGGTGCTTTTTGTCTGCTTGAAGTAGTAAGTGTTTGTAGATAACCGTCCCTTTTCGATACGAAAAACTGCTCGATCGCCCACAGCGACTTGGCGGACTTCTGTTTCACCGCTCGTTACTTTTACGCCGTTGATTGAAACGATTCCCATGCGGCGGCCGTAGTTTCGGCCGACTCCTTTTTGGCCTGACTTAAGCACCTCTACCCATTTGGGTGTGCTGCCATCTCCAGTCAGTCCGTAATCACCGGCAATTTTGATGCGTTCCAGCAGCAGAGCGCGACCTGGGTCGTTATCGGGGTCATCCCTGTTGTTGCCCTCTAAAACTGGTACGGCAATTACTTTCCAGTTGACTCGATAGTTGGTTCCGTTGGCAATGGCCGAGTAAACGCCAAACTGTGTTGTGCTGCTTGGTGTATATGCTTGGCAGAAACCAGTGTCCTGTGCTGCGTTACGTGTGGGGCATAGATATACGTCATCTGATGTTTCAATGTCGCCTGAATCCGGTTTGCCCCTAGTTCCGTAAAGAAGATTTCCGCCTCTTACTCGAGAAAAGCTGTTTGAATTGCGCTTCCAGTAAAAAGCAAACGTGTGATCAAAAACTGCATCTAGAGGTGTAGTGCCAAGGAAAATGCCGGTTAGATCTGGTGCTTTGCTGCCTTCGCCCAGGCCTTGCTCACCGACAACGAACAGAAGTTTTACCGATTGCTGGGAGCCAAGACTGAAGGCGCGTGACCACACCAGCCTGGGTGCGACCAGCATTCCGCCGGTTGTGCCAGTGTATTTGCCGAAAATGATGGGGATTGGGTCGCCGTAATTTGCTAGTTCGGCGATCGAGTCAAAACCGCTGGTGGCAAGAAAACGGTCGCTGCCTTTTCGTCCGCGCAAAAAGCGTTGTTTGATGCCAGCGGCTTCAGATGGTGCTGCTGGCTTTGGTGTAAGCAGATAACTAACAGCCGTAAGCGCCAGCCCGACTGCGATATTTACTGCTACAACAGTTGCTGTTGTTGCTTTAGTTGCGGTAGTTGTGAAAAGAGCTTGTGCACCTAAATAGACTGCGGGAGCCAGCGGGCCAGCTGCCACAATTTCAGGGACGTTGTCATACGCAGCGGGACGGATTGCGGCGCGGCGGGCTGCTTCGTAGGTGAACTTTCGGTACTCTTCTTCTGTGCAACCAAGAGTTGCAATCAGCTGCTTTTCGTACGGAAGCAGCGGTACGCGCTTAACTGACGGAGCGAACACCAGCTCACTTTTTCCAGCTCGGTGTTGATGTAAAGGACTCCGCTCAGCCATACGACGGCAAATGCCCAATTACCTTGGGTCATCAACAACACGTCTCCATCGTACTCAGGACGATCAACCCTCACCCCCCAACGCAGTAGATCGCGCAAGACCTTGTAGCTGGAGGCGTTGTACCAGTCCTCGTTGAACTCTGGCCTGACAATGTCAAGACGTTCCAGCACTGTGTAAACGAGGTGGATGCAGTCGATTTCGCCGTCGCTGCCGTCAGCGCCAAGCCTGTATCGCAATCCAACCAGATCAGCGCAGTCGGACATTGGCCGAGGTTGGGATGTTGCCGATCAGTGATTGCGTCAGCCGGCGCAACGGTACGTCCGAGCCAACGGCGTCCAAAATCGTGTTAAGGCTCAGCGTCAGGCTGGTTTCGTCCCATTGGCCGGCTGCCACTTCGCCGTTGTATTGGTGCATCAAAGTGCCGACGCTGGTGTCCTCTGGATCCAGCGCCATGACGTAGACGCGGGCGAGCCAGCGCTGTTGCACTGCATTCAATGCCCAGGCCCTGGTCAACTCATTGTTTGGGAAGACCAGGGTTGCTTCGGTGTTGTCGCCACTGCGGTTGACGGTCACGCCGCTGAAGCCGTAAGGCACAAAGGTGTACTCGTCGCCTTGGAAGGTGGAGGTGGATTGGATGAAAAAGTTTTGGAAATAGAAGCTGGACGTTCCTTTTTGATTTTGAAGTCGCAGGTAGTTGCCGAGTGCGATGTCCATCAGATTCCAAGCCTCCGGCGGGTAGTGACTGATTGCTGCAGGCGGCGTAATGCCAGCTGCTGGCCCCGTTCAGCACCTTGGCTGGCAGCCTGCTGTAGGCCAGCCTGAAACTCTTGGTTGGTGACGTAATCCACGTTGTTGATGCGTTCGACGTTGTAGCGGACATCGATGGCAGCTGGTGCCATTGTCGCCATGCCGCCGCCGGATGTCTCGTCGCCGCCGGAAAGAACAGCGTTGCCGCGTGCTCCAGCCGCATAACGATTCATCGCCGACTTCATCTTGCTGGCCGGAATAACGTATTCCGACTCGCCGGCCTCGCCGATAAGTGCTCGGGTGGGACTAGTGACAAAGCCGCCCTCTGCAAAAACACCGTTTTTAAATAGAGGCGTAGGAGCTAAAGCTCCGGTTCCTTCAAGACCGGGCAAAGTCAACCCGCTAACTCCAAATTTAGGACCGAGTAAAGGACTCAATAGGGATTGAAGAATATTTATAGCTTGAAGTTTTAAAGCTTCTGCCGCAATGCGACCCGCTGCATTAACAAAATAGTCACCTAAGTTTTTAAAGAAGTTAGCTAACCCTTGACGAGCGGAGACAGCCCCAGTAATAATGCGGGTAAAAGATTGTTCAAAAGCGTCACCTATAGCTGTTGCAGCATTGATAATATTTTGTGCAGGATCAACTAAATTTTTAAGATTTTCTTGTGTTTCTTTTATTGCATCGGGAAGTTTTAGATCAAAAATATCCCTTAAACCTGTATCTTCCCAAGAAACACCTCCTCTTAGGTCATCGAGCGTGTTTGTAATGGTTTCGTTTATATCGCGGGCAAGTTCTTTTAAGTCATCATCGCGTTGCAGCTGTGCGTCTTTAATGCGTACAATTTGCAGAGCACGTATTACAGCTTTTTCAGATTCAAAATTAGCTCTAAGTAAAGCTTTTTCTGTATCTCTGTTTATGTCTGCTATTTGTTTTTCGTAGGTAATTTTAATCGCTAGTTCTTTATTACCTTCAAACAAAGCATCACGTATTTTGTCATTTGCGGCAGCTATTGCTTTAAAAGCTTCTAGGTCGGCCCTAAGTTGTGCTGTGCGGTCTGCAGGGCCTTTAGGACCTTTAGGCTGTGCCTCAAGTTCGAGCTGTTCGGCCCTAGTTTGTAATGCCGTGTCTAATTGATTTTGTAAAGCTTTTTGACTTGCAGCACCTATAGTTTTTGCTTGCTCAATAATTTGAGCTGCTGTTCCACTTAAACCTATTTGCTCCCCCAAACTTTTTACCTGAGACGGAATAGCGCCTTTACCCTGTCTACGCGCTGCCGTACTGAGAATTTGTTGTGCGACCGCTTCTCTGCCTGTAAGTCCCGTTCGGGTTTTAAAACCTTCGACTAAATTACCTCTTTCTAGTCCGCTTGCTATACGCGAGAGCAGCGGACCAACAAGCCTACTAATGTTCTCTAAAACACGGGTAAAGATAATACTTAATTGATTGCCAAGTTTTTGGGCATCTTCTCCGAATTTTTTGAGTGCTTTAACTCCGTCTGTTCCAATTCGCGAAGCTAGTACGCGCGTAGCGGCTTCAGCGGCTTCAGTTCTAGTAGCATATTGTTCAATAGTCTTTAAATATTCTTGTGTTTTTGTTCCGGCTACTCCCGAGGCTTCTGCAATTTTATCAACATTTAAAGTTAGAGGGTTTAAAGCTGATCCTAGTTCGCCTGCTGCAGTAGCTAATTTATCAAATTGTTGTCCAAGTGCGCTAAAAGCAATTTCAGCTGCAAACTTGCCTGGACCCGGTACTAAACCACCCAAAGCGCCACCAATAACAGCGCCAGGTCCTCCTCCAAATAACAAAGGAAAGCCTGCGCCAAGGGCTACTCCTGAAATCTGCTCTCTACGGCGTTTACGTTGAGCTGTGAGAAATGCTGGACTGCCTGGAATGTTTTCGGCACCACCTATAGGGCTAAATCTACCGGCTAACAAGGCGGACTGTTTACTTATCTCTAGCTCGCGTTCTGCAAGACGTACAGATCGCGTTCTACTATCAATTTCATCTTGTATTAATTTATTTTGTCTATCTCTTGCAGCGTTTGATTCGCCTAAAGCGGTAACATACTGGCGAACTGCGTCACGTTCTGTAATAGTGCCTGCGTTTACTGCGTTTAAATTACGTGCAGCTGCTTGAAGATTTTTATTGTAGGTATCTATGCTTTGGGCTGCGCCACCAAGACCTTTATTTACTCCGGTAATACCTTGAGATAAAAGATCTACCTCTCTGCGGAAAAATTGTAAATCGCGTAAACCCTTTACGCCAATTTCAATATCAGCTCTGTAACCGGCCACGGTTTTCTAGATACAGTCTGTGCTTCAGTTTAAGGCGTAAAAAGCCGCCGGGTTAGCGGCGGCGTTTGGCTTTTTCCATTGCCTTTTCTTGGTCCTCGTTCAGGATCTGGAAGTATGCGCTCCAGCCGATCAGCTCTTCGACGGTCATCTTGGTGCGAACTTCGCTAAGGGTTAGTCCCAGCTCTTTGGCGACTCCGAATTGGAGTAGGAGCCAGTTGTCCTTGCGAAGCTGCGCACTCAGGATTTTGGGTCGATTGGCTCTTGGTTATCGTTGATAACTGCCAGCATGAGACCCTGAAGGTCTTTGTCTCGAACTTCGTTTTTCAGCACGTCGATTTCCCCAGGGCTAAAAAGCTTGTTACCTAGTTCGTCCGTTGCTTTTTCGATCAAAAGCTGGAGTGCAAAGGCGTTGGCGTCGTCAGATTTTGCGTTCTTTTGGGCGCGTTCGCGTTGACCTGCAGTGAGAGGGCTAGACCAGAATTCAAAAATGGTGCCGTCAGAAAGCAGCACTTGCTTTTTTGTAGGTTCCAGATTGGCTGCCTTGCGGAGGCGGTCAATCGGACGCTCTGGAATAGAGGCGGGCATTTAATCCTGATAGTCTCGCTCTAATGTAGCGCATTAGAAATAAAAAGCCCCAGTCGAAACCGGGGCGGGTGTACTTGCTCCAGCAAATTATCAGCTGGTGGCGAAGTCGAAGGTGGGGGTGCCAGCGGGACGGAAGTTGACCGTTACGGATTGGGCGTCGTCGGGGTTGACGTTCATGCTGGCCGAGGTGATCACCGCGTCGAAAGCGATCGAACGGCTCAGCGTATCGTCCAGGGTGCCGCCGCTGAACACGCGATCGGTGTACAGCTTGAAGGCAGCACCAGTCTGTTGACGCTGGAGCACGTCTTCGATCAGACGGTTGGAGAGCGAAAGCTCTTCGTTCGTCATGTACGCAGTGGCGGTGCCGCTGCCGTCGCCGAAGCCGGAGATGTAGTTACGGAAGGGGACGTACTGACCAGGGGTTTGGCCGATGGTCGTTACGTCAATTTCGGCCCGGCTGATTTCGAAACTCCAGTCGCGAACTTGGCCGACAACGGCGAAGTCGGCGTAGGCCACTTGGAACTCGTTGGGGGTGACGGCGGTGCCATCGTCGGTGATGGTGATGGTCGAACCACCAGCGGTAGCGGAAACCTGCAGCACGCCGGTTGCGGGTGCATAGGCAATCACGTAATAGGTCGTGCCTGCGGTGATGCCTGCGGGGAGGGTGCCAGTGCCGGAGCCGCCGGTCTGGCTGTTGATCACGCTGAACTTGACGGGATCACCTACCTTGAAATTCAGGTAGGGGGCGACGGTGATCTCGTCACTGCCGACGTTCACGTTGGATTCACCGAACGATCCGGTTGTTCCAGCGGGCTTGTAGTAGAGGGCGCCGGACGTGCCGGACAGTACGGTAGTTGCCATTGGCTTGCCAAGATGGACGTTTGGGCGGGCACTGCCCGGCTTATTACAGGTTAGCGCCAGTCTTTACCTTTATTACGAAAGCACAGTTGCAACGTAAGACGTTTCAATCCTTCCAACAAAATGCGGAGCTTCCTCCGTCGCTGAAAATGTAGGTCCATTGATTTCACCAACCTTAAAGTACACGCCCGAGGTGCTCTTGGTGGAATTGTTGAGTGTCTCGAGCACATTTACGGCGGTGTTTAAAAGGGTTTGGTTTCGGGCTGGACCACGCCCCTTTTCTGTAAAAATGCGGATAACAACTGCGCCCCTCGCGTTATCAACGCTAGACGTAAGCGTGGGCTCGTTGGTAATGCCGAAAGTAACATTGACGCGAACGTATTCAGTGGTGGTGTTAGGTGGCGTGGCAGTAATGTTGTCAAAATAGACTGGGACTGCTGGGGATAGGTTGTTAAATGCGGTCAGCAGGGGGCCTTCGACTGCAGCGCGGATAGCTTGGTAGTTCATAGTCGAATCCTGCCTAGCTCTGCGTCAAGCTCTACTTTAATTCGCCGATCTATTTGGCCTCCACGCAAATAGGTTGTGTACCAGTCGAGTGGGGCGGTACTTCTGTTGGGGCCTTCGTCGTCTCCAATAAGGTCGCCCCTGTAGCCGCTTACGCGAGTGCCTCTTTCGTATTCTTTGATTGGGTCTGTGCCGGGGTCTATGTAATTACTTTCGACTAAATCTCTTGCTACGTCGGCGTAACTTGAGAAGTTGGATATAACGTATTTGTTTTCGTCAAAGGCAAAGCCTCTGCCGCTAAGTAGGGGCGCTGGAATTCTGCGAGGTAGGCCAGGTGCTCCAGTGCCGGCAGTTCTGCGGCCGTCGCTTGTGCTTATTTCCCAAGAATTTGAAAACTTACCTGACCAAACCGGACCAGCTTCTTGTAGATCGACGACAATTTCTTCTGCTGCTCTTGCAGGGCCGCGACTAAATGCTGCAACTGCAATTCGGTCTAAATTCTCGCCTAAACGATCCAATTCGTTTAGTAGTTTTCGGTTTCTAGCCATTATTGGGGCCTCACGATTAGGGAGTGGTAGACCGGGTTGTCGCCACGATAGGTCGTGATTGAGATGATTTTTGCCTCGCGGGTGGCCCCGTCTTGGGTGTATTTGATGCGGTCAGCCTCGCTTGGGTAGTAAGTTCCAAGCTCGGTGGTGCCGAGGATGACTTTTAGGTCAGTGGATTGGTACAGGCCTTCGGATTCGCGCGGTGTGAGGCGGAGGATCACGCCCTTGAAGCTGACTTCGGTGTCTGCTCCAGTGACTTCGCCGGTGGCTGGGTCGTAGGTGCGTGGTGTTGTGGTTTTGATGTAGGTGAGGTCTTGGCCCCACACAGGCATCAGAGAATTTGGGATCGAGGCGAATGTGGAGTCGATTAGGCCCATGTCAACCTCGGAATAGGCGGACGGCGTAGTTTGTAGCGCCGCCTAGGCAGTAGGGGCCTAGGTAGGTCTGCAGCCACGGGTAGAGGTCAAAGATGTTGTTGACCAGGCCGGGGGTGGTGGAGCTGTCTTTGTACTTGACTTTGAGTTCGCCGATCTCTACTTCGTCGTAGAGGCCCGTGATGCCGGTTGTTCCAGTGATGGCGTCGGGGTCGTTGGCGAAGGCGCGGGCAAGCTCATAGGTGGCGACCTTGATGCCTTCTGGAATAAGCGTGCAGACCAGCTTGATGCCGTCAACCTTGTAGTCCTTGCGGGGCCACTTCAAGGCTTGGGTTTCGGTACAGCGGTTGCCGTAGAAGCTCAGCGCATCAATCCAGCGTGTGGCCGAGATCAAGGCGCGAGTCCTTTGGTCGCTGCTCTTGTCAATCCACGTGGAAGATTCCGGGACGGTCTCGAAGTACGTGTCTGCTTCCGCCAGCGTCACGTAGCTGTTGGCCGACGCGCCCTGCAGAGTGGCATCAATAGTCGCGGCCACAGTTAATACGCTCTTTTTCCGAGTTTAGCCCTTATGCGTCGTGTCGATGTTTTTGCTAGTGGTTGCAACATCGATGCGTGGTATATCGTCGCTCCATCCATCTGGAGTTCGGCGCTGCGTTCTAGGTGATCGCCATATGGGATGTCCTCATGCCAGCGGCGATTATTCTGTGCAACGTAGAGACGTACCAGTTTCATGCCGATTCGTAAGTCTTCTGATGCTGAAGGCAGCGTAAAGCCTGCAGCACCCAAAGAAAATCCTGCATTGCCAGGCAAGAGAATTCGCAAACTTGAAGATGTTGCGCTTGAAGTTAAGCGGCTTCGTGAACAAGAGGGTCTTGATCTGACTCAAATTCGCGAGAAACTTGAGGTGAGTTATGACGTGCTGAACCAGTTGATTCTGCAGTCGTATAAGAGTGTGATGAATACGCCTGTGGTGTTTGAGGTGCAGGAGAAGATTCGCTTGGGGATTGAGGATTGACATAAAAAAGGCCCCCGGAAGGGGGCCACGTCGTCCGTTTGGTACGGATCAGGAATAAGCGGTGGTGTCGAACGGGGTGTTCACCAGCAGACGGGCCACGGGGACCATCTTGGTGGTGCTGAACACCAGGTTCCAGCTGGCGGTGTTGGCCAGGTTGCCGGTGGTGGCAGCGTTGGTGGGGTTGTCGCCGGAGGCGGCCCACTTCGTGCCAGTCACGTGGTAGCCGTAGTGGTAGTCCACTGCCAGCACGTCCTGCATGGACAGGATGTTGCGGTCTGCAGCAAGGCGCAGATCCTGCTGGATGCCCTCGGAAACGACGCCCGAGCGGAACAGGTAGACCGGGTACTTCACCACTTGGCCGGTGGTGCCGCCGGTCAGGTAGGTCAGCTGGTCGTCGATTACGACGCGCATGCCTGCAAAGAAAGGCACGTCGGTCGAACGGACGCCCACGCCGCCTGCGCCCCAGGTCACGGCGCCGGAGGCTGCCAGTGCAGAGGTGCTGAAGGTCAGCATGCCCACCTGCTGCAGGTAGTAGGCAACGTTCGAGTGCATAGCGATGCTATCCATCTCGTCGCCGCGCTCACCCAGCACAGACTTGGCGGCCACCACGTTGGAGACCGTCAGGTAGTTCGACTCGCCGGGGGTGGAGGTCGAAGTTTTGTCGGTCTGGTTGGGGCCGAGGACGCCGTTGCCGGCGATGCCGCCGAACAGGCCCAGGAGGTGGTTGGACAGGGTGGCGGTCTTCAGCTTGTTGATCGCAGCCGTCAGCTGGTCACGAACATGGCTCAGAGGGTCGGAACCAGTGCCGAGCTTGCTGAGGTCGTCGGCTGCGTATGCGAAGCCACGGTGCAGGATCGTCATGATCTGCTCGTCGGCGGTCACGTTCTGGGGAACGAGGTAACCGCCGCCACCACCCCAGGTGCTGTTGCTGAGGATTTGGGTCTCAGTCGGGGCGATGGGGTCGAAGAAAGGCACGCGCACGCGGGTGCCGCCGGCGCGGGCGTCCAGGGCAGCATTACGCTGAATGATGCCGCTCTGGATCCAGCGGGATTGCTCGAAAATTGCCTCCGAGGTGTACTGGAGGAATTCGGGACGTGTAACCAGGTCGGAGAGGAAAGTACCCCCAGACCAGTTGCCATTAAAAGCGGACATTGTGTAGCTCCAGTGGAGTCGTTGTTAGCGGTCGCCCCACAGGGGCTTATTTTCCGGCCTCAGCTTTAAGGAGACGTGCGCGATCGGGATCGCTAGACAGCATCACCATCTGCTGGGTGATGTTCCAGCCCTCTTGTGACCAAGGGTTGGATTGGCCGGGGAGGGCATTGCCGCGGGCACTACCTGCGACGCCCATGCCGGCGCGGTTCGTAGCAGCAAAATGATGCTCGTAACCACTGCCGGGGTTTTTCAAGTTGGCGATATACTCGCCAACCGGAACTTCGACACCTCCAACGACAGCCACAGGCTGACCATCTTTGGTGCGAAGGTTCTCTTGCACTAAACGATACAGCTGATCGGGAGCAAGTGCACCAGCCTGGGAAAGTTGTGCGATTGCGCCTGATTTAAGTTGCTCTTGCGTGAAAGATGTCTCCATTGAGGAGATTTTTGCGTCACGCTCGGCTAGTTGCTGCTTTAGGTCGGCAACGGTGTCCTGGGCTTGCTCCCACAGGGTTTTAAACTCGCCAGATTCGGCAAGTTTCTGGGTTTGGGCGCTTTCTTGGGCGCTGCGTAGTTCATCCAGTTGTTTCTGGAGTGACTCGCGATTATCTCGGTCTTTACGGCGTTCTGCGATAAGCTCCGCGTTCTTTGCTTTGATTGCTTCTAGTTGGGCTGCCAGATCGGAGCTTTCAACCACAGGTTGAGCTGCAACATTCTCCACAGGAGGTGTTGCTTGCTGTTCTTCGGGCACGGTAATGTGTTACATGAACATATCTAGATTAGCACTTAAGAATTAGCTGCCTCTACGCGCTGGTTCATGTTGGGGGTTCCAGTGTTTTCGGCTGGTTCGGGTAGGGCGAGGGCGTTTTCGGTGCTGGCGGCCAGTTCGTCCTCGATATTGATGTTGTCGGGCAGAATTTCGCCGCGACGAAGGATTTCCAGCAGCATTTGGTCGCTGATCTTGCCCAGTTGGTTGAGCTGGGTGATTACAGAGACGTCTTGGCCGATCAGGCGGTAGTAGTCGAAGTCGCGGTCGATCGTGATTTCGGGGGGTTCGATGCCCACGTATTGGGCGGCAAAGCCGTAGGCCTGATTCAGGGCGCTCTCCAGTTCTTGGCTGATGATCGAGAGCACGCTGTTGGATTGGGCTTGGTCGATGCGCTTTGCCTCGGCAGATTCGGCTACGAATTTTTGGCCGAAGAGTTTGGTGACGCCCAAGGTGGACATCTGTTGCTCCAGGGATTCGAGTTCGGCCATTTGGGCGTCGAAACTCGTGGAGTCGGCTTGGACGTAGTACGCCTTGTTGCCCGGTTGCATGGCGATGGCGTAGTTCACGCCCATCGTTGCGCTGCCGGTCGTGTCGTCCCAGCCCTCTAGGACAAGGGTGGGCATTGCGGCAATGTGCAGGGCGTGGATTAGGTCGGCTTGGCGTTGGTAGTGGGTGATGTTTAGGTTGGCGATGTCCAGCAGGGGTGGCAGGGAGCGGAGCATGCCCCGGCGGTTGCTGTAGATCGGAACCATCGGGATTTCGTCGAGGCTGTAGCCGCCGGTTTGCGTGAACTCAACTACGTCTTCGCCAAGGGTGTAGAGGTCGTAGCGGCCGGGGTAGATCACCCGCATTTGCTCGATTTGCTCTTCGCCGAAGTCGTTTAGGGGGCGGGTGGTGTACTCGTGGATGCGAACCTGGGTCAAAGGGGAGCCAGGCATGGTGTCGGCTTGGCGCCAGCCCCAGATCTGGGGGGCGTCAACGTGGACGAAGTAGGGGCGGCGGCCTTGGGCGCGTTCTTCTGCCAAGTTCATGGCGCCCATTGCAGCTGGGTAGTCCACCAAAATGGCGCTGTGGCCATAGGTCATGCTGCTGACCAATGCGCGGCGGGCGTATTCGTTGATGTTCGAGCCGATGCCGTCGATGTTTTGGCTTAGCTCCAGCCAGTAGGGGTCGCCTTCAATGTGGATGGGCTTGCGCAGAATGGCGCCAGCTGCGGTTTCGATTAGGCGGCTGGTGTAGGGGCTCAGGACGCTGCGGTCTACGCGGGTTTGGTAGGCGTCGTCGTCTTCGCGCGGTTCTTGCGGGAGGTATTTCTCGCTCATGTCGCGCAGGTAGTTCGTGCCGCGCGTTACTGCTGCCATTACGCTCCAGTCGGCCATCATTGCGATGACTTCGAGGCTGCGGACGAACGGCGACTCGCTTACTACAGCGCCGGTTGGGGGGATATTGCCGCTGTAAACCACGGTCAGACTCCTACTGTGTACTTATTTTGGCACTAATCGTCGTCCTCTTCTTCGTCTGGGTCGTCTATTGGTACCAGCACTTCGATACCTTGGGAGATTTTGCTTACGAAATCGCCCAGTATTTGAGGGTTTTGGGGTGTTTTAAATACAAATGTGGCGTGGGTTAGGCCGTCTTCTGCATCTATTTCGATGTGGACGCAGCCGCCACTTACTGTTTGAATCATTAGCCGTGATATGCAACACCGATGTGGGGGACCACGCTTGGTGTTCCAGAGGAGATGGAGTCGATGCGGAGGCGGATGCGATTACAGGGTTTGCCTGTATAGAAATAGATGTATTGGCCGTTTGCGTTGATGGTTTTGCTGGTGTCGATGGTGAACCAGCTGCTGCCGCCGTTGAAGTTGGTTTCGAGGGCAAGTGTGAAGTTGGCGCCACCTGTTACGACGGCCGCGAAGGTGAATTCGCTGCTGTCTGCGTGGACTTCTAGGGCGTCGTTGACCGAGGTGAGGGGGGTGGATTCGTGGTACTCAACTAAATTGGTGCCACGGACGACGGTTAGGGCCATTATTTGTAGCCCTTTTTGACCTTCTTACCCGATTTCGTGGTGCCCTTTTTCATGCTCATGATGTGCCAGGAGAAGGTGCCTACCACACACGATAGTTGGTTTTCCCCAGAGTTTCTGGTTTGGCCAAGTTGAAAGTTTGTAGGCACATGTAGCCGAGAGCGTCAAAAGCGTGATCCACGCCCAGGTTTTTGTTGGGGAGGCCGGTGTTGGGTGCATAGGTCAGGGTGCGGAGGGATTTGATTAGTTCTTTGCAGCGCGGGTGGATGAAGAGGCGGCGCGTTCCAGTTGCGTCGAGGAGGGCGGTGTTGACACAGGTAATTTTGTCGCGGATTTTCCAGGGGTGGCGGGGGCTGGAGACGGTGAAGCCCGATTTGCGCAGGATGCTGTGGTCGGTGGCGCCAACGCCGGCGGTTTTGCGGGCGCCGCCGGTGGGGTCGGGGCAGGCGATGGTTCGGCGCTCCACGCCGTAGCGGTTTTGGATTTCTTCGCAGAGATCCCAGGTGGTGGCGCCGCCGGTCATGATGATTTCGTCGAAGACCCAGAGCACGTCGCCTTTTTTCACTGCGCAGACGGCGGACATCGGGTCCACGTTGAAGTCCACTCCAATCAGGAGGGGTAGGACGGGCAGGTCTTGGACTTCTTTGTTGATGTTGTCGTCCGAGAAGCTGATGGCGACTAGGCCGGAGAGGTTTTCGAAACTGGCTTCGAATTCTTGGCGGAAGGTGCGGGCGTCGAGTTGGCCGCGGGCGGCTTCGATTTCGTCCGCTGGTACGTTGTCGCCCTCGATCGTTGTGAATTGCCA
>Ga0255781_10001749_pt1 | contig 17540 bp, 26 predicted proteins | sample 101ome_21_FD_179979 | JGI IMG/M metagenome (GOLD analysis project Ga0255781, IMG submission 179979) | Coastal salt marsh microbial communities from the Groves Creek Marsh, Skidaway Island, Georgia - 101413BT metaG (version 2) | ecosystem: Environmental > Aquatic > Marine > Intertidal zone >... | reverse complement strand
TATTTTTATGTCATCAAACACATACTAATGTGTGACAGATTCATTAGTATGTATCATGGAATATCAAAAAAATTTTTTCTTCCATCTCACACATCTGTGATAGTTGGCGACCCAAAGGATGAACATAAAAAAAATTATTTTCAAAAAGTCACGATCAATACTAATGTGTGACAGATTCATTAGTATGTATCTTAAAAATTTTAGGTTAGGTTAGCAGTTCACCATGATTCGAGGTGACCCCAATAGTGTTCATGGAGGGACGAACACAAAAAAAATTATTTTCAAAAAGTCACGATCAATACTATTGTGTGACAGTTTCATTAGTATGTATCTTAAAAATTTTACGTTAGGTTAGCAGTTCACCATGATTCGAGGTCACCCCAATAGTGTTCATGGAAGGACGATTATTTTCAAAAGACATAACAATATGTACCAGAGTATCTTTACATTACATTACATTCATGGTTCGTCGTATATTATAGACATGCATTCTATGAATATCTGCTCAATGATTTGGAGGGGTATACCTCTGAAGCACATATCTCACACGTGTCCCCTCACTCAGATTTTTTACATCTGGGGGCTTTTTCCATAGATATTTTCTCCAACTGCACATCGAGGATGAACTTTTTCATACCAGATGGCAACAACAGGACATATTTTTCTCATATACCGTTATATGAGCAATAGAGGTTCGTTCGAGACTGAGAAAAACGTGAAGCGACGCAAAGCACGTGAAGCGTTCAGGCAGGTCACGAACAAGCCTGCCGTCGTGTCGGGTAACAAACTCATGAATAATATCACCATGGTCAACGAGATATTAAATGAAAAGGTGCGCCTTAAGGGGAAGGAGAAAGGCAATCGAAGCAATTATAATAAATACAATATCAGCGACAATGCCAACTCCTCCAGGGTGCGCGACGCTTACCCTTGGCGCCTTTTTGGGCCTCGCAAAATAAATGTCTTTCCGTCGCGCGTGAAACCCCTCGCCACTCGCCCAGCCTTACCAAATAACGTGCAAAACTCAATCCTCAAAAAGAAAGAAGCATTGGAGTATGTGAATGAACTCATAAACGAAGAAGAAAAGTATATGGTAGGAAATGAATTTAGAACTGCGAAAGAAGTGGGCACGCAACAATTGCGCATGGCAATCGCGTCTCCCAGTCTCGTCCCGATTCGCAAAATGCGAGCGGGGATGGAACGGCAAAAAAATTTCAAGAATACATTGGCAGCCTTTCTGACCAACGACTCTGTGAAAATGCCACACGAGCAAAAGCTCCGAATCGTGAAGAAGCTTATCAATAACCTCTACGTTTACGGTGGTGTAGGTGTCCGACCAAAACACAGTGATGTTAGTGTTTACAACGACCCCAGTAATGCGGAGCGTTATCGCACTGGGTATAGAATGATAATGCAATCACTCAACCTTTTGAAGAAACCGTCAGACTTAGACGACGTGCGTCAATTCTGGGAGATGACGACGACTGTCAATAAAACTAAAAACAACTTACCGAACGAATTCTACCCTAAATTTGAACAAGTCAGACCCTTCTTGGCCATGCCACCGAACAAGAGGAGACACATTTTGAACGTCATGAAAAATATCAAAAATAAAAGTGGTGCGACCAGGGAAGATGCCATGATCGAGTACCAAAAACACTTCTTAAAGAGGGGCGATATGGTGTCCCTCTTGAAGCAGCGCAAACGCGCTGCGTTGAATCAGGAAATTCGAAACTACAAAAAGGAACACGGCAAAAAGAGAAAGTTACCGGAGAGATTCGCGAACGAGCGTTCGAAGATTGCACGCATTGGCAACCTGCCAACCAGCACCTTGAAGAACATGATGAACACACTCAAATACAACCCATGAACGTGAACGGGTACATTTATGTAAAAAAAGACCCCCAGTGCAGTGCAACACGACGGACATGAACACAAAATCAAATCATGGAACAATGGAGAAACCTAGAACCCAAGCAGGTCATGACCAAGATGACTCAAATCATGGACAAATATAAACAAAATGTACCAGAGTATCTTTACATTCAAATCATGAACGCCTCAAAGGCCATCTATGACAAGTTAGATGACGAGGATGACATGGACGCCATAGCGGAAGAAGCGGCAGGAGACCCCGTGAAGATGAGATACGAAGTCATGGCGAGAATGTCTCTCATAGAAAAGGCGAAGAAGGAGATGAACGACTTTAAACCGGTGAAGAGAATCACGGCGGGATTTAAAGAACAGGCAATAAAGTCATATTGTAAACACATCGGGGTAAGAATCCCCGTGTACACGTGGGAGTGTCTCCAATACTATGGGTATGCACGAGATATACCGGTTTCAGAAAAAGACGTGTATCGCTTTTATAAACATCATCACAATGAAAAGTTAAAGCTCTATGAACGGATGTATACTATAGAAAAAAACACATTAAACAACATGTTGTTATGACAAAATACTTTTAAGACGCTCTTTAATGTCGTATTCACTGTTAATAACAGTCGAGGGGTCGAGCACGTCGCCGTGTTGGACGCACAGGTCGCACGTGGAACTGACTTCACCTTCGCCGTGGTCGTGCATGGGGATAATTTTCGCCTTCGTGGAGGATGTCCCCGGGGTGGGTGCCTTTCGTTTCTTGTTGCCTCCGTGCATGCCGCAGTACTCGCTGTTGTCGATCCTCTTGTTCGTGCAGGGCTTCCCCTTGGCGGTGGTGCCCGCGCACGTCGTGAAGTTGTCGTCGGTGCTCTCGGCCACGGTCGGTGCGACTGCCTGCGCTGCGGCGGCCGCGAAGGTGCCGTTGCGCAGTTCTTCACGGACGTCCTTGAGGAGGTCACGAATCTCAGTGAGTAGGTTTTCCATCGAGTAGTCTTTTCGCGTCGGATTGTGACGTCAAGACGGTCATGGCCGTCGCGAGGGCACCCAAAGTCTTACTCATGAGATGCGATTTAGCGGTGCGCATTTGTGTCTCACTGACTTCACATACAAAGTTGCCCCATCTCCATATTGAGAGACAATCATTGGCTAAGAACATCCATCGTGCGACGATGTAGGACCCAAATGAACCCACGTAAAAGGCGATGATTGGGAAACGGGCAATCCATTTATTCATATCATTACAAAGTGTGACGTCCTTAACACACTACGTGGTGAAAGTACGAACAAAACTCGCGAACCCTGTTGGCGATGGGTTTCCACTTCTCGATGTCTCTCTGGACGAGGTAGGACCGCATCTCCCCTTCGTAGGATTCGACGAGGAGACAGTCCCTCACGTTCGGGGGCATCATGGCCAGGTACACCCGACATTGCACTTCCTCGTAGTCTCTCAACCTGTTGAACAACCCCTTCGTCCTGTGTTTCATCTCGACCAGTGTGTAGGTGCCGTCTTCGTTTGGTCTGAGACGGTCCACCCTCCCCACTATCTGATAAAGAGTCCCCTCTATGGAACACACGTTATAGTGCTGGAACGTCGTCGGTGTGCTGGCCTTCGGCTGCCTCACGTATATCGCGGTGTTTCTGAGATGGTCCTTGACCAAGCCCTTCTGTGCCGGGGTTATGGTGTCCAGAGCTTCGACCTCATCTAACACGCGGACGTCCCTCGTGGACTCCGCCTTCCTCTGTATGTCCTGTAATAGGGGGCACGCGTCGATGACTTCCACGGCGCGCTCCTCCTTCGATTTCATGGTACACGTCTCCGGAAGGTATTTGCTCCAGAGTTCTTGAAGGACGTCGGGGGCTTTCTTAAACTGCGAGAGACCCATGATACTGGACACGTCCGAGGCTTTGATGATGACCTTCGAGACCCCTGGGAGGGGTTTATGCACGCGTTCGACCTCGCGCATGAGGGGGTACACCTCCCCACACGCCCTCGCGTCGTTCAGGGCGTCGTGGGCCCCGTCGAACCCGTGTCCAAAGGTCTTCGTGTACAAGTCAATGAGTTTGATGGGGCTGAACTGCTGTTCTTTGTGTAAGTTGTTGGTACACACGAAATGAAACCTGTCAAAGTCTGGGACCTGACCGATGCGAAGGACTTCACTCAAGAGGACGTTCTCGGCGAACCTGGAGTTGTGTGCGACGAGGGTGTCTATGGGTCCGATGAACTCCATGAACTCACGGAACACCTCGGTGAAAGGGGTCCCGTGTTCGAGTGCGTGTTCGTGGGTGATGCCGTGGACGTGGGTGGCCCCGACGGTGTACCCCACGGGTTTGATGATTCTGTGGAAGGAGGCGAGTTCCCTCCCACGACTACTGTACTTGACCGCGGCGAGCGATACTATTCGGCAACTGTCATATTTATGTAAATTTTTAACCGTCGGTGGCACTCGAGTCCCTGGCAACCCAGTGGTCTCGGTGTCCCACGCGACGTACATGATGTTATTATTACAACGGTCTGTATCTTTATTCGGATTCATACGCCTCCTCCTCTTCACCCCCATCGTCGCCCATGTCGTCGTCCTCGTCCACGTCCATGTCGAACGGGTCTTCCTCGTCGTCCTCTACCCGGTCGTCGTCATCGTCATCCTCGTCGTCGTCGTCTAGTTCGTGTTTCTCTTCGACGAGCACCTCCTTCTTCTTCACGCGTTTCGTGGTGGTCTTCGACCCTGAATCTGGTTTAAAGATTTTATCGAGGTCGACCTTTTTCACCCTCTCTAACCTCTCGTCGTGGCGGCTTAAAAGCTTTAACAGATATTTTTCAGAGTAGCCCATAGCGTTGTACGCGCGCACGACCTCCTCTATGGACGGCTGCACGCCCTTGGCGTAGTAGTTGGTGTAGAGGTCCACCATGGCCCCCGATGTTCGCACGCGCACCTCACCGGCGCTCTCGTCCGGGGTGAGGGACACCGTGACTCGGTCGCTGAAATGCATGACTGGTTCGCGATCTGGAGAAGACCGTTGAGGTGGTTGCGGTGTGTCCGGAATCTCGTCGAGCCAGTCGGGTTCGGGAAGGCCGCATTCCCTGTAGTGTCGGAGGAGGAGGTCGATGTAAGCCTGCTTCATGTACACGGGCTGCCTCTCGGGTTTCCGGAGAGGGGGCGTCCGTTCCTTGATACCATCGATGATCCGTTGCAACATCACGCACTGGCGTTTGACTTGAAAAAGTGTTCCAGCTCAGCGTCTATGAGATGCGCGGTCTGACGGTTCGTGTGTACATGATAAGGGCCCCAAATCTCTATCTTCTTTCGGTCTCGGTCGTACCAAAGGTAATCGAGACCGCAGACACGGGTGATGTAGTAAAATTTCCTACCCGCCTTTCCGATGAATTTAAATATGTCATCGACCTCGTACTGTGAGACGTCCATCTCTGAATAATGACTAATCGGCGGATTGTAGTGCACCATTATTATACTTAAAGGGTGTATTCTTTTTAAGTAGGGTTGTCGACCCTTCATGCGTCAGAAAGACGCTCGTGGTCTCGTACCCCCTGGTCCTCAGGCGCGCGACGCGGTCTATCATCTCCGGCGTGGCGTGTGTGGGGCAAACCCCGACGTACTCCCGACACATAGGACACGTGTCGCTCACGACGAACCAGCGTTTGGTGCACTCTCGACACATCCCGTGCCCGCACGGAAAGAACACGCGAACGTCGCCGTAGTAGCACACGGGGCACATTGACCAATAATTTAAATCAAAACTATAAGTAAGTGCGCGCGATGGACCGCCTTCGCCACGTGGGTCTGCATTACATCAACCGCCCGAGAGTGGACGCGAACGACGCGGTCATGTTCGACATCGACGACACCCTCCTGACGGTGACGGGTCGCCCCATCGCCCCCATGATTAAACTCCTGTGGGACGCGCAGGCCGAGGGCTACAAGGTGGTGATCATCACCGCGCGACCAAGACTCGAACCCATCATCGAGTGGACGGTGCGTCAGCTCGCGGACAACGGCATCACGTACGATAAGTTGGGGTTCACGTCGGCACAAACTAAGATACTTATGAAACAAAAACTAGGCTACAACTTCGTGCTCTCGGTGGGCGACCAGGAGACGGACCTCACCGGTTCCGAGCACTGGCTCAACACTTCCAATTTTTCCCACAGTTGAGACACGACACAAATGTGGTCATGGGTTCGTCCGCGGACCGTGTTTGTAATTGATAATACGTGGTCTTTTTCGATTTGCACCTGGCACACGTGAAGAACCCTTCCTGATTCATCGCTTCCGCGGCCAACGCCTGTTTCCTCAAATCCTTGTGAATCTTCTCCGTCATGGTGGTGTCCCACGGCCCCCCGGGATGGAGCTCGTGTGGTTTCATGTCGACGACGTCTTTTGTTTTCAACCGCTTCTCCAGAAGACTTCGTCGAAGCTTATCGCACCGTTCGAGATTTTTAAGGATTTCAAGAAACTTGTGTCTGTACACCTGCACGAACCAGTAGTCTTCCCACGACGGTTCCCTCACCTTGCGCACGCAGTGATTAAGTATGGACTTCTCGAGGTTGATGGGTATGGTGTCATCCTCGGGGAGTTCGAGCACTTCGGCGAGCTTCTCTAACGCATAGGCTCGCGTGGCGTTCATATTTTATGTATAACAAATGGGTCTAATCTTTAACGAGGACAGTCCTCTAAGTTCTCCGGTGAACACGTGTCGAAAAACTGGGCGGTGCGGCGCATCGGATTGGAGTCGACGCGCGCGTCCATGATGTACTTTTCGCATCGCGACATGAGCGCCACGACGACGAGGGCGAGGAAGAGGATGAGCCAAAGCATTTACTATGGGTCGACATTTTTTCCTGGCACCCACGCGTCTTCGCTCAGGACCGCCGCGGTGTATTTCATGGCCACCTGAAAGTGGACCTCCGCGAGGTCGAGGGGGGACTCGAGCTTTGCGCCGAACGGGTTGCTGTTGGCCACGGCGACGATGTCGATGCCCGCGTTCCCGTCGTACACTTTCGCCATGGTGGTGCACATGTCTTTGAGCCAGAGGACGTGTGATTTTTCTTTCGGGTCAAAGGCTTTGACGAACATTATTATATATAAGTGTGGAGTCTCTTTATGTTGGTGCACAAGTTACGTAGCTCCAACTGCACCCAGGGGCCGCGCGGCAGTCGGCCTCCCTCCCCGCTCCGAGGTCCGAACACACGCCGTCTGTCGTCGGTTGGGACTTCGGGAGACACACACCGTACGAGGGTCTGAAAAAGTCCCAGTTGCAGTCGTCCCTGTTCACGCACGTCTGTATGTCGGAGACGTACCCACACAACTTCCCAGGCTGCGCACACTGTCCGTTGCCCCACTCGCACCCCACGACGGGGCACGTGTCCACGGTCTGATAATCCTCCAGGTGGCAGTCCACCTCTTCGAGGGGTTCGCCCGTGTCTTCGCACACGCCTTGGACCTCGTCGACCTGACATCTAATGGCGGGGCAGTTCAGTGTCGTGAAATCCCCACACGGGGCGTCGGGAACCATCGTGGGCAAGGTTTCCACGGAGACGTTGGACTCGAACAACCCCTGGATGATGAAGCAGTTGGATGCGTCGAACTTAGCCATGTCAAAGGTCCCCGACGTACACGTGTACCCGAAGAACCCTATGATGACGATGGCCATGAACACCACGAGCACCACCATCAGGAGAGCGCTCGCCGCGTTGAGCTCATTGGCGGCGGTGTTCATCATTATGTTATCACGGAGATTTTATTAAAAGACGTGCGCTCGGGTCGGTTTCGTCCGTCCACCTGGGACGCCATATCTCCGAGATGAGATGGTCGTGTCTACACCCAAAGAATTTCCAAAAAATTTCTCGATACCACACCTCCTCTTTCGTGAGGGGGGTGTTGTGTTCCCCACACACCGCCTTGTTAACCATGAACGCCGTGTCCGTGATAACCTGTTCCCCTTTGTTTCGGAGGGCATCCACCCACTGGGTTCCGACGGCGTCGCTCATGGCATCCTTCTGTCTCCACAGGACCTCCTCGGGGAGATAGCCTATGAACGCCTCCCTGAGCACGCGCTTCTCACACGGACCCATCTTTTCCTTCTGGTTCATCTCCATGCACGCTTTGATGAAGTGGGTGTCGAGGAACGGGACGATGAGGTCCAACCCGTGGGCCGCCGCGCACCGGTCGGCGCGCAGGCCATCGAACTGATGAATCAGCTTGAGACGTCGCATGTTTTCCATGGCAAATTCCTGCACCCCTGGGGCGTTTTTAAAATACAAGTACCCCCCGAGGAGTTCATCCGAGCCCTCACCGGAGAAGATGTACCGACACGACGTGTTCTCCTTGATGTACTTACACAGGAGGAACATGGGCACGGAGGCCCGCACGGTGGTGGTGTCGTAGGTCTCCAACGCGGCGATGACGCTGGCCACCGTCGACAACCCCTCTTTCACCGTGAACTTGACTTCGTGATGGTCGGAACCGATGAACTTGGCAACTTTCCTCGCCGCCTCGAGGTCTGGACTCCCCTCCAAGCCGATGGAGAACGTCGTTATTTTGCCAACCATCCTTTGGGCTATGCTCGCGATGAGACTGGAGTCGAGTCCCCCGGAAAGGAGGAACCCCACGTCTCTCTCGGTGTTCGCCAGGCGCACGCGCACGGCGTCTTCTAGGGTGTCTTTGAGCACATTCTTGGTGGGCACCTTGGTCTTGACGTGCCAGTACCCGGTGTAATAGGTTATGAACTCGTTGATGTAGCTGTCGTAGAACGCCCCTGGGGGGAACACGTGCACCTGAGTGTTGAGGAACAGGAGGGCTTTGGCCTCGCTCGCGAAGGCGATGGAATCCCTCGCGTACCTGGTGTAGAAGAGCGGTCGCACCCCCACCGGGTCCCTCGCGGCGATGACGTGTTTCCCGTCGGTGTACACGAGGGCGAAGTCCCCCCTGACTTCTTCGAGGGTGTGTTGGATGCCGAAGAGTTTAATGTACGGCCCGAGACACTCACAATCACTCGTGCTCCGCTCGTGTCCCATGGAGAGTTCCCTGTGGTTATAGATTTCCCCATTGCACACGAACATCGCGTCGTCGTGGGTGAACGGTTGCATACCGGCCTCCGTGAGGTCGTTGATGGCCAGTCGGTGGAAATCCATCCGACACCGCCCGAGAGTCTTCGTGGCGTACGCATCGGGACCCCTGTGGCTCAGGATTTTGTGGGGAACATCCCTCTGTTCCCCGAAAAGGCAGAGGATGCCGCACATATTACATGTATGTTTACATAATTTCTAAATTCGCAACGTATTCATCAAAGTCCACGTACGCGTCGACCTCTTGACCCGTAAATGAGATGTTTTTTAAATTGTCCTTGTCAAACTTAAACTTGTGGACGTACATAAAGTTTGCGTTCGTGGTGCGCGCCATGAAGTCCAACTCATCCCTATCGACGGTGTCCACCTCGAAAAACCGGGCGACGTCGCCTATGGTTCTTTTTTTAAACTTGTGGGGGAGCTGAAGTTTTGTGATGTCCGTGGACATGTCGAGGACGGGGAAAACCCCGTTCGTGCTTCTAAAAAGGGATATGTATTCCACGCAGTTCACGGCCGTTTCTCTGGAACTGAAACACATATACCTCACAAATTTCGAACGGTCCGTCATGGTGAGAACCGCCCCTGTGGGTTTGAATTTTACGAAATGAAAGGCGAGGTCCATTCCCGTCTTATTATGTAAATTTAAAAAATTTTACATCGGCGCGACGAAATCTGATGCTCTCTGGGGATAAAAACGTACGATTTCCATTGGCACGCAAAAAAGACCCGATAGTCGTGCGTCCACCCTTGACAGTTCGTAAGTACATGGCGAAATCTTTCATCTTCATGTACTTGCCCCGACCGTATCGCACGACCTTGTCTCCCGCGGTGAACGGCGACTGTGAGATGACATTGATGGCGTTCGTGTTCAACGCGAGGTTCTCGTAGTTCAGGGCGTTCACGTTGTTCCTATCGGCTTCGGTGTACCGCACGTTCACCGGTCTCGCGTCGTCGTAGTTCAGGACGCGTCGCACCGCGTTCCTCCCTCTCGACGCACCCTCTCGAATCCTGTTCGCCCGAGTCAGTGCCGGGGGTTCGTTGGGGGTGGAAGTTCTCCTTGGTCTCGGTGGGGTGGACATGCTTTACTTCTTGCCGTCATTTTTTTTCGAACGCTTCGGGGTTCTCTGCGCCGGCGTCTTCGGCACTGGGGTGTTCAAGAGGACCTCGTTGAGAAAACGCATGAAGTTCTCGTTGCTAAAGTTGAGACGTCGGCGAGCCGTGGTTCGGGACGCGTTCATTGGAGGGGTGCGACGCACTGGGCGAGGGGGTGTCTCGAACGCGGCGTCGATGTTCCGGTTCGGGGTCGGGGTCGGGGTGCGACGGGGTCGTCGAGGGGCGTTCGGGGTCTTTCTCGGGATGGGTTGATTCTTCGGTGTTTCTCGTCCGTTGTTATTCGCCATTATTTATTATACACGCATAAAATAATACTCATGGAGTTTCCTAAAACTGCAGGACAGTGTCGGTACATGCTCGCCCTCCGTGGGCCCAAACCCGTGGTCATAGGCACGGGACCCGCGGGAACGGGGAAGACGATGTTGGCGTGCCACGTGGCCATGGACCACCTGTTCGACACCAAGCGCACCAGGGTCATCCTCACCCGTCCCATCGTGGCCGCGGACGAGGACATGGGGTACTTACCAGGGACGATGGAACGCAAGATGGAACCGTGGACCCGACCCATGTTCGACATCTTCGAGCAGTACCTGTCGAAGACACAGATAGAGAGGAACATCATCATCGAACCCCTCGGATACATGCGCGGTCGCACGTTCACCAACAGTTTCATCATCGCCGACGAGATGCAAAACGCCACCCCGAACCAAATGCAGATGCTCCTCACCCGTCTGGGTCCTGGGACCAAACTCATCATCACCGGTGACCTCCATCAGAGCGACCTCGGGCCCGAGAACGGCCTCGCGGAGATGGTGCACAAGATGGAAGGCCTGGACCTCACGTACATCGACCACGTCGAGATGGGCCTGGAAGACATAGAGAGACACCCGGGAGTCAACGAAGCCTTGCAAGTCTTGCGCCTCTGAGGAAAGGGTGGCGTCGCGCCTGGTCGATGAACGTCTCGTTCACTGGGTACTTGCCCACGTCATCGAAAAACTTTTGCAACGTCGACGGCACTTTGCGACCGAGGTTTTCCACGTCGGCTTGTAAGAAGTGGAGGAACACGTAGGCGTCGGGGGGTTGGGACCTGCGCCAGGCCGCCTTGAGGTGAGGGCTTCGCACACCTTTCATCTCCGAAAGACCGAAGTCCGTGAGTTTCACCACCTTTCTCCCGCGTTCCATGTTGATGAGGACGTTCCCGGTGTGTAAGTCGTAGTGTTTGTAGGTCGGGTAGGTTTTTTGAATCTTTTTCAAAGCCGTGAGAACGCCGTAGATGATGGCTTTGTAATCGGACGTTCGAAGGACGTGTTTTTTCAAGTAGTCATCGAGGGCGCCGTGAGACGCGTACTCGTAGTACATGTAATACATACCGTTGCCCGGACATCTCCCGCAGTGATACACCCTCGGTGCGACCCCGAGGTCGTCCAACCGCGCGCCGATGACACACTCGCTCTGCAATGATTTTTTAGAAAACTTGATGGCCACCCTCGTGCGACACTTATTGTCCAAGCATCCGTAGAAGACCGCGCCGTAGGCACCCTTCCCGAGCATCTCCACCCCCGAAGTTATTTTCAAGCCCTTCTTGTACAACAACCTGTCGGGGGTGCACGCCACCTGGTCCATCAGACTCAGTAGGACGCGACCGACCGCGTTTCTCTGTGCGTCGGTCTTCGCCTTGTTTGCGATGTCGACGAGTTCTCTCATTACATGTGTCTGATATTTTTTTGCGCACTACATAGTATACAATGGGCAAGGACGAGACAGCCATCGTCATCATGTTCGCCGGTTTCTTCATGAGCGCCATCTTGGCGGCGGGCACTGGGTATTACCTGTACAACGACGGTATCCGGTGCCTGTTCATCAAAGAAGACTTGGCGTGTGCGCAGGACCAAACGTGCCACTGGGTGAACATGCCCGACACCGAACTCAAAGACGGGAGGTGCGTCCCTCGGAGATACTACAAGTTAAGCCCGGACGAACAGGTTCGGATGTCCACGGGATGTGCCATCTTGGGTTCTGAACGCGAATGCGTGGATTACGACGACGACGACTGCGTGTGGAACATCGCCAACAAGATGTGCACTTTTCACCCGTGTGCGCTGAAACCAACTGAAATCGACTGCGGTGAGGACGACGCGTGTTCATGGAACGCTGCCCAAAAAAAATGTCGTAAAAAGTAAAGACCCCAACACATGAGGCGTGATGAGAAAATTCAAAACATCCTAAATAAAATTTCGAGGAAAACTGACGCATTAGGGGCACGAATTCGTAAAGACAAGAAATCCGCGGAACGTCTTCGCATCATCATGCAACAGGTGGGTCGAGAGAACCTCTTGACGCGAGAAGAACGCAAACACGACAAACTCATGCGTGGGATTCGAGATGACACGGAAATGTTAAAGGAGTACATGAACGTCTTCAAGGCGTTCTTTAAAAATTCAAAAAAATATACAGACCAGGAAATCAATGGATTACACAGGGCAAGTCTAGAAAATATCGTAAACTATGTTAAAATATACATATGAACTACCAGGAACAGGAGTGCAATTTTAAATATCGCATCAAAGCCCTCGAACGCGTGGTGGACGGCGACACCATCGACGTCGCCATCGACCTCGGGTTCGATGTGTGCACGTCCCAGCGCGTGCGCCTCCTAGGCATCGACACCCCGGAGTCTCGAACGTCCGACAAGGAGGAGAAACGCTACGGCCTCCTCTCGAAGAAGAAGTTGAAGGAGTGGTGCCTCAAAGCCGTGGCCTCCGAGAAAGACGACATCGAGATGGAAATCCGATGCCCCGAGGCGGACTCGCGTGGTAAGTTCGGAAGGGTCCTCGCGGAGGTGTGGGTGCGCGAAGACGACACCTGGACCAACGTGAACAAGTGGATGTGCGACAACGGCTACGCCGTGCCCTACGTGGGTCAGAACAAGGCCGACGTCCAGGCCCTTCACATGGCTAACAGAGAGCGCGTCGCGAGCCAACTGGAATAATTCTTCAGGTCTCCAATGTAAATTCTTTGTGCATAGCATTCCGTGATGCCATCTAACGTGAGCATGTTGAGGAAACTCTCATATTCTTTCGTACACCTTTCCCCGTCGAGAATGTTTGCAAAGTACGTGCACCCATCGTTCTCCACGGTGTCTAACCATTTCATCTGGGTCTTGATGAACGCCCCCACATCCTTCAATCGGGACGTTTGATTCCCACCTTGGCCCACGATGAACTTAAAATTCACATAGACGACACATCCATCACCGAAAAATTGTTGACCATCAAAGTTTTCGGTGTGGTGATTTATGTTTCCTAACTCTCTCTTACGCACGAGCTCCACGCGTTCGTCGTACAGACACACGGGGGTGGTCAACAAGCGGACCGCGGGTGAGGGTTTGGAACACTCCGTCTGGGTCTCCTGTTCGACTAAGAGGCGCTGAAAGTTTTCATAATCCGTAGAGGGTGGGTTCTGACCGAACCAGGCCTGTTTCGTTTCTTGGGTCCAATAGTGTCCCGGGTGTACTTCCATGCTTTTACAATAGTTTCATATCTCTAATTATTTTGTGTACGATGGCGTAGGCGAGGTCAAACGGTAAACGTTTCCTCGTGAATTCCCTATATTGTGGTAAAAATAAACTCCATGTGTCTTCTCTTTTCTTCTTCAGGTAGGCGTTGAACCTCTCGGCCAATTCACACTGCTGCGCCTCCGTGAGTTCGAGGCCGTGGATGCAGAGCGTCGCGTAGGTACGACTCGTGTCTTTGCCTTTGTACACGTCATCTTTCGAACACGTCATGAGGCAGTCATCCAGTGCGTGGAGAGTGAGGTGGGTCAGACCCTTGGGGTCGTCCACGTAGCGGGTGATTCTGACCCCAGGATTGGAGGCGATGTCGTAGACGTCCCCGCCGACGATCCATTTCTCGTGGGCACACATTGGGAACACCTTCGTCTGCCCCCCTGGGACGCGCTCCCAGAGGACCTCCTGAGCCGTCCTGGGTTTATCTGCCTTTGTGAAGGACAACGCCACCACGGCTGTGGTGGTGTCAGGGAAGACCGGCTCTTCGAAACATCGCACGCGCCCTATGTCGTAGCGGGACATGAAGAAATCACGACACCGCACGTCCACGTCTCGAGGGGACAGGAAGAACCCGACGGGGATGATGAGAATCCCACCTAAACAGTCCTCGAGGGTGTAGATGAAACACTTGTACAGGTCGTTCGTGTCGTACGCATCGAAATGTGTCTTATCTTTGGACTTGTTGCGAGCTAAATAGGGTGGGTTCGTGATGACCCACGCACCCTCGTAGTTTGGTGGGTTCGCCAACGTGTCCCTCCTTTGGACTCGCGCATCTTTCGGTTCGATGTCATAGGCCTCGCACGCGTCCCCGAGCCAGTCGAGTAAATCCCCCTGCCCCGCGAAAGGTTCGATGACCCGAGCCCCCTTTGGTGGCCTCTCGAGACCCTTTAATATGTATTCATGATTCACCGTGTAAAATTGTCCCCGGTCTTTCTTCGACATGTGTGTTAAAAACGTCGCTCAGTTTTAATACATGTCGTCGGTACTGGTGCACGCGTCCACCTCCTACCCATCGTTGAAACAGAAACTCCGTAAAAACACGTTGACCTTCAATGGTGTTTTCACGACGTACTACGCGGTGACCGGTGGCGCCACCGGGGGCATCTCCGCCCTGGTCGGCGCGGGTGCGTCCCTCGCCTATCTTCACGTGCTCTCACGGAACGTGGAGACCCTCGATTTCACGAAGTCTGGAGTGCTCGTACCCCTCGCCGTGGCACTCGTGGAACAAGCCGTACCCTATGAGTTTAATTACGAAGCGACCCTCGTGACGTTCCTCTCGTATCAACTTGCGGTGCTTTCCGTAGCCTTCACCGAAATCGTAGAAGATGATTAGAGGAATCGGTAGTCTTTCATAATAACATAGAATGTTTGAAGGCGTCACCTACAGAACTGCGGACAATTGGTTTCCTTTCATCCCCGTTGAAAATGACGCACCCATCACGTATCTAGAAATTGGGTGTTTCTATGGCGCGAACATCATCAGCGTTGAAAAAAGTTATGGCGCTCACCCGGATTCAAAACTCCACTGCATCGACCCATGGGAAAACTACGACGACTATCCCGAGTATAAGGAAGAAGGCATGCAGTCGAACACCTACAGCACTTTCATGAAAAACATCGAAAACACAGGGAAACGTGATAAGTTTATCGTCCACAGGGGATACTCGAACAAACTCGTACACACGTTCCCCGATGAACACTTTGACATCATCTACGTCGACGGCAACCACGAACCGCACTACGTTTTGGAAGATGGTGTACTATCCTTTCGTAAATTGAAACCGGGTGGCTATCTCATTTTCGATGACTTCGGATGGTGCGGTCGAGACGGCCCTGAAACGGGTGTCGAAGCTTTCATGATGGCTTACAATAAACAAATCGAGCGCGTCGGCTTGCGTCAATCTCAAATGATTTTAAAGAAAAAATAGTCATGTACATGTAAGAGATGCATGCCATCACACATCCCACCAAAGCACCCCCTGTAAAGGTAGGTACGGTTAAAGACCCCGAACATTTCACGTACACTCAGTTTGTGAGAAAAGTCAAGACCAAAGACCTTCAAGAAGTGGTCCTCAAACCCAACGTCAGCCAGGTCCTCTTCTTGGAGAAAAATGGTGGGGTCGGCGACGCTCAGGTCCTCACCAACCCCGCGCTGTGGCAATTGCTCACTGAACAAAACGAGGCCGACGTTCGCGTGGACCTTTCCTCCCAAGCCCCCATGAACCCCCTGGACATCATGTCCGTCGTGTTCCTCCTCTTCTTCACGTTCACCATCATCCGCACCTTCTTTTTCAGTGGAATGGGTGGTGGCGGTGGCCCTCTCAACCTCATGCAGGGCGACGCCGAACTCAAGGTGGACAGTGAAGTGCCCACGCGATTCTCCGACGTGGAGGGCATCGACAGCGCCAAGGAGGAGTTGGAAGAAATCGTGGATTTCCTCAAGAATGGGGAAAAATACGCCATAGGTGGTGCCAAAATCCCCAAGGGTGCGCTGCTCACGGGATTGCCCGGAACGGGGAAGACCCTTCTGGCTCGCGCCATCGCTGGGGAATCTGGCGTCCCTTTCATCAACGCCTCTGGCTCCGGTTTCGTGGAGATGTTCGTTGGTGTTGGTGCCAAACGGGTGCGCGACCTCTTCGCCCTCGCTCGGGCCAACGAACCGTGTATAATCTTCATCGATGAGATAGATGCCATCGGGAAGAAGCGGTCCGCGGGTGGCATGGCCGCCAACGATGAGCGCGAACAAACCATCAACCAACTACTCACTGAAATGGATGGGTTCGACGTGAACACGCAAATCGTCGTCTTGGCGGCGACGAACCGCGCAGACATCCTCGACGAAGCCCTTCTCCGCCCCGGAAGGTTTGACCGCAAAATCAGTGTGTCCCTCCCGAACGTCGATGGTCGGGAACGCATCTTGGGTGTCCACGCCCGCGATAAGAACCTGTCCCCGGACCTCTCCCTCAGAGACATCGCCCGACAGACCACGGGGTTCAGTGGTGCGGACCTGGCCAACCTCCTCAACGAATGTGCCATTCGCTCGGTCAAAGATGGTGTGGGCATGATTACCAGTGAAATCGTCGAAGACACGTTCCAACGCATCGTCGTGGGTGCCAAGGGTATGACCACGTTCTCGGATGAAAAGAAAACCCTGGTGGCCTATCACGAGGCGGGACACGCCATCGTCGGTGCCTTCTCCAAAGGGTTCGATGAAGTTCGTAAAGTGAGCATCATCCCCCGTGGCGACGCGGGTGGGGTGACGTTCTTCCAACCCAAAGAGGAGGTGGACCTCTATCCAAAGTCGTACTACCTGGCCCAGTTGCGCGTGTGCTTGGGCGGTCGCGCTGCGGAGGAAATCGTCTACGGCGCCGACGAGGTCACCACGGGTGCTTCGGGAGACTATGCCTCAGCCTATCAGTTAGCTCGGGAGATGGTGACTCGCTACGGTTTCGGGAAGAACAACTACGACTACAACAACCTGAGCCCGTTCAGCGCTCGTGTGGTGGACAAAGAAATCGACGCCATCGTGAAACAGTGCTACGAAGAAACCCTCGAACTTCTCACCGACCATAGGGCTGAACTCGAATTCCTGAAGAATGAACTCCTCGAGAAAGAGGTGGTCGATGGGAAGTGGGTGTACGAAACCCTCCTTTGTGGGAATCAGGACAGTGGATGCCACGCTTAAAGATACTTTTTGTTGTAAAACTAATATGAAGCTTGTATTTGCCCTCCCCGGTCGTGAATTCTCCGGACGCTTCCTCACCGCGTGGACCGAAACGTTCACCACCTTGATGCGAGAAGGTCATCAGGTCATGATGGTCAATGAATACTCCAGTTTCGTCTCGTTCTCTCGAATGAAAACCCTCGGTCTCGACGTCCTCCGTGGGAAGGACCAAAAACCAT
>Ga0255781_10001732_pt1 | contig 17701 bp, 9 predicted proteins | sample 101ome_21_FD_179979 | JGI IMG/M metagenome (GOLD analysis project Ga0255781, IMG submission 179979) | Coastal salt marsh microbial communities from the Groves Creek Marsh, Skidaway Island, Georgia - 101413BT metaG (version 2) | ecosystem: Environmental > Aquatic > Marine > Intertidal zone > Salt... | reverse complement strand
TGACTTGTTTAAGTTTGCTATGCACCGCACAGTAGACATAGCACATGGTTCTAAAAAGAAACGGCAGGAGATAATCAACGGAGAAGCCGAGTACGTCATTATCAATTATGACGGCGTGGAGATAGTCAAAGACGATATCGAAGCGGGTGGGTTCGACTTGATTATTGTGGACGAGGCTACCCACTACAAGAACTCGCAATCTAAACGCTGGAAAGTACTGAACTCTCTACTTAAACCCGATACTTGGTTGTGGATGATGACCGGTACTCCAGCCGCGCAGTCTCCCGTAGATGCGTATGGGATAGCTAAACTTGTTAATCCTGCTGGCGTGCCCAGATTCTTTGGGGCGTTCAGGGACAAGGTTATGTTCAAGGCTACACAGTTTAAGTGGCTACCCAAACCAGATGCTACAGATACAGTATTCAATGCACTCCAACCGGCTATTCGGTTTACGAAAGATGAGTGCTTAGACCTACCTGACATGACCTACGTAAAACGTGAGGTCGAACTAACCCCACAGCAAAAGAAATATTACAAGACCCTTAAAGACCAGATGGTTGCGGTAGCGGCAGGGGAACAAATTTCTGCTGCTAATGCTGCTGTTAACATGAACAAGCTCTTACAAATATCCTGCGGTGCGGTGTATACCGACACTGGAGAGACGGTGGAGTTTGATATTAAGAATCGGTACAAGGTTCTACGTGAGGTGATCGACGAGTCCAGCCAGAAGGTTCTTATCTTTGTACCGTTCAAGCACGTCATTGACGTACTGGCTGAGAAGCTAAAAGCTGACGGTATCACAAACGAGATTATCAGAGGTGATGTGAGTGCGTCCAAACGCACTGAGATATTTGGTAGATTCCAAGATGACCCAGACCCTAGAGTCCTGATAATCCAACCGCAAGCGGCTGCACACGGTGTAACACTAACTGCGGCAAACACGATTGTATGGTGGGGGCCAACATCTTCTTTGGAAACCTACGCACAGGCCAACGCTCGTGTACACCGTACTGGGCAGAAACATCCATGTACCGTAATCCAACTAGAAGGTTCTAGGGTGGAAAGGCACATATACAAGATGTTGGACGATCGAATAAACGTCCATTCCAAGATGATCGATTTATACACTAATGTGCTTGAACTATAATAAAAACTAGACTAAACTGCGCCAAACCAAGGAGAACTTAGCTAAACTATTATAAATTGTGGAGATGATGCGATGCCTGCTGAGATAACTTACGACCTTGATAGGTTGGTCTCGGTCTACATAAAGATCAGAGACAAGAAGGCTGAAGTACAAGCTGCTCTCAAAGAGCAGGAAGAGGAGCTTAACACTAAGCTCAAAAAGATAGAACAAGTATTGTTGTTGCACTGTAAAGATAACGGTGTCGAATCTGTTCGTACAGAGAACGGTACGTTCTACCGCTCTGTTAAATCCAAGTTTTCAACAAACGATTGGGAAGCCATGGGTAAGTTTATCCTTGAGCACCAAGTCCCTGATCTGCTTGAGAAAAGAATCCATCAAGGAAACATGAAGCAGTTTCTTGAGGAGAACCCCGAACTGCTACCACCGGGGCTAAATAGTGATAGCGAATACACTGTGACAGTACGGAGAAAGAAATGACGGACAGTTATGTCTCGTTTGAGGAACTAGCTAAGTACTTGAATGTCAAAGTCCCTACCGTCCGCGAATGGGTAGCTAAAGGGTATGTGCCTAAAGACACTTATATAAAGGTGGCAAACACATACCGATTTAACATTCCGCAAGTGGTAGCAGCTTTGAAACAGGAAGTACCAGAACCGGTCGATACAGACCAAAACGAACCCGTTCAACTTGAACTGGATTTCAGCGATGAGGATGATGTATGAGTAATATAACTATGTTTGAAAACATGCCTGATGAGTATAAAAGTTTACTCGGGCAGCTACAGCCAGATACAAATGCGTCTGGTAGGGGAGGGTCTGTTGGAGGTGTTAACAGACTTAGTATTCGTGGCGGCGTATTCCGTAAGGTAGTTAGCGGTCAGGAAGTTGGCGAGTTAGAGCAACGTGCTATAAACGTGGTTCTGGTAAAGACAGCCCCAATCTCACGTATGTATTTTGCTGGTGAGTATACTGCTGGCGCTACTAATCCTCCTACGTGTTGGTCTGCTGATACACAGACAGGCCGTCCTTCTCAAGAAGTAGCTGATGGAGACCGTCAGTCAGAGACATGTTTTGATTGTCCTCAAAACATTAAAGGTTCTGGTATGGGTGAAGGCCGTGCGTGTCGGTACTCACAACGTGTTGCGGTACTGCTTGCGGATGCCGATGGCAACATAAAGTCGAACGAGGTTTACCAGCTACAGTTACCAGCTACTAGTGTGTTTGGTGACAACAAGCAGAAGATGGGGCTACAAACGTATGCACGTTTCCTAGATTCCCAGAAAGCTCCGTTGGCTTCCTTACTTACAGAAATTCGTTTTGATACAGACTCATCTACACCTAAGCTGTGTTTCAAACCAGTACGTGTGTTGGAGCAAGACGAACTTAAAATTGCAATAGATGTGCAGCAGTCGGAAGACACTGAGAAACTTATTGCACTTACTGTTAAACCGAAAGAAGATAGCACTCCCGCACTACCCAAGATAGAAATGCCAAAAGTAGAAGCGGTAGAGGCGGTAGCAGAAGAAGTTGAGGAACCCAAGGTCAAGGTATCTAAAAAGAAAAAGGTTGAAGCACCAGCCGATGTCGATCTTGCAAGTTTGCTTGATGAATTTGATGACTAAAAACAATGGGGCACTACGGTGCCCCTATTTCTCTGATGTGGGAATCTTATGGAAACTAAGGAGTTTCTTAGTACCATTGCCGGAAACGAAGGGTACTATTGCATAGTAGGGATAAAAGACGGCAAAACAATACAGAAATTTTATAGTTCAGTAGATGCGGCTGCTAATGCTGCGCATGAATTTGATGCTGAAGGGTACGATGCTTATTACACTCCGGCCACGTATGTGGAGGATGTAAATCGTAAGGCCGAAAACGTCTTACAAATGAAAGCTCTGTTCCTAGATGTTGATTGTGGAGTCGGCAAACCCTACGAAACACAGCGCGATGCACTAATTGCGTTACATAATTTTATACATGAGTACGGCCTACCTGCCTGTACTACTATCGTAAACTCAGGACGTGGGCTTCACGTTTACTGGGTTTTGTCACGCCCGTATTCCAGACAGGAATGGTTACCTGTAGCGGAAAGATTGAAGACGGCGTGCGCCGAATTCGGTTTAGATGCTGATCCTGTAGTGACTGCGGATGCAGCACGTATACTGCGCGTACCAAACACGCACAACTTTAAGGATGACCCAGCGCGTGACGTTAAGGTTGTGGGTAAGGTCAAGGATTACATTGACCTAGACGAGTTTGCAGAAAAGCTCCCCGCAAAAGTGACACCAGTTACTAGCGCGAGAGAGTACACAGACCAAGATGCCAAAGACATGGCACGCGCAGTTGGTCAGAGCAAATACACAACACGTTTCTCTAAACTACTGATTGCTACGGCGTCAGGGAAAGGTTGCGCACAAGTCAATCGTGCAATTATGCAACCTAATGATCTGTCGTATTCCGATTGGCTACACGTACTGTCAATTGCTAAACACTGTGAGGAAGACGGGGCGCAATCAATCCATCTAATCTCCAGTAAGTACGAAGGCTACAGTGCGGAGGAAACCGACAAAGTAGCTGCACCGATTGAATACCCACACCTGTGTTCTACGTTTGAATCCGACAATCCGTCAGGATGTGAAGGCTGTCCGCACAAGGGCAAGATCAAGTCTCCTATAAGTCTGTGCATGGAAGTGCGCATGGCCGAAACCCAAGAGGTGGAAGTTACGGTCTATGATGAGCCGGAGGTTATGATGGAGGGAGAGGAAGAAGTTCCTGTCGAAGCTCTCCCTCCTACTAAAGTTACTATACCGGCGTATCCGTACCCATACAAACGTGGGGCAAACGGTGGTGTTTACTTGGAAAAGGAAGACGAACACGGAAACATAGACCAGCAGGAAATATACAAGAGAGACTTGTACGTCACCAAGAGATTACGTGACCCGATCGAAGGGCCATCCTTTGAATTCAAACATCATACGGAAAGAGAGGGCATACAGACATTTGTTTTACCCATGACCAAAATAACTTCTAAAGAGGAGTTTCGTAAGGCTATGGGATTAAACGATATATTTGTGCTTACAAGACAGGCAGACGCACTTATGACATACATCGGTAGGTGGATTGAGCAACTAAAACAAACTCAAGACATGATCGACGTGCATACACAGTTCGGTTGGACAGAGGGTATGGAGTCGTTTGTGGTAGGTGAGCGAGAGATATTTGCAGACAAAGTTGAGGTAGCCCCACCAAGTGCTCGTACGGCACAGTACCTACCTATGTTTCAGAAGAAGGGTACACTAGATGGCTGGAAGAAAGTAACAGAGTTCTACAACCGACCCGACTTTGAAGAGCATCAGTTTATGTTTGGCATATCTTTTGGTGCTCCTCTTATGGCGTTCATACCTAACATATCGGGTGCTATCTACCATCTAATGAGTAAAGAGTCAGGCTACGGAAAAACCACAGGCATGTATGGAGGGGCATCAGTATGGGGCTACCATAAGAAGTTAGTACTACGTGGTAAGGATACAGGAAACTCTGCGTGGAATCGTGCAGAGATATGGAAAAACTTACCGTTCTACATAGACGAGATTACTAACTACGACGGTAAAGCCGCCAGTGAGTTTTGTTACGCCGCAACTGACGGTGAGCAGAAAAACAGGATGAACAATCAAGGCCAAAACTCCGAACGATATAGAGGTATGGATTGGGCGTTTATCATAGGTACGACGGGCAACCTTAGTTTGCACGATATTCTAGCTACGCACAGAGAGCACTCTGAGGGTGAAGTGGGTAGAAGTATGGAAGCTACGGCCACTAAGAAGTTGTTTTCAGAGGAAGATACTGCGTTAGCTAACACATTGCAGGAAGACTTAGCTAGTAATTACGGGCATGCAGGCGAACCATACATACAACATGTTCTTAAAAACCTAAAGGCGACAGAAAAACTTGTTTTAGCTACAAGAGACGCAATGATAAAAGCGGCAAATTTAGATTCTCAGCATAGATTTTGGGTTGCAGAGTGTGCTTGTACGTATGCTGGGGTTATGGTCGCCAAGAGCATTGGCTTACTAGATTGGGATTTGGATGCGTTATACGCTTGGATTGTTAAGAAACTAAAGTTGGCTAGAGAAAATATGCAGAGCATGACTATTGATATACATAGTTTGATTGCCGATTACATTGCCGATAACCCACGGGGCATATTACGAGTAAAGAGCACGCAGGACGCGCGGGTAAATGATCCTGAGATGGAAAACCTTATCATGCCGGATGCTATGCCCTCATACCGTTGGGTTGGGAGGCATGAGTACGACATTAATAAACTGTACCTACGACCCGCTCCGTTCAAAGAGTGGTGTTTGCAGAAGGGTCACCACTACGAAGCGGTACGGGAATTGATAAAACTACAGCTTAAAGGTAGGTCTACTAAGATGCGTCTAGGTAAAGGTACTAAATTGAACTTACCTTATCAGGCAGTGATCGAGTTGTCTTGGAGTGACGAGGAGCCAGATGACAAGAGTAATGTTAACTGATATATCCCCTGACGGCGTACGTATCGTTGTCGATTGGGATAAGTTTAAACCCGGAGCTTCAGTATTTATACCCTGCATAAACACTGCAAAAGCTATCGAACATTTAACCAGAGCTGCCCGGATAACTAGGAAAGATATAGAACAACGTGTTCGTGTAGAGGATGGTAAGTATGGCGTTCGGGTTTGGCGGCTAAAGTAACTGTGGTACCATAGCCGCGCATCATTTCCTTATCAGAGGATTTAGCCCCCCTCTGGGGGGCACTTTTTATTCCTCACCGTAAAGCAATCTATAATTTTCTTCAGCTTGCTCTATAAACCTTCTATCTACAATCGCCCCTCTAGTGAGTTCTGCAATTGCCGTACCCCTAGCTCTGGCAGTTAGTGACTGCCTTAAATTTTTACCGCTTATAGGTCTTTCTGGATGGTCATCATTAAACTCTTTGATATCTTCCTCTACTTCATCTCTCAGAGAATAATCCCCAGTTTCCATCGCTATTTTATGGGCATAAGCAAAATCGTTTAAAAGACTAGACCTACGAGTTTCTATACCACGATCTAACCTGTTGTTAAGCGCGGCTGCGTCTCTTGCTCGACGCGTACTGAATGGTGCAAACCCAAGCCCCTGCGCTATTACATCGCCCATAGGTATTTCACCACTGATCATCGGGTCTCCACGGGTAGTATCATAACCTTCAGTACGGAACCTGTAGGCTTTAAGTCCGTTGGATATGGCGGTGGGCAGTACTTTTTCAAAAGCACGATTCATGTTCTGAGGGTTACCATCAAACAAGTCTGTAACACCGTCTGCGTACCGCATGCCCACACCAAGTGTTGGGCCGCCGATTGCTTCTAGCCAGTACTCCAACTCACTTGAAGGAACGTAATTGCCACGATCTCGTATAAGTAAGTTGGTCAAGTTAATACGATCAGTCAGGTCTACACCACCCATATTTGCGATGGCACCGTAGTACCATTCAGGCCCAAGCGTTTTAGCAACGATAGTATTTGCATCATCTTCGTCGTCATCTAGGAACATGTTCCAGATAGCCATTGCTACACCGTACAGTGGGACACCTTTAACACCTATCAGTGTAGCGCCCGTACCAGTGAGCCACATAAATGTATTTCTTAGAATCCGTGCCTCTTCAATTTCAGCTTCAGTTCTGGCAGCTCCGGTCATATCTTTAAATATGGCATCCAACATACGTATCTGAGTATATAAGAACTGGCCGGGAACACGCTTAAATTGCATAACCAAGCTACCCAGATTCGTTTGACCAAACCTAGAACCAGTAGTTAGCAATGCCGAGGCGTTAACCCACAAGGCAACATCAGTAGCTTTTCTGGAGGCTTGTTCTCCGTACTGGTCAACATCTGCTGCATCAATATCTTTAAACTTTTTACCCGTCAGTTTTTCCATCTCAAGTATGTAGGTACTCATCGCACTGACTTGACGAATACCACGTTCACTGTGATGGAACATAAAGCTGGATACGTAGGCTAGCTTATTCACAAACGGGCTACGGGGACTATCAGGATCAGATGTTTCTGCTGCGATACTGCGAGTATCAAAACCCATTTCTTTAATACGGGCTATCAAAGGAGCGAAGTTTTTGTACCTCTCTGCCTTATCACCTTCAAATTCATTAGTTATCGCAAACCCGCCGTGGTCATACCGATCTTGTTCGGTAGTTACGAAGTCTCCGTTTGCATCTACAGTTACCTCACCCAGACCCTCTCGTTTTACTTTGCCCCATGTCCCTGCGTAAAAGTTCATAGCTTCAAGCGTAGCTTTAGTAGCTTTGAAACCACCATACTCACCCGCAAGCCGAGACTGAAGCACCACAGGAATAATTGATACGTTGACAGCTACAGAACTGACACTCAAACCGATAGTAGATATAAAGGTCAGTGATCGGGCTAGTCGTACATGTTCGTTCAAGTAAGGATTCTTACTGAACTCTGCATAGCTTGGTAGCTTGCCAAACTGTTGGTCTGTATCTGCTTTACTTCCAGCTACAGCTACTGCGACTTCTTTCATAAATGTGTCGCCAGCAAGTTCAGCCTGTCGGCCTTCTTCCATAACACGATTAGCTGCACTCTGTAGTTTGACCTTGTGCTTTATGTTTGCGTAACTATTAATGAACGCAGGCATAGACTTTTCAAACGTATAAATTGGGTCTGCTTCAAATCCGGCAAAGCCTCTACGTTCTTGGCGAGCCTGTACAATTGATTGCTCTGGAAGCGATTTAAGTACTATGTCAGCAAGGAAGTCCTGTATCTCGCCTTTCTTACGATCAATAGCTGCCTTATCTTCTTTGCTAGAAAGCTCTAGGTCTTTGAATATACCTTCTAAGTCGGCTTTTAACGTGGTGACCAAAGATATTGGCAGTTGCCCGTTAATTACCCTAGACCGCATTTGATCCGCAGTGAGTGTTGGGTTGATGTTTATGACAGTAGGATCGTTACTCAACCGATCCGCAAACACTTGCCTATCGCCGGGGTTATCAAATGAAGCATAACCAAATTCAGTACCTTCGACTCCCGCCTTTTGAAACTCATACTGTATCCAGTACTCCCCTTCACGATAGAGTCTGAAGTATGGGTCTACGACGCCGACATCTAACCGCTTACGGAACAGAACTTCACGTACAGTTTTCTGTACGTTGGGGTCTAACTCCAATTGATTTATGTTGGCATCTTCGGCTTCAAGAATCTTGTCGTTAATTTTTTTGTACATGTCGCGCATCTTGGTGTACGCAGCACGTTGAGACGAATTAAGTTCCAGCATTAACGCTTTGAGTTCGTCATACTTATCGGTACGCTCTTGTGTAGCTTCAGTAAGTCGGATGGTACCGATAGTAGTAGTCTTTCCGGCTTTCTTAGCTTCACGGCGTTCATCTTCCAGCTTCTTCTTGAACTCTTCCGCTTTTTCTTTGGTATCGAATAGCTGTTCTTTCTTCTGAAGGTCTTGAGTACCGTACTCGACACGGTGCTTGGCGTAGTAGCTTCTGGGACGGGTAACATCAATACCGTCTATAGTGCTTTCACTCACCAGCCTACTGAACTTCTCTAACGCAGCACTGTCTACACCCACACCCGCTTTGGTACTAAAAGCTCCTAAAATGTCTTTTAGTACCATAGTGAAGGTTTTCATCTCTTCATTACGAGTACCGTCTATGTCGTACAGAATATCCTGCATCTCTTCGACAGTAGGGAGCTTACCTTTAGACATATCTACAATGGCTTCTAAACCGAGACCATTGATAGCATTCATCATAAACTTGGCGCTCTTGTTATTTATGTTTGTCAAGAACGACTCGTAGGCTTCCTCTTTAGTTTTCTTGTCCAGACCGGTGCGACCTACGCGGGTAAGTTCTACCATCGCCTCGTCTACATCGCCGTTAGTCAGGTTGTCAACTACGGAGGTAGCATCTCGGGTGTTAGGCTCAGTTGCCATAATCACGTTTATGTATTCTAAGGCTTTGGTTGTGGCGTTAGTTGCGTCTATGTTAAACCCTAAGAATCTAGCAACTGCGTCTAGGAAATCACGCCACGCACTTCGCTTTTTACCACTGGGCTTGTAAGCAGCCAGTTGAGCTTTGAATTCTGTATTACTGTACACTTCTGCCGCAAACTCTCGTAGGCCTGCCATCGCGTAAGCGTTGGGTAGCTTGTCTTTCAGATTGCTGTACAGCTTCTGTAGCTTAATTGTGACCGGATGGTTGGGGTTAGACAGTACTGAATGCGTAGCTGCGTGTGCGGATTCGTGCAGTACAGCGTGTGTACTGACCGGCATATCCAGATTAATCTGAATAACATCGTTCTGGAAATCGTACGCAGAGGGCGCTGGTTTACCATCTCTGTCCACAACACCTTCGGCAAACTCAACTGCGGTGCCTGTACCGCGCAACCTTTCCGCAAGTGTACGGGCAGTGCGTGCAATATCAGTGTTGGGGTTATCTCTGGCTATCTGATCTAGTGCGCCACCTATGTTGTTGTCCAACAGCAAATCGTTTACTGTCTCAGACACTTCCGGCATAGAAGCAGCAACAGCGTTCTTAACTAGAAGGTCTTTAGTATTTTGAAGCCCCTCTAAACCTTCAGGGTTTTCAACTGTGCCGTTTTCTACTTCTGACTCAGCTACTATTTCTTGGACGTTACCATCAACAATGCCGTCCTTGATGGCTTGCTTTACATCAACTTGAATAACTTCTCTCGGAGCCTTTGCTTCTGCACTGTTCCACCAGCCTGTTCGGTTCCACGCTTTTGTTTGGGACTCTTGTTCTCCTGTAAACAAAGTGCCCGCTATGGTTCCCCTTAGACTTTCAAGTGATTTGTTTCTACTATCTCTTCTGTTTACAGCGTCTTCTAAAAAGGTTTGGTACCGTAGATGCTGATTCAGGTTTTCTAATAGTTCTGGGCTACCCTTATCCCTAATCGCTCGTATTGCCTTACGAGCTACTTTACGTGTATCAGCTTCTGCTTTAGCCACTTCAGGGTGTCTGGCAACTGTAGAGTCGTAAGCAATCGTAGCCAAAACATTATTCGCATTTCTAGCAATTTTTGCGTACCGTGCCAGAGCTTCATCTGTAGCGAACAAGTCTCTGTCGGTAGGGGACAATGGGCCTAACAGTTGAGGTTGCTGGGCAAATGCTTCGGGGGCAGGCGCTCTACCTATACGTTTTTGTCTTTCCTGCTGCTTCTCTACTTTCTTAGTTTTTGTTGTCTTTTTCCTTTTCCTAGCTGTAGGTGGTGCCGCTTTTGCCGCTTCTTTCTCTGCTTGAATCCTAGCTTGCTCTTGTTGCAACGCAGTCGGACGAGGACGGGCAGGGGCAAATAAGTCTTGCTGGGGAGCAGCCTCTGGAGTTTCTTGTAGGAAGTTGTTTATATTGATCTTGGTCTGTTCGCTGACGTTGCGATTACGACCTAAGTTGGTCAGAGCAGTACGAACCTCTTCGCTGGTAACGTCCATACCCCGAACTTGTTTACGTACGGGAGCTTGAGGGGCAACGCCAAGACGATCAAAGAATCGCTTATCTGCTTTACGTACTTTGGGTGCTTCTTCTACAACTTCCTCAGTCTGAGGGGCACGGGCGGCGGCACGTTCAGCACGCTCTATAGCTGGGAATTCAAGCTGACCTTCAGTACCCCGACCCGTGCGATCCATTCGCTCTCTATTAAGTCGAGCAGCTTCGGCACGCTGTGCATCTTGTTCAGTGGTCTCTACAGGAATAGGCCGCTGTCTACGCTCTGGTATGAGTGCTTCTAACTCTGCTACCCCTGCGGCTTGCTCTTCGGCTTGTGCGGTTTCTACAGCCTCTTGCTCGGCTTCTACCCCTGCTGCTTGCTCTTGTTCGTAAGAACGACGAGTGATTGCCGCAAGTTCGTCTTGTGTAGGCTCGGTGTCTGTGAAGCCTTGTCTGCCCAACTCCGCACTGAATGCACGCTTTAAGTTTTCTACACCGTCAATATCTTGACGTTCTAAGATAGGCTCAAGAACTTGTTTACGTTTCTCGACCGACTCTCGCTGGCGACGCTCGGCTACGCGACGGTCAGCTTCACCAAGCTCCATCTCTTGCTGTACCGTAGCAACTTCTTCTTTGGCTCTTTCTGTCGTAACATCAGCAGCAATTTGCTCTTCTATATCTATTTGTTCTGGGGCTGTTTCTGGTTCTGCTGCTACTTCTGGTTCTTGGAATACCTCACTACGTAAAAGCGAGTCTATACGAGAAACAGTTTCAGGTCTGGAAGCCTGTACTGCGGCGTTATTACGGTACTTAGTCAACAATGACCTAGCTTCTGCCCGTTGTTCTGGGTTACTTAAGTCTAGGCCAAACAACTTTTCAGTAGTGGCTCTATCAAGATTTAACCCTAGAGCTTGCAGATCATCAGCCGAAAGTACAGTAGGTTCGTCTTGCCTACCCAGTAAATCTCCCTCAGTAGGAGGTGGGGCTGTAGGTTCTGGTGCTGCTGGTTGTTCTGGTGCTGGTTCTTCTGGTGCGGCTGGTTCTTGCGGGGTTGGGCCACGCTGTCTGCCCGGACGACCGATTATCATTTCAGTAAATAACTGAAGAATGCCACCTACACCACCACCGATCTTGGCAGACTCGCCTACACCCTCAAAGGTTCCGGTGTCAGGATCGTAAACACCCTGTGAAATAAGATTCTGTAATACTTCAGCCGAGGCTTCTTGTGCGGCTTCTACAAAAGCTGCTTCAGTAACACGGCCAAGTTTGCCCTGACTTATTCTAGCAAGACGACTCTTGAAGCTGTTATCTAACCCATCAGCAACTTTACCAATGTTACCGCCAAGAGCACGGCGGGCACGGTTAATAATTCGTGTTGGGCCTACCATCTCAAACGCGCCCGGAATCATACCGTAGCCAGCAGCAGTGCTGATCTCTTCCTCAGTAGCCCCAGCAGCCTCTGCACGTTGCGCAGCTTCACCTGCACCAGCACCCACACCTACGGCGGCACCAGCAATAATACCGGGGGCACCGAATGGAGCAGCAGCTAAGAACGGTAGTGTCGAACCGACACCACGCATCAGGTCAAGATAGGTACCTTCGTAGGCTTCATCAGGGGCAAGGAACTCCTGTACGCCACCGCCAACTTCGGCAATCTTACGGCGAGCAGCCTGTTCGGCTTCTTCGGGTAGTATAAATGACGCACCGGTCAGGGCAGACTCAATCATCCCAGCACCACCGGCAGCAATAGCTTTGGCAGTTTCAGGTATGTAGCCGAACAGAGAAGTGTCTTCAGTTGGCTCTGGCTGTGGGCTGTATGTTCGTATGGCGTTAGCTAGTTTTCTAGCTGCCTCTACATCCCCAGCGGCGTGCGCATTTTTTAGCGCAATACCGAGTTCCTCAAGAGTCGCCATACTTGCAGCCCTTATTTATTTGCATATAGCTCTGCCAGAGCATCTACTTCAGGATCGCCCGTACTGCCTTCTCCTGCACCTGCACCTAATAGTCTAATTACTCGCTGTTCTGGAAGACCTATTCGTCGGGCTACATCGTTTATTGTGCCCTGTTTTATAGCTTTTAACTGTGTGACGTAGTTACGAACTCTAGTTTTATCGTCAGCTTTAGCAAGCGGGTCAGATTCCATTTTGGTAAGTAAGTCGTCTAACTCCATAATATTTCTATCTAAGTTAGCGTATAGAGTCATTAAGCGGCCTTCAGCAGCATCATCAAGCTGTCTAGCTGTAAGTACTGAGTCTATTTCAGCTTTCAATACATCTAAATTGGCGCGAGACTGTTCAATAGCCATCTGTGCATCACGGTTAGCTATGGTGTTTACGTAGTTACCCGCAGACTGTATAGCCTGATTCAGAGTAGTGCGTGCGGTTTGCTCTGCCCCTCTTCCAGCTTCATATACTTGTCCGCGTATATCACGTTGTGCTTTTTCAAGTTCAACAGTAGCTTGTGGTCTTACTCTAGCGGCTTCGCGTTCTTGCTGTTGTTGCTGCCTACGTAGTTGAGACTGAGAACCAACACTTCTTCTGGCTTGATCTACAAGACTACTACCACTTAGGTACGCTTGCATAATTAGTTCATTTTCACGTCTGGCGCGTTCGGCAGGACTAAGAATCTTACCGTAGTAGTCTTCATCAGCTTTAATAAGGTCTTCTACAGCTTGTTTCTCGACATCAGACATACTAAGTGCTGCGCGTGCTGCGGCTTCTTCTGTGGCTCTAGCGCCTTCCATAGCATCAAGTTGTTCGCCCAGTACTCCTTCTAATTGAGTTTCCAAAGCACTTGGTGTGCGTTGGTAGTTACCAATATTAGTGGCTTCGGTACGCATTCTATTTATTATGTCCTGCGCTGGGTCTGTAGGTGTAGTAGGAGCGGGTTGTCCCGCACCTTGTTGTGGTGTAAACAAGTTTGCCACTATCCCAGTATTTTCCAAGTCAGTACCACGAGTAGCTGTACGGCTAGGAGGTTTTGACAAGTCTAACGGTACGCCACGAGGAGTTTCTGGTTGTGCAGATTGTTCTCTTCTGCGCTCCACGTTACCCATAGCTTGCCCAATTTCGTTTCTTGTAAGTCCTCGGTTAGCCAGCGCAATTTTTGTATTAAACTCGTCACGACGGCGTTCTCGTTCTTCTGCTTTTTCTTCTTGAGACGCCATAAAGTCTCTAAACATCTGCATAGGCGTCCTATCACCTCTTTGCTCTCGCCTTTCTGCGCTACTCATATAAGTAGGACGAGGAGGTAAATCTCTCTCGGGTCGAGCCGCAAGAATAGCTTGTATTTCTGCTTCTAACTCATCATCTATGTAATCGTTTGAAGGGCTACTATCTTGTGCTGCCACGGTTTCTCTATCTGGATTTCGTCCTTCTAACATAGCCAACATTTGATTTGGGCTAATATCAGTGCCTGATTCCATTTTAGCTATAGCAGATAAAATTCTTCGTCTAACACTAGGATCAGTTAAATCAACAGGCGCATCCGTAGGGATACCTGTTTGTTCAGAAACAAACTTTAGGTAGTTATCAGTGTCGTTTTCGTTAGGGGGCGCGTACCTAGAAACGGTTTCACGTAAAGTTGCTACATTTCCAAGCTCTGGATAATTACTAAGTAGTCTATCCGCTGCTCTTACACTTGAAGCCACGTCTTCAAAATCGACAAAACCTCTAGTAGCGCCTGTTTGTCCTTGCCAATTTTGATTGTAGTCGCGTATGTTGAATGGATTATTGGCCCCTACAAAACTTCCATCAGGCCCTGCGTACTTTTTTACTTCGCCACCATAGGCTAATTCGGCATCAGGATTACCACCGGCTATAAGAGTCTTGAGCTTCTGTACTTTAATTATAGTATCTGCTGGAAAGGTCTTTAGGTTTTCGCTTTCCATTCTTGCGCTTTCCATATCCCCAGCAGCTTTATAACGCTCAACTTGCCGCTCTATGTCCATGTAATTTTTTACATTTAGATCATTAGCTAGCTCGTTGTACTCCTCGCTCATTAGGTTATCAAACGGGTTAAGCTGTTGTATTTGAGCTGTTTCGCCTTCTACGTCACCCCCCGGCGCGTACCCAACGATACCGCCATCAGCCATACGAATGTTGGGCGCAGGAAGTTGCGCCATGCCTGCTGCCATCGGACGTTGTTGTCTAGCTTGTGGTTGCGGGCGACGCTGCATACCACCTAGTCCGGCCAACATGTTTGGCGCAGCGCGACGTTGTGGTTGTGGGCGACGCTGCATACCAGCTACTTGAGCACCGGGCATTAGCCGTTGCATAAGTCCAATGATACCTTCAGCAGCTTGTTGTTTACGCTGATCGAGTACTGGCATTTGAGGAACTTGTTGGCCTTGCGCTTTTGCCAAATCTTGGTCAGCCGATTTCAGTAAATCAACGGCTTCCTGCGCTTTCATAGCAGCACGAGTTTTAGGGTCTATCCCTAAATCTTGTAAATCGTTATCTACGACATCGACCGCCGCTTGCATACGTTGTGGATTTACATTCGGCATAGCTGGTCTAGGCTGCTGTACGGGACGCTGTTGGGGCATCAAAGCCTGTAAACCTTGTGGTGTTTGCTGCATAGCCATTATGGTTGTTCCTCTCTTTACCCTTTAGGTAATTGTCCTGTACGTAAGTATTCTAAAAAGTCTTCTTTAGTTATATAACCAACATCGTACAAATCACCCATAGCGTTAAGTGTCTCTGCGGTCATCCCTGTAGGCAATGTACTTGCTGCGGGCACAGAATTAGCAGTAGCGGGATTAGCAGTAGCGGGATTAACTATGTTACTAAGCATAGTGTAAATATCAGAGCCGCCTTGAGCACCAGCTAGTAAAGAACTTAAGCCGGAAGGCTCCGTGTACTCGTAGCTGGCAACGCCAACTGGCATACCTTGCAGCAATGACTGCATGTACTGTACTTGTTTGTAAGGGAAGTCACGTTCTTCTTTAAACTGAGCGATATCTGCGGCAATGCCCTCACCTTCAATACCCCGTTGTTCGGCACCCGCACGACGTTGGGCTTCAAATACGTCAAACCCAAACTGATTCATCATTTCTTGAGCTTGTCTACGTGCTTGTTCTTCAGTATTAAACTGACCCTGCGCTTCTGTGAAGGCTTGTTGGTATCCAGTACCGGTAATGTCCGCTATGTTACGCAGCATATTACGGGTTAATTCAGACTCCATAATAGCTTGACGGCCACCACCATAAGCTCCGGCTTTACCAAGACGACCAGCTTGTTGTACACGGGCGATTTCAGCTTGACGTTGCGCTTCTGCAATTTGTGGTTCAAGGGACATTTGCAGATAAGGAGACATGTACTGCTGCGCTACACCAGCCTCAGTAAATGAAGTAGGTGTATAGCCCCCCATCTGTGTAATCGGAGCAGTTAAAGCACCCAGACCTTGGTAGGCTTGCGTTTGTAGCCCAGATTCTCCAGCAGTCAGGGGGCCTTGATATGCGGTATATGGCATACCAGCAAGAGCCTGTCCACGACCGAGCATTTCTGTGACATACGGGCCAGCCCACGAAGAAAGCGAAGATTCCTCCGCTCTTGTGGTATTTGAAAATAAATCGCCCGACGTATCGGTCGCTATTGCGTTTGGATCGAGATCATCATCGCCCATGATTCACCTCAACTTGGCATAAATTTGTTTGGGTTTATTTGGGTGCCCTGTGTCTGACGGCCAGTTCTGGCCTGTCTCACTCTATCCATCATAGAGTAAAGTTGCTCGGCACCTGCATTAGAATTGCCATTACCAAGATGGCTGACTACATCGGCAGGGATAACGAACTCGCCATCACTGAGAGCGGCGGGTTGCGTATTATCTATAGTAGCAGGAATCCTATCAGCCATGCCATCTGTTGGGCCGCCTAAATACATACCTTTGGGAGCTACAGAAGCTAGTCCACCTCCCATCATACCAATAGCGCCGGGTTTGGAGGCTTCTATTAACTCGTCTAATCTAGTTTGTACAACGTCTGCACCAGAAGCAGGAGCCATATAACTACGTTGCGCAGGAATTATTCCTGTAGAAGCTACCGTAGGAGCGTATTTGGTTGAAACAGGACGTGTTTGCCTACTGAGATTAGTAAGATTCTGTGTGGCTAAATTCCATTTTTCTGCGTCTGTAGAGGCTTGTGCAGCAGCTTCCTGACCTTCTGGTACATACTGAGTCTGTGTAAAGTACCGGCGGCCACCCCCGCCCGGACGGCGGTCTGGATCATAAGCTGCGGCATCTGCCTGAGTGTACATAGGCACTTGCTGGCGGTAGGCTGTGTAATCAGGAATACCACCCATGTACCCAAGAGGGCCTTGGTTGCCGCCAAGCCCTAAAAAATCGGAAATAGTACTAGAATCTTTAGCCCGAGAAGACAGGAATAGCCCCAATACGGGAGCTACTTTAGCCATATCTATGCCGCCATCGTCTTTGGTAAAAAAGTCCATAACATTATCGACAAGAGAACCTGTCGTATCAGCTACCCAATCAAAGAACTCGCCCATCTTAGCCTCTCAATAAATCTATGAGTTCATCTAACTCATTGTAAGTATCTATCATACCACCACTTTTTGCTGCATAAGGGCGGCTTGCCATATTAGGATTAAAAATACTTTCGCCACCTATATCGTATAAATAGTCAATTTGCGCTAGCTCTGGCCCTGTTACTCTAACGCCACGAGAACTACTAGGCAAACTCGTACTGGGGGTTTGTACGCCACCACAAATTTCTGGATTAAAGTACGCATATACTGGGTTATCACAAGGCTCAGTGGTTAAAAACTCACATTCACCGGTTTCAGAGTTACGTACTTGTCCTTCGGGGCATTCAAAAGGTGGGGGAGTGTCTATATAACAATTGTCCAGATTACCTTCAGGTGCAAGAACCCCCGGCGTGTCACTATCATCCGGACAAATAGTAGGTTCTGGTGGGGGAGGCTCACCGATATTACACTCGTCCAGATTGCCGTTGGGTGCTGCTTGACCCGCTAGATCAGTACCTTCAGGGCAGATTGTAGTAGGTGGTGGGGGAGGCTCACCGATATTACACTC
>Ga0255781_10001729_pt1 | contig 17717 bp, 10 predicted proteins | sample 101ome_21_FD_179979 | JGI IMG/M metagenome (GOLD analysis project Ga0255781, IMG submission 179979) | Coastal salt marsh microbial communities from the Groves Creek Marsh, Skidaway Island, Georgia - 101413BT metaG (version 2) | ecosystem: Environmental > Aquatic > Marine > Intertidal zone >... | reverse complement strand
GGGTAAGCCTGTTACTGGTTGGTTGCGTATGTTCAAGCAAGACAACGGTAACTTCCTATTCAAACTCGTCAACTACGGCGAGCAAAACCTGTGTGAACTGACACCTGACAACAAGTTGCGGTTCGTCATGCCGAGTGAAACATTCCGTAACAATGCGCAAACTCTTGTATCGGCACTGCATCGTTGGCTACCTATCACCACTATGCGACATCGCACTGGGCTATACCGTATTGCAGGTAGCAAGCCTGTGATGGACGAGATGCAGAAGCTATACGATGCAGATGGTGGAGATGCGGCTGACCCTTACTATGGATATAAATATTCACTGTATGGACATTATATGCCAGTGATGCGAGAGAAAGCCTATTACTTTGGTGGCATTGAGTTCGATATTGTCAGCGGTGAGTGCCTCAATCCACAACCAGATGTGAAGATGATTGAGAAACCAGAGGAGCGCAAGCAATGGCGCAGGGCATTGGCTAAGTTCAAGAAGGGTATCAAGGCTCGTGTCAGAGTCCATGCTTTCGATGGCATCATTGATAAGATGTGGGCAGAACGTCAGGCACAGAGTAACCGATGGGATTGGCGACAGCCTGACTGGGCATCTAAACAATGGTTAGACCTGCTTGAACATTGCATTCGCCACAACGAGTTCCCACAAGAACTGCTTATGGGTCTGGCCCAGACGACACCTAACGGATACTACCGCAGTGTCAAACCTGATGGGCAAGATGTCCTACAGGCTCTTGACCATGTGTGTAACAACCAAAGCATCGCACTGCGCCAACGGTTCGGAGTATTTGAAACGGAGGCAAAGGAGTGAGTGTAATTGTTTGGGATGGTAAGAAACTTGCCACGGACAGACAGGCTAACGATGGCTCTATGAAATGGGAGTCAGAGAAAGCGTGGTATGTAACCGATGGTGTTACTGGTGAGGAATGTATTGTGTCGGGCGTAGGTATGCTCGGCAACATACTAAAGATGCGCGAGTGGTTCAAAACAAAAGACCGCCCAGCGCTGGACATCAAGTCAAACACAGCAGAACTTATTGTCGTGAACCGACAGGGGTTATCTGTCTGGTCTGCAAACGGAACATCCGTAGAGCTATCCGCACCTATGGCTTTCGGAGATGGTAGAGAGTATGCGCTTGGAGCAATGGCAATGGGAGCGACAGCCGAAGAAGCTGTCCAAGTTGCCAATGAATATTCTTTACATTGTGGTAAAGGTGTAGTTATATATACTTTACATGAAGGTAAGGTAGAAGGAGATGAGAATGGCAAAACCTAAGAAATCTAAGGCTGAGAAGGTGTGGGCATACCTACTCAAAAACAAACTGGCTACCCCTGCGGAGGTGTCTAAAGCCACTGGTGTTTCGTATGGATACACCCACAAACTAATGCAGAAGATAGGGACACCGAAGGAAATCTTTGAGGCTGAAGTGGCTAAGCCTAGCTTTGAAGAACCAAAGCCTATGGGTCGTGCTGAGATATTGACGGAGGCATCACGCCTGACAACAGATTCTCGTGAGAAGTTGCACGGCACTATGGAGTCTAACTTCAACTGTATCGCTGACTTATGGAACGCATACCTCAAGGGTAAACACCATGAGCTAGACGCAAGTGATGTTGCTTTGATGATGACATTGGTCAAGGTATCTCGTGCTAAGAACAACCCAAGTCACGCAGATAACTGGGTGGATGGTGCAGGTTACATGGCTTGCGGCGGCGAAGTTGCTACCGCCAATGTTGAGTATGCAGACCTAAGCAATGACGGACTGCCAATCGCAGAAGGAGTGAACTTGTAGTATGGACATCGTAACCATTGACTTTGAAACCTATTACGACAGGCAGTATTCGCTGTCTAAGATGACCACGGAAGCCTATGTCCGTGACCCTCGGTTCGAGGTGATAGGTGTATGTGTCAAGGTGAACGATTATCCTACCGATTGGTATAGCGGTAATGATGTGGGTAAGTTTCTTAACTCGTTGGACTATTCCGACAAGGCGATACTTGCCCACAACACCGCATTTGATGGGGCTATCTTGTCATGGCACTACGGTATCAAGCCTAAGTTCTGGTTCGATACTCTGTCTATGGCAAGACCCCTACACAATGCTGTGGTAGGCGGTTCGCTTAAGGCACTGACGGCGCACTATGGGTTAGGGCAGAAGGGTGATGAAGTGTTCAACAACCTTGGCCGTCACCGAAAGGACTTCACACCAGAAGAACTTGACAGGTATGCGGCTTACTGTGTCAACGATGTTGAGCTTACCTACCAACTGTTCCAGAAGTTAAAGAAGGGCTTCCCTATATCTGAGCTTATGGTCATTGACCAGACGATACGGATGTATACACAACCTGTTATACAACTCGACACGGATGTGCTTGCACAGCACTTGGAGAAGGTTAAGGCTGATAAGCGCAAGCTGATTGATGACTTGGCATTGAAGGGGCTGAGTGCAGAGAAGGTCAAGAAAGCCCTTATGTCTAACCAGATATTCGCCAAGCTGTTGCAGACCGTTGGCGTTGAGCCGCCTATGAAAACAAGTTTACGCACAGGCAAGCAATCGTTTGCGTTTGCAAAGACAGACAAAGAGTTCACTGCTCTGCTTGAGCATCCAGACCCACGAGTTCAGAACCTTGTGGCGGCAAGGCTAGGCACAAAGTCTACCATCGAAGAAACACGCACAGAAAATCTAATGAAGGTAGCGGAGCGTGGCGCGTTGCCTATCATGCTTAATTATTATGGCGCACACACTGGTCGTTTCTCTGGTGGAGACAAGCTAAACCTACAGAACCTACCACGCAACGGAGCAATACGGAGTGCGCTGACTGCACCACTGGGCGAGATACTAATAGCTTGTGACTCGTCACAGATTGAGGCCCGAATGGTTGCGTATGTCGCAGGACAACATGATCTGGTGCAAGCGTTTCGTGAAGGGCGTGATGTTTACAGTGAGTTCGCATCAGAGATTTACGGTAAGCCTGTAACTAAGGCAGACAAGATTGAGCGGTTCGTTGGTAAGACCTGTATTCTCGGCTTAGGTTATGGCATGGGGCATGTTAAGTTCCGTAACACGCTTGCGCTTGGGCAGGGAGGCATCAGTGTAGACATTGATGAGAACGAAGCACAACGTATTGTCAGGCTCTACCGCCAGAAGAACCACAAGATTGTGGAGCTATGGAATAAATGCGGTCACGCGCTTACGACAATGGTTGCAGGTGGAAGCGGTAACATTACAGACCTGCTACCCTACGACAGCAAAGGCATCGTCCTACCGAACGGCCTACGCATACAGTATAATGCGTTGCGCCAGACACCAGATGGCTTTGAATATATCGCAGACGCACGAACCTATAAGAAACTAGTGAAGGCTAGGGTCACTTCAGGTGAGCAGATAGCGGTTGACTGGACACGCATCTACGGCGGCAAGGTCACAGAGAACATAGTCCAAGCGTTAGCTAGGATTGTGGTCGCAGAACAAATGGCATCCATCGGACAGTCATACCATGTAGCGTTTCAGGTACACGATGAGGTAATCATCAGCTGCCTGGAAGAAGACAAGGCACACGCACAGGAACTCGTTGAGAGGAAAATGTCAACCCCGCCCTCGTGGGCTAGGGATTTACCTGTTGCTTGCGAGTCTGGCGTGGGGTATAACTACGGTGATGCTAAGTAAACTTTACCGTGAGTGGCGAACACCGCCCTTACGGTGCATACCTATGGAGGTTCAATGCAGTTAGCACATTCATTCTCAGCTATTAAGCTGTTCGAGAACTGCCCGAAACGCTACTACTTACAGCGTGTCACCAAAGAAATTCAGGATGAGGGCAGTGAAGCTAGTCTGTATGGCAACCGCATCCATGAAGCTCTGGAAGCTAGACTTAAAGGGTCTGAACTCACCACGGAGACTAAGAAGTACGAAGCGTTATGCTTTGCTATCGACAAACTTGCGAGTGATCCAAATGCGGAGCTGTTCGTAGAGCATCAACTGACACTGACAGAAAACCTTACAGCAACAAGTTGGTTTGCAAAGGACGCATGGTTGAGATCCATACTGGACGTATTGATTATCCGTGATGACCAAGCAATCGTTATGGATTGGAAAACTGGTAAGCGCAGACCCGACTTCACACAGCTAGAGATGTTTGCTTTGCAAGTGTTCAAACATTTCCCTGATGTAAACGAAGTAACTAGCACGTTTGTATGGCTGAAAGACATGAAGATGGACGCTGAAATCTACAAGCGGAGCGATGCTACTAAGATGTGGGAAGAACTTCTCGGGCGTATCAACCGCATCTACCAAGCGGCAGACTCAGATAACTGGCCTGCCAAACCAAGTGGCTTATGCCGTTTCTGCCCTGCAAAAAATATTTGTGATTACGCACAGATATAACTTGACAATAGTGTATAATAATGTCTAATACCCCAGAAGGTAAAGTAAAGCGTAAACTTGACAAGATGCTGAAGGCCGAAGGCGTGTGGTACTACAACCCACAAGCAGGGCCATTCGGAAGGTCAGGGATACCAGACAAGGTAGCTATTATTGGCGGACGGTTTGTAGGGATTGAGTGTAAGGCGGATAAAACAAAGAAGCCTACAGCGTTACAGATCAAATGTATGGAGGAGATTGAGAATGCAGGGGGCAAATGCTTTCTCGTTTATGACGATGACACCATTGAGATGGTGCGACAGTATATTAAGGAGTGGTTGGGATGATTGTTGTTGAGTCGGCAAAGGCTCTAGCACTTAACCTTACTAACCCTAACAGAGTGCTAGACACTATACCTACAGCAAAGGTTCTTAACTTCAAAGGTAAAGAACTTGTTGTGACACCGCATCGACAGGATGAGGTGAAGGTATTGCGTAACTTGGGGATACAAGCCCCTGCGCCTATCCTGTATTACTATGATTGGGTAGGTCGCTTTACACCATACGAACACCAGAAGATGACAGCCGCGTTCTTGACTATGAACCAGAAGGCACTGGTGCTTAACGAGATTGGAACTGGTAAAACTCAGTCAGCTCTATGGGCGGCAGACTACCTCATGAAAACAGGTTCTGTTAAGAAGGTTCTAATCGTTTCCCCGTTGTCCACGCTTGAGCGTGTATGGGGTGATGGTATCTTTATGGGCTTCCCAGAGCGTAAGCATGTAACATTACATGGCACTGCGGCAAAGCGTAAGAAGCTACTAAAGACAGACGCAGACTTCTTTATCATCAACCATGATGGTTTCCCTATCATAGCCGAAGAAGCTATTGGGATGTTCGATCTAATCATCATTGACGAGGCGGCTGTATACCGCAACCCATCGACTAACAGGTTCAAGATATTCCGTAAGTGGATGGGCAAGAACACAGGAACTCGTTTGTGGATGATGACTGGTACGCCTACACCTAATGACCCGACAGACGCATGGGCGTTAGCAAAGCTAGTAGACAGCCCACACTGCACCAAAACTTACACTGCTTTCAGAGAGCAGGTGATGATGAAGATTGGTCAGTGGAAGTGGATACCAAGACCAGAGTCAGTGGATACCGTCAAGCACATACTGCAACCTGCTGTCAGGTATACACGAGACGAGTGCTTTGACCTGCCAGACACAGTGTTCCAGACCCGCAAGGTCGAGCTTACTAAGGAGCAGAAAGACCACTACACAAAGATGCTACGGCACTTTGTTACGGAGATGGCAGAAGAAGGAACTATCACCGCTGTAAACGAAGCGGTCAAGTTACAGAAACTTGTTCAGATAGCATGTGGAGTGGCCTATGGGGATGATGGCCGCAACATAGAACTTGATTGTTCCCCAAGAGTAAACGCCGTGAAGGAGGTAATAGATGAAGTAGGACAGAAGGTGATTGTGTTCGTACCGTTAACAGGAACACTACGCATGTTGGAAAGAGAGTTAGGGAAACAGTGGTCAGTTGGTGTGGTCAACGGCGAAGTATCTGCCAGACAACGCAACGAGATATTCCACAACTTCCAGAACGCTAAAGACCCACATGTATTGATTGCTCACCCTGCGACTATGGCTCATGGGCTAACCTTAACATCTGCATCGACAGTGATTTGGTATGGGCCAGTAACAAGCAACGAACAATATGTTCAGGCGAATGGTCGTATTGAGCGCATTGGTAAAAAGCATGTGTCGAATGTCGTGCATATCGAAGGTACAGAAGTTGAGTACAAGATGTATGAACGGCTGAAAAACAAGCAGAAGCTACAAGGTTTATTGCTTGATTTGATACAACAAGAAACGAGGTAACGATATGAGTCTAACTGTAGACCAAGTTATTGCCGCGTATATCAAGTATCGCAACCAGAAGGAGGCTCTTGAAGCTGAGATCAAAGATCAAGTTAAAGAACTCAAAGACAAGATGTCGAAACTTGAAGCGTGGATAAAGACGAAGGCGGATGCTGATGGCGTAACGTCCTTCAAGACAGCGCATGGAACTGCGTTTGTCACAACAAATGACTACGCAAATGTAGCGGATTGGGATGCTGTTCTGTCCTTCATTAAGGAGAACGAAGCCTATGACATGCTAGAAAAGCGAGTCAGTAAGAACGCTGTTCGGGGCTATATCGAGCAGAATAAAACCGTACCATCTGGCGTTAATTACGGTACACGCATAGATGTAAATGTCCGTAAACCTGTAACCAAAGTCGAAGACTAGGAGATGACTATGAACGATTTAATTCCTACAAACATCCAAGTACCTGCACACTTGGCTGACAAAGTTGGCAAACCATCTGCGCTTGGCGCATCACTGGCAGGAGGCATGGCCTCTGCTGATGGAGATACATACCCACGAATTTCCATCAAAGGCTCACGCTTCCGCATTGTCGAAGGCGGCAACGAGACTGTACTTGACAGCACTGTATTGGAAGCAGTGATTGTTGGTGCTAACCCGAAGCTATCAAAGACATGGTATGCGAAAGAGTGGACACCAGACAGTGAAGCTACAGCACCAGACTGTTTCTCACTTGATGGCGTAAGCCCACACCCAGATAGCGAAAGCCCCCAGAATGATTTGTGTGCTTCATGCCCACAGAACGCATGGGGTTCTAAGGTGACAGCCCAAGGCCAACAGGTGAAAGCATGTTCTGACCAGAAGCGTCTTGCTATCGTGGCGGCTGATGACCCAGACGGTTCAGTATACTTGCTGAATGTAACACCGTCTGCGCTTAAAGGTCTTAACCAGTACCAGAAAGAACTGTCAGTACGCGGCATCGCACCAGAGATTGTACGCACTAAGATTTCGTTTGACACGAAAGCGTCTTTCCCCAAGCTGACGTTCTCGTTTGGCGGCTTCAATGACGAGTTCACACAGAACGCAGTCGATAAGTTGTTTGGTACTGAGCAGGTTAAGCAGATCACAGGAGAACAAGCTGTGCCGAGTGTGCCTAAATCCGCACCGGCAATCGAAAAGCAACCTGAGCCTGTCGCTCCTGCACCTGCACCTGCACCTGAGCCAGTCGCAGAGGAACCTGCTCCTGTGAAAGGGTTCGGGGCAAAGAAGGCCGCTGAACCAGTAGCCGAAAAGCCCAAGGTTGTAGAAGAACCGAAGGCCGCTCCTGCTGTAAACTCTGAAGCTGATGATCTGGCGGCAGAGATTGCAAACCTAGTAGGGGCAGTATCTGATGACTAATGTACCTCCGCTAAACTTCACGAAAGTGGAAGCACTGCGGAAACATATGCTCCTGACAACAGGCAACATGGCTGAGTTGATGGGCGTATCACGGATGACTTACTACGGATGGGTAAAGGGCAAGCCCATCCGTAAAAAGAACGATGAGAAAGTCCGTGAAGTCCTACGCGAAATGCTAACCATGCTGTCTGATGGGTGGCCTCAACCAGAGATCATCGCGTTAGACCAGAAGCAAAGGTTCCAAAGGCTTCTTGAGATTTTGGATAAACACGATTAAGGTGGATAGGGAGGGGCGTAAGCCCCTTCCGTAACTGTGAAGGTAACAAAAATGGATACGCTGAAATTTTTACAGCGAGTCCTACCGTCTGAAGGATATTATGTAACGACACTAATAAGCCCTGAAGGTAAAGTCCAACAAGGCTTCTTTGATACGGTAGAAGAACTCGCCAAAGCCTGTGCAAGGCTATCAATATCACAGCCAGATAAGAACGTTTATTTTGCTGTGTCTGCTTTCCAGAATAAGGGCAATAGAAAGCAGGACAATGTACGCGCAACCAAACTAGTAGCCATTGATGTTGACTGTGGCGAAGGTAAACCATTCCCAACATGGAAAGAAGGCTTAGTTGCGTTAGGAAAATTTGTTTCCGAAATGAAACTACCCAAGCCATTGATTATTCACTCTGGCAATGGGTTGCATGTTTACTGGGTATTAACTGAAGAACTAGAACCTGATGACTGGAAGCCGCTAGCCGAGGCTATGAAGCAAGCATGTGTGGCTAAAGGCTTTGAGGTAGACCCTGCTGTCCCTGCTGATAGTGCAAGAGTGTTAAGACCTGTTGGTACTACGAATACTAAAGGTGGCAACGAGGTGAAGCTATTAGTAGATGCAGAGCCAGTAAGCGTTTCGACTCTGAGGGATTGTCTAAGTTATTACTTCAAAGCAGCTCCAGCAGCAGATGTAGGTCACACTCGTGACAATACGTTGCTCGATAGTCTAGCGGTAAAGCAAGAGTTTCCCCCCGCTGTCGGTTCAGTTGTAGCTACTAAGTGTAAGCAAATCGAATGGGCTATAGCCAACCAAGCTGATGTAGATGAGCCACTATGGTACGACATCATTGGTGTAGCGGCTCATTGTGTAGACCCTGAAACCACAGCGAAGGAGTGGAGCAATCAGCATCCGTCGTATGATGAAAGAGCTACCATACAGAAACTTACTCACTGGAGGCAGTCAACGACAGGCCCGACGACATGCACGAAGTTTGAAGCAGACAGACCAAACGGATGCAAAGGTTGTAAGTTCAAAGGCAAGATCGGTTCACCTGCCAGACTTGGGGTGCAGTATCAAGAAGTGGCTGTTCCACAGGAGGCGTTAGATAAAGTCGCTAACTCTGTGCCTATGCCTAAACCATTCAAGCGCACAGCAGATGGCATAAAAGTAACGATAGACGATACGGATATAGATGTATGCAAGTTTGATATTTATCCAGTGGGCTACGGCTATGATGAGTCGTTAGGGTATGAGACCGTTCGCTTCCATTGGAACAGGCCGCACATGGGGTGGCAAGAGATTACGCTGAGACAAGCGTACTTAGCAGAGGGCAGTAGAGAGTTTGCAACGGCAATCGCAGACCAAGGTATTGTCCTTTATAACAAGAGGCAAACGGAGTATTTTCAACTTATGATGCGGTCATATATGGAAGAGCTTAGACAAATCCGTGCCATGACCAACCTCTATTCGACTATGGGATGGAAGGAAAACAACACGGCATTTGTTTTAGGCGACACAGTTATTAAGCGTGACGCTAGTGGCATTGTGTCGGAAGAAGCAATCAAGCTGTCATCTGGGGTACAACGACAAGGCGGAGAACTATATCCGACCAAGGGTACACTAGAGAACTGGACATCCCTGACATCTATAATGGAGAAAGCAGACCTCAAAGCGCACATGTTTGCGTTAGGCGTAGGCTTCTCTGCCCCCCTATACAACTTCACTGGCCTCAAAGGTCTGACTATTTCGCTATATGGCGCAACAGGCGGCGGCAAAACACTGGCGCAATACTGGGCGCAGTCAATCTACGGCAACCCCGACAAGCTACACTTTGCGGCGAAATACACACAGAACAGTTTGTTTGCACGACTTGGTACATACGCCAACCTGCCACTGACAATCGACGAAGTCACTATGATGAACGACAAAGAAGTAGGTGACTTCTGCTATTGGGTATCTCAAGGGCGTGACAAGGCTAGACTTAACCGCAATGCAGAGGAGCGTGACGCTAAGACTTGGGCAACGCCAGTCATAGTATCCACCAACAAGTCTCTACAAAGTAAGTTGATCGCGTCTGGTCTGGACACTGACGCACAGATGGCTCGTCTGTTAGAAATTACAGTGCCGCAGAGCGCAGTATTCACACGGAACTCTGAGGCAGGGCGCAAGATATACGAAGCTATCCACGCTAACTATGGTCACGCAGGTAGATTGTTTATCAAGAACCTAGTTGAGATGGGCGAAGACGGTATAAGCGCCGCTATCGCAGAGGCATCTGACTCTTTCCATAGGAAATATAAGGCTAGGTTTAGCGGCGAAGAACGCTTCTGGGAGCAAGCTATTGTGTTGGCTGACCTAGGTATGAAACTGGCAAACGACTGGGGTCTAATACAGTTTGACTACCGCCAAGCAACTGAGTGGGTACTGTCACAGATTGGTGCTATCCGCAGAACTGTGCAGGAAAACCAAGTTGATTGCTTTGATCTTATCGCTGAATACATGGCTGATAGTGCTGACGCACAGGTCACAGTGATGCACACTTCTGGGCAGAAACCACAGCCAGACTACAGCCGTATGCCACGAGGTGACATCAGAGTGCGCCTTGATGTATTCCGTAAATCTGCCGCAGAGCCATTCGATAAGGGTACTATGATGATAGACCGTACCCATTTCCGTAAGTGGTTGTCTGTTCGAGGAGCTGACTACAAGTCATTCAAAGAGGAACTTACTGTAGAGAACGCGATTGCCACCCCGAAGTCAGAGAAGGCATCGCTCGGCAAGGATACGCCAGTTAAACTAGCACAGTCTTATGTGATTGGTTTCAACCTGACACACCCACGCTTCCAGAGTTTGTTGGAGAACGCAGATGTGGCGGCTGATGATATGTCTTACGGTCAGTTACAGCTTGTTACAGATCACCAGTAGTCTCAACATCGTATATATCCATTAGTAGTCTGAGGTCATCTCGGACTGCTCTTGGAGACGATCTCAAGTACCGCTCTGCTGTTGGAAGCTCTGCAAGTTTAGCCGCTCGTTTTGCTCTGCGCTCGAAGTCAAGAAGCTCAAACGCTGTACCTTGATGTAAGAAGTTCCAATCATCCACCATATCTAGAACATCGTTCATCATGTTGAAGTCATTTGTCAGATAGGCTTTGATGTATTTGTTCTTGAACCCTTGATCCCACGACTGGATATAGGCCGCGTGTTGCTTACCCATACGAACAATGTCGTTGTCTCTTGTGGCAACAGATGGGTAGAAGCCCATCGCTCTGAACAAAATCTGCGCCATACTTGCATCGCTATCTACTAGCTTACCTTGACCGTTGGTAATGATACCTGAGTCGTAATATGTAAGTGCATCGCTGATAGCCCGAACACCTGCGGCAGGAAACTCTTTCAACACATCTCTAAAACTAGTTAGGTCTGGGCGAAGTCCTACGGCTTCTGCTCCGTAGCGAGTTATTGCGCCAACTGTTGCTGATGCACCCTCCAAGCTAGAGTACATTGGCCCCATAAAGTTCGACACTTCTCGTTGCCAACTTGCCCCTGCTAAACCTATTCCTGTGAGTGGGATCAAATCCCCGAAGCCCAAGCGGGTAGAGATAGTACCTGCCATGAACTGATCTAGGAATCCGCGCATTACATACGGCTCGATGCCAGGGGCTAACTCATTCAGCAACTTGTTGAGCTGTAGTTCTACAGGCTCTTGTGTGAAGTTTAGCTTCTGCATCAATGTGTCGTATAGCTCCATCAGGTCATCTGCGAATGGCAGACCTTTCAAACCTGCGAACAAGAACAGTAGGGCTAGGAAGTTTAGCTGTCCTTTAACTGGCATATGGCGAAGCATCTGCACAGTGATGATTGAGAACTGCTTATAGATAAAGATGTATTGGCCTATGTTGCCACGCGCCATCTCTGGGCGGTTGAACATGGCGTATTCACCCTGCGAAGTATTGACCGCAACCTTAGCGAAATCAGATGCCTCTTGGTTGAACTGATCTTCCAACTCGTTGAGGCGTGTAGTCTCTGCTTCAGTCCGGTTATTACCCTTCTGCTGTAGCTCAGTGTATTCTGGTGTCCCTGCAATCGCTCTCGCTTTATGCAAGCGGAATGATGCAAGTGCTGTCGCCCTACGGTTAAGCTGTTCAGTATAGGTAAACCCAAGCATCCATGTCTGGATGGCACTCTGCACTCTGTTATCGTACACACCACCTCTTGATGTGCCGACCAAAGCGTTAGCCTGTGCAGACTGAAGCACACCTTGGTAGGTCATGTCGCGCATAGCAACGGCTTCTGCCTGTGTCAGTCTGTGCTTCTTCTGTAGGTCTTTGCTAGCAACAACTTGGTCAAGGTAGTCTGAATCAGACAGCTTGTGGTTCTTCATGTTGTTGACTGCTCGGCTAATTTCTAAGCCTGATTCTTGCCAACCAAAACCGCCACCGTATGCTCTACCCTCGTTATAGAAAGCGAGATATGGATGAGCGTGGGTAGCGAGAGATACAGAGTTCACCATTGCGGTAGCCAAGCTACCACCTAGCTGTGCAACAACTGTAAACATCTTGATCTTTGAACCTGTTTCACCTGACAACAAGTCCTCAGTTGAGTCTACAATGTTTCCTGCTTCGGCATAGAACTGCTGTAGCTTCAGAGCATCGCCTTTATACATCTCGCCCTGACCCTTATTGCGGAGGGTTTTCGTTGGGTCGAGACGGTTGATTGCTTCTCTCTGGCCTATCGCTGCCATGTTGGAATACTTCAGTGCGTAGTCATCGTATGCTGCATTGGCTTTGCGCTTCTGCTCTGGTGTCAAATCAGTGCGCTGAGTTTCTGCGTACAGTCTATCCAACTTGGCTACGTCACCGCGCCACAGTCTGTCGCTAAGCATAATGTTGTTAAGACGGTGGCGGTAGAAAGCTTGGCCCGCTACATGCGCTTGCGTCTCAAGATATTCTGCTGTGCTGCGCAACACATTTGGATCCCATCCTGCCACACCTTGACGTTCAATAGAGCGGCGTGCTGACGCTTCTTGTCTGGTTAGGGCTTCGATGATGCGGTTACGCTCGTCTGGGTTAATGTTTACATCCAAGCGAGATAGGATTTGGATGAAGTCATTGATGTTCTGCTGCTGCCCAAGAGGGGAGCCTTGACGCTTCTTCTCCATGACAGCTTGGAACTGCACAGTTTTCTCCTGCCCAGTCGAATCCGTTATGGTAATTTGCGCCCCTTCAAACTCAGTGTTGAGATTGTTCATAATCTCTCTGGAGTCTGCGCGATTGTCCGCTTGGTAGTATGGAAGAACGCTTGCCCATGTAGGATCAATAGCTACTGGGTTGCCTGTGCTATCCACAGCCTGTAGACGAACCTGCCACTGGCCTCGGCGTGTAAACGGAACGTAAGCGTTCATGATCGTTTGCTTCGCACGATATTGCGCGTTGGCTGCTTGAACATCTAGTAAGAACAAGTTGCCGATTGCTGATGTGATGCGGTTAGCGTCAGGAGTTTTGTAGCGGGCGTTGATACCTTGCAGACCATCAATGATGTCTTGGTATTCAGTGCCAGCCATGACTGTTTCTTTGTCGCCGTACTTAAATTTGACTTCGCCTTTGACCCAGTCTTCAACTTTCTTGGACTCAAACAATGCACGGTTTACTTCGCGTAGGAAGAACGATGCACGAGATGTGGACTCACCGTTGTAACGGAAGCTGCCGCCCTGTGCAGTTGCGCCTTCGTTGTAGAGTTGGATGTACTTATCCATCACCTTGCGCATGACTTCTACTTCTGCGTCAGTCATACCGTAGGCATCTTTGTATAGTGCAAGCGTAGCATCTTTCTGGGCGACGCCACCTTCAATCACGGCCATGACAACATCTTGTGCTGACTTGTTCACCGCTGCACGCTGCTCAGTGTAGATGCGCCACACATTATCAGTGATGGTAAATGGAACTTCTTCGCCGTCTACTTTAATGCTTGGCTTCCAAAGCTCTGTCTGCTCATTGTCAGGGTCGCCAATATATACAAGGATACCCTCTGCAAACTGCTCTCGTGTGATAGCCCCTGCTGCTTCGGCAGACTCAAGTGCTTCTGAGTTGATAGCGAATGAGCCATCTGGCAGTTGATCTACAAGGTTTTCATTCTCACGAATCTGTTGCTCAGTCACAGCACGCTGTTTGTGGCGTGCGCCATATGCCAATAGTGCGCCTGCCTGTAGCTTCTCTTCCTCGGTAGGAGCTGCGACTTTGTTGCCATCCCAGTTCACTGTCCACGCTTGGTTTGAATACGCAGTCAGGTTTTTGTAGCCGTTTAGGAAGCGGCGGGCACGGTTAGCACGGTCTTGGAAGATGTCAAAGATCATCTGTAGACCTTCGCTGCGCTTGGCTTTGTTATCCAGTGTCTGTACAGACTCAAGGATTTCACCTAGGAAATCTTTGGCATCGTTGTAGTTTTCAATCTCCTTGGCCTTACTCAAGAAGTTCTTCAGTCCACGCATACCGCCGTAATCGCCAAACGCTTTAGCGTGCGCAAAGGATGAGAAGGAGCGAGAAGCTACATCTGCTGCCTGTGTTTCGGCAGAAAAGCGTCCCAACATGTTCTCAGTTGTTAAGCTCTGTAGGTTACGTCGTAGCTCTTGAGCACTAACCAGACCACTACCACCCTGCAACAAGTTTCTGCGTGATTGTCTAATCATGTACCTGGCAAGGTCATCTTGGAAGTCAAAGCCCAGAGAGTTCAGTACATTCTTGATGGCATCAATGATGCGCTTAACAACACTCATGTCCATGTAGGCTGCTGCGTCAGCAAGTACTTCTTCTACAGCTTCCATTTTATCCATGCCCATATCCATCTTGTTGTCGATGGCATAGCGCAGAGACATGTCGTTGTTATAGATGTCGTTGAATAGTTTCTTGAGTTGCGCTGGCGGCATAAATGCACGAAGGCCAAAGTGACCCATAGTCTCGTGAGCCAGAACGAAGCGCACCTGCTTCTCGGTTTTGAGGTTGTCAGTGAACAGAATAATCTGGTCGCCCACTGAGAAACCAGATGCGTTGACTGTATCAAAATCGTTGTTAGGACGAGACGCTCGCGCTTGACGGTAAAGCTCAGGGTTTACGTTAGCCAAGTCAGCTTGGTTGCGCACGATAGTGACGGTGGGTTTTAGCTTCAGTTTGGCTAGCGCCTTAGTAACAATGCCACGAACCTGTATATTGTTAAGCGTGCCGTTGATTACTGAGCCATCTTCTCTATAGAAGTTACCCTGTTGTTCGTCCATATCGCGGGCTGCATCTTCAGATACGCGAGTGTCTACCTCGGTGGTAGGTGACGCGTTGGCTGATACCACGCCTGTGTTTTTGTGTGGAGTGCCTGTGATTGTGGTCTGCTTCTCAATAGCAGGGATCAAGAACCTACGAGATGCGTAGGTGTACCACGGTGCTACCTTATTCTTAGTGCCAGAAGAGCGCTCGTTCTGTGCAGTAGCGAACCGCACAAATGTGTCGTCAAGGACTTTAAGCTGTTCGTCAGTGAAGTACTCAGGGTCTTTGTATGCCCGCTCATAGAACTCACGAACCCGCGCTACGGCTGCTGCGTAGTCACGCTGTGGCTTAGAAGCGTTAGCATCTGTGCGGGCAGGCTCTCCAAAGTATGCGTAGTCCACGAGGGCAACTGCTGTCGCCCGCATGTCGCTCATGCTGTCGCTGATCTCAAAGTCTAGGATCAGGTCAGCTGCAATCTCTTGTTCTTCTGTGACCTCAGTGTAAGTGAAATCAGTTACGTCAGGTCGTTCTTGTACGATATTTTCCTGCGCACCTTGTTGGTCGTTAGCTTCCCGAACGGCTGCGTTTGCTTCCTCAGTGCGGCTTGCTGCCTTGCTAGCCTTCTCTTCTCTGAGACGCTCTTGGGCGCGATCTGTTGCGGTAGATTTTCTACTGACTTCGTCTCCGCTGCGAACTGCTTCGCTAGGTCTGGCCGGTTGGCCTCCATCCACGCTTTCTGTGCTTTGCTCTTGTACGGCATTGGCTTCACCTCGTCTTAGAGTAGCTGCCCCTGTGGCCACATCGTCAATGAAAGTAACTGTGTCTGGGTTTAGTACTAGGTATTCTTTCCAAGGAGCTTTACTTAGTGGGTTTCTACTAAACGCAATCCCATCATATCCTGCAACTCGTGCAGCATCTACGCGAGTAATGTCGCTACCGTCTGCTATACCGAACTGGGTATCGAACTCGTTACGAGACTTAACTTCAAGTAGATTGTCAAACTGCACAGACGCTCGTCTGATTGGCTGCTTAGCACCACCTTGAGCTGCTCGCTTGTCATTAGCTAGGTACATAAAGCCATCTGGTGCAGGGTCTGCATCCAGTGCGCCCGCACGGAATAGAGTAAGGTCGTCAGTAGCTTTACCTTTGAGGCGTTGCTGTGCGACGACGGCTTCTTCCGCAGGTGTTACCTGAGTAAGTTCTGGTGTGGCTGGCTCTACAGTACCGGCTGCTTTGAGTGCTGCGACTGATGGTTCGCCACGTTGTGTAAACAGGATACCTTGCCCCGCTGCACGCGCTTCCGCTGCGGTCATTGGGCGTGCTGCTTCCGCCGCTGCTGCTTCTGCTTCACGCTCTTGCTTACGGCGTAGGCGATTCTGCTTGTTAATCTCTTTCTGCTCTGCTTTTGATGGCTTCGGCACTTTGACCTGACCACGGAACAAATCCATCTGGCGAGGCGAAGCAACTGGTACTGGCACAGTAGGGAGATTCTGTACCGGCGCTGCCACGGGAGGAGTCTGTGGCCGCTGCACGCCCTGCTGCTCCGCCTCATAGGCCGCGATCTCCTCTCTAGCACGCTCTAGTTCTACAGCGTTTAGGAGTTCGCGGTTGTTGCGTTCAATACGTTCGTTCTCTATCTGTAGCCGTTCTGCTTGTAAGCGGTTAGTTTCTGCCTGTAGCTCGGCCTGTTGCTGTGCCGCTGCGTCAGCTGCTAGTTTGTTTTGCGCGGCTTCCTGCATACGTTGCTGCAACAAGTTTGGCTGTGGTTGTGGCTGCTGCGCTGCAGTCTGTTGGATGCTTTCAACCACGTTCTGCACAGGTGCAGGTGGTGTCGGTTGGATTGGCGCGGGTTCAGGCATAGGCGGTGTAGCCTGTTGACTGAACATATCAGGCTGTGCGCCGACTGGTGCGACAAGTTCCATTTCTTGCTGCACTGGCTCACGTTGCGCCATAAGACGCTGCTGTCCGAACGGTAGTTCCATCTGGAACCCAGGCTGCTGTGAAGGAATCACAGGCTGATCGAACAAGTTTAGCTGGTTAGGGTCTACACCTTCACCAAGGTTTTGGTCAGGGAACAGTTCCAGTTGCTCAGGTGCAGTAGGCTGCACTGGCGCGGTACCGAAATCAGTATCTTCTGGGAACAACTCCTGCTGTGTAGGTTCTTGTGGTGTTGTCTCCGGCTCAGGCTCTTGCTCAGTAGGCATACCACGAAGTAAGTCACCTTGGTCAGTACTGCGAAGTGCGTTAGTAACGCCACCGATACCGCCACCGATTGCTGCACCTGCAGCGAATGAGTTGATTAAGCGGGCAAGAGTTTCATCGGACTCATACTCTCGTCCTGTATAGGCACTGGTCGCACCCATGATGATTGCTTCTTGGCCTGCCTCGGTTGTGCCTTCTAATACAGCACCTGCTCCTGCGCCTGTAGCGCCACGGCGTAGTCTTCCACCGCGCTGGCCTAGACGGACACCGCCAAATAACTTAGCCCCAAGTACAAACTCAGGGATGGTGTCGAGTGCAGCGTAAGGAATACCCGATAATAGGGCAG
>Ga0255781_10001703_pt1 | contig 17895 bp, 30 predicted proteins | sample 101ome_21_FD_179979 | JGI IMG/M metagenome (GOLD analysis project Ga0255781, IMG submission 179979) | Coastal salt marsh microbial communities from the Groves Creek Marsh, Skidaway Island, Georgia - 101413BT metaG (version 2) | ecosystem: Environmental > Aquatic > Marine > Intertidal zone >... | reverse complement strand
TGTCCATGAGTTTGTCGGCAACTATATCGAACCTGTTAGCCTTGCCCCTTTTATAGTGTTCCATAACCCTTTCGTCACGTTCACATATTCTATAGAAGGTTGTTCGAGATATACCCATGAAATCAGATACTTGTTCGACTGTGAATTTTCCAGCCAACTTTTCGATCTGCAACAATTCGTTGTCACTAAATGTTCTTGGTTCTGCTGGCATTTTGTGCCTCATAACTATAGCTATACTATATATAGCAAAGAATGACCCCTATGCAAAGATAGAGGCCATCCAGTGTAGGGAGGGTTAAAATGAAACCATATGAACGTCGATTTCAAAATAACCATATCACAGTTTATGGCTTTTTCCTATAGGCCATTGCTTCACGATATGGATAGGTTTCTTCTTCTGTTACCAAGCCCAACGAAATAAGCTGTTCACCTAGTTTGCCAAATATATATTTTTCGTCTACCCCTTCACCAGCTTTAATGCGCTTTGCATTAATCTTTAGCGGGTCTGGTTTCCATTCGGCTTCGCCAGTTAGGTCTTTAAATTCTGGACGCTTGGGCGCGATTTCTTTGGCGGCTTTAGCTATTTCTTTAACCGTAGGCCATGATCTAGTTTCCAAATTGGTTAATACCTGTTCTTCAAACGTATCAAACCATTCTGTGTAATTGCGTGTAGGTGCAAGCTGCCGAACCTTTTTGCAGAGAAACTCTACTTCGTCTTTCATTGCTTGCCCATTATTCTGCACTGCCCGTGGCGCGTTTAGCCGTGCCAGCATCTTTTTAGTCATCGTATCTAGTTGATCGTCACGCATCGTAATTTAGCCCTAACTCTTTTAACACTTCTAGCTGTAGATTAGTTGATTGATTGCTTACTGTTGAAGAATATTCATCTTCCCAGCGTTCCTGATTTAACCATGTGGTTGCGTTCATTACGAACCCTTTTTTCACATTGTCACTTTTCACGTAGTTTTTTAGCCCATCCATGATTTTAGCGTGTGAATGCTTCTTAGCTGCTTTTAGGTATTTTGCTTGCGCTGGTTTCTTTCCATGCTTCTTTGGGTACAGCTTCCAAAATTCATCAAAGTTATAGTTATCCAAAGATTTAGTTAATAAGGATGGTTCTAAGGGTGGTTCTATGGATGGTTTGGGTGAACGTGGTTCAGGGGTAGGGGTGAACGTGGTGCAGGGGTACACCTGAACGTCATTCAGGGGTGAAGCTGCTTCAGGGGTGCTTCTGGTGCTTTCTAGGGACGCTACAACAGACAGGTTAAACGAATAATCGACTGTGTAACCGTTGCTGCATTTGCGCTGCCCAGCTTCCACGATAACGCCCATTAATAGCATTTCTTTAATATTGCTACGAACCGCCCGATCTGACATTTCCAGATCATTTGCCATATTGGCTTTGCTTGTCCAGATGCCCGTACCATCGTCACTGGCCTTGTCTGCCATATACATCAGAATGGCTTTCTTAGTAGGTGAACCAATCTTTTTTGTTTGTATTAAAGACGATATTTTGTTACTCATAATTATGCCTTTCTTTGGAAGGTGATGCTATAATTTCTGCCTGTATGAAACATAATAGCAAAACTCGCTTGATTGCAGAACCCCTGACCCTTAACGGTTGGGGGTTTTTTCATCGCTGTAGATAGTCCGATAGCTTTTCAGCGGTTTCATATTTCACATTACAATCGCCTTGCTGGATTTTATACAGTGTTGGCTTTGTAATGCCCGAACCTTCCGCAACTTTAGCTATTGCGCGGTCTTGCAGCATTTGCGACATGACCGACATTCGTAGTATTGTCTTATTATCCATTTGTTAACCTCGTTTTCACATAAGATAATTTTTCTTTACACTATGTAAAATAGCGTGTAAATCTGATTTTGCAATCAAGAAAGGTTTTATCATGGATAATAAATACGGGCATAAACACCCAACACCCGCGACAATAAGAATGTTTATTTCACGGGCAATAGCAGACGAAACTGCAAAAAATATACGCGAAGATACTGCTATGACTTTCTCAGCAATCGCGTCATCAATAGTTGATGAAGCTATTAGCAAGGCTTGCGAAGAATTTGATAAAGATGGCGTATATGCTGGTTTAGATAAATTCGCACCGATAAAGCCGCATCACGCATTAGAACTACGAACGATGCGACATAGAAAAAAACTATCACAACGTCAGCTTGCCGATTTGACGGGTGTAGGGCAATCAGTCATTAGCCGATTAGAAGCTGGCAAAACCTCTGATATTGGCTATGACAAAATGCAAACAATTTTAGATGTATTGAATGGGTGAAAAAATGGCTAAAGAAATACCGACAAAACTAAAAGAACTGCTAAAAGAGATTGGCTTAACAGAACGCCAAGCGACATGGGACTGCCACGGTACACCTGTTGTATTGCACAAAGCGCTGGAAAAAATAGCGGCTGCAAAAGGCATAGTGTTTGAACCGCCTACGATTATAGAAAGTAGCGCCGAAAAGAAAATAGCCGTTATATGCGTTACTGGTCACATGGGCGAAGCTACAGAATGGTCTATTGGTGAAGCTGCGCCATACAACAACAAGAACGGCTACCCCTATGCAATGGCAGAAAAACGCGCAAAAGATCGCGTTATATTAAAATTAGCTGGTTTGCATGGTGATGTTTATAGCCAAGATGAAGCAGAAGATTTTAACTTTGCACAATTCGAAGCGCAGATAACAGGACAGTTAGGTAAAGATTACTTCGAATGGAAGCGACGAATAACCAAGTTTAAAGTGCGCGGTGATTACGAAAATCGTGAAGAATGGGAACATAGAGCGAATGAATTTCTGACCGAATGGCGCGATAGCTTAAAAGATTTTGCTAAAAAGGCCACAGCAGATGAAACATTCCCTACAATATTGATTGAAAAACTGCGTGAACTATACGCTGAAAAGAAGGTGGAACTAGGATTATGAAAGCTATTACGATTGTCGGGACTGTCGGCAAAGACAGTGAAATTCAAGAGAACGCGAAAGGGCAGTCTGTCGCCATATCTGTCGCAGTTAACAGAGGCTTTAAACGCGAAGATGGCACAGATTGGTTCACGGTCTACTACTGGAATACAAAAGTTGCCGAATTTATCAAAAAAGGTACGCGAATAACTGCATCAGGTAGCTTGCAGATCGTTGATCGTGTCGGACAGGACGGGCAGAAGCGCACCTACTACAACATTCGCGCAAGCGATATTGACTTTACCAACAAGCGCAAACCTGAACAGTCAGAAGCTAATAACAGATACACCGAACACGACCAACCACCAGCCGATAAAGGTATGGATGATGAAATCCCGTTCTAAGCCGCAAGTCATAAAAAGTAACGGGCAGTTATTGCCCCTTACACAATATGACGCAGAACAACTTGAAGATTACAAAGACGGGCAAGTGTTTAACGTGTCATCGACAGGTAAAAGATCGAACCCGCATCATAACCTGTATTGGTCAATCTTGCGCAGCGTTTGTAGGTCAACAGGCAAATGGCCTACAGAACGCCAGTTACACAACGAATTGAAATTCGCGTGTGGTTACTGGTCAAATCACTATTCCAGCATTTCTGGTACGTTTCTGCGGCTTCCAGATAGCATTTCTTTTGACCAAATGAGCCAAGAAGAATTTAACCAATACTTTGAAATGGCAATGGCAAAATTAGCCGAAGCAGTAGGATACGACCCGACCCATGAACAATTTAGCTAAAAAACCACCTTTAGGACTAAAAAACAAATCCAGAAAGAAAGACGATGCGTATTTACAGAAAGTGCGTGAAAAACCTTGCTGCGTTTGCAAAAGGTTTGGCGAAGTACAGCACTCACCGACCACCGCCCACCACCCTATCCATGATCGCCACGGAACTAGAAAACGACCTGACCAAGATGCGATACCGCTTTGCGAAGGTCATCACCAAGGTTTGTGGGATAATACGAAAATAGCGATACACAAAGAACCAAAGCTATGGCGTGAAACCTATGGCCCTGATTGGTCTTATTCGCCCCAATCTGTCCAAGAAACCTTTACATAAAGAACTGGCCCCCTGTCGGGGTGGCAATAGGTCTTGCGCACTCGTAGATTTATTACTTGTGCGTCAGACTTAAATAGCGTTCCTTGTAGCCCGTCTAAGGCTATCTTCGCTATGTTATCAACGTCTGGCCTACCAGTGTGGCTAATTGCGCCGTATTCGGCTTCTAAGCGTTTAACCTTCGACCATGATTTAGGTATGTCCATAAACGCGATTATTTCCACCGACACTGGCCTGTCTGTCTGATCGATGTTGTGCTTTGCCATTTCTGCCCATGCCGCTGCATGAATGCGCTGCTCATATTCTTTGGTTTTCTGTGGCGTATAGGTATGACCAACACGGGTAAAGCGTGGCCTAGCCTTACCAATGGGTTGCCCAGATATTTCTATTTCGACTTCATACATGGGCAAACTTTAGCGAAAATTTAAACAAAGTGCATTTATTTTCTATTATTCGCACTTATTTTACATATTGGCACTTGCACTTTACGAATAAGTCCCTATACTTAACTTATGTTCAAGAAGGAAAACAACATGACAAACGATCAGCTAAAAAAACAAGCACTTCAGATCATTGAAGCCCAAGACATGGTAATTGAAGGCAGAAGCACATGGCAGCAGATATATCAGCGCACTGGCATCACGAAAGAAATGTATAGAGAAATGATGGAATTGTTAAACAATTAACCAACAGGGGCTTCGGCCCCCCTAACCTTAGAGGGTAAAAAAATGACTATCACATATGAACGCATCGAACCATACACCATAGGTGGCGCTGGATATGGCAATACCTACCGCTTCGAAGTACGCGAAGGCAACGTAGTAACACACGCGGCTAGTGAACGTGATGTTGCAAGCAAATACAAATGGGCGGGTCTACCTGTTCCAGCGGAATTGCAAGGCCCATACGACTGTTATGGTCACAAAATTTAGTAATCAGTAGAGGGTAAAAAAATGAAACTATATACCGACAAAAATGGAAATTGGGTAGGCACACAAGCTGAAGCAAAAAAGCAGTTTGGCGAAATCTACCAAGTAGAAGTGCCAACCGACAAAGCTGCACTTTTAGATTACCTAAATCAGCGCCAAGTCATTCATGGCAAACCAGCTTACGACACGTATTCAGAATATGAATGCGACACGTACCAGCCACAAACCACGGCACATAGTACAATTACTAAGCCGCACCCTTGGCAGACGATTAGAGAATGCGCCGAAAAGGCTTCGCTAAAAGACTTAGGTGTAGCTGTATCGGTCATTATGAACCGCATCGATGAAGCCGCTGAAAGGTACGAACAATGACTGTTTATCATAAACAGGTTGGCTGCGTGGCTTGTGGCAAAGCCGCGCCAAAGGCCACAGAGGCATATTTTACCCACAACAAGCCATATCAAGGTAACTTAAAAGTCATTCGTGATAGCAGTGTGCATTATCCAGATGGGCGCGTTCACTACGATTTAGTCTTATGGGATGGTGAAAGCTACAAACTCAAATATCACAAGTTTTGTAGCCAAACATGCGCGGTTCAATATGCTAATCTAATAGCACCATTTCCAAGCATTTTAGAAGAACAGGAACAGGACTAATGGGATTTTTCACACACGGGCGCAAATCGCATCATGCAGATACCACCGTAACCCTAAAAGGTTTTGATCGTGATGGTATCTGTGAAGTAGAAATAAAAATCGTCATCGAAGGTACGTTAGATTACGACGATCATAGCTTTGAACTAGACACGGTTTACCTTCAGGAAGTACGCGCAAAAACAAAAGACAATGCACCATTCGCACTGCCAAAGCGCATTTATAACAAGCTAACCAGCGGCAAGTATGACGAACAATTCCACGAAGTAGCATGGGGTACAGCATAATGGATCAGATCGAAACACAAACAAAGGCCATCAAAGCATGGTTAGAGGCTGGCAATAGCATCACAGGTATGGTTGCATTAGATAAATTCGGTTGCTGGTCACTACCGCGCAGAATTTGCGACCTAAAAGAAACAGGCTTTCCGATTGATAGCCAATACATCAAAACCGATAGCGGCAAACGCATCAAAGAATATTGGATGGTAAAATGAGCATTAAAGAAATCTGGCAAATAGCTAAAACAATCACAATAGGTGACATTATCGGTGTTATCGCACTATTCGTAATACTGTATGGTGGTCTTTTGCTGGCGCTAGTCTACCAATGAATTATCTGGAAACGTGGCAAGAAATTAAAGCTAGGCATGTTCGTGAAAAAGTCGAACTGGTTAGTTCTCTTGCCACCGACTACACCATTACACAAGCTGCAAATATCTTGCAGATGGATTACAAAACTCTGGTTAGATTTTGCGACTTTTATGGCATAAACTTTAAGAAATCGCAGAAGCAGAATAATCGTGTGGGCTGCGCTATAGTGTCGAGCGATAGCAAGAAAGGTAAAACCAACAAAACGAAAAAATGGTTACTTCCACAGCCCACCGCGACAAGATAACAAAACGAAAGGTAGACGCAATATGTTTGAATACTTTTTTGCCCTGTACATTGAATATTCTATTCAAGGCCGCGACATAAAAACGTATCTAATTTTGCCCAGCGCCGAAGCGTGTCAAATCGCCATTCGAGACAATGAAAATATGTCGCAATATTTCTTTGCGGATGGTGATGTTAATATGTGGTGCTTAGAAACTGGCGTTATGTCGCGTAGCATTCGACCTGTTCTTAGGCCGTTAACCAAGAGTAAATCTTGAACGTCTGTTCTTTGCGGTCTGCCATTCCCTTTGTACCACCGTTTACAATACGGCTTACTTTCTCAATCACTTCGTCATTTACGCCTTGATCGCAAATGGGCCATAGCTTCTTTTTATCGAAGAACCACATAGCACTTTCAAACGCAAAGTCTGTCGCTACGCGGGTTGGGTCTTGCAAGATTTCAGGAATGCGCATGTCGGCTGCTAACTGTCTGTAGTTTGTTCGACCCGTACACATGATCCAGCCGCGACCCTTAAACAAGTACCCATCACCATCGAACACGTTTCCCAGCGCACCGCCCTTGCTTCTGTGCTTATCCATGTAGACGTAATTAGCTATCTTTTCAGGATTACGCGCATATGGTTCTGCATCTTCTACGGTTGGAAAGTAGCGACGAAAAACCTTGTGCAATCCACCAGCGGAATAATTCAGGTTTTCTTGATCGTAGCGGAAATATCCGCTTTCGTGTGATGCTTGGCCCAGCAAATGCGCTGCCCGTTCTGGTGATAGCTCATAATGCTTGGCAACCGCACGGGCTGTATTAGGCCCAAACTGACCGTCTGGCGTACACCCACAACGCGCCTGAAGCGCTTTCATTGCATCTGACATTACTTTTTACCCCCGAAAAACTTAGTCGCCGAACGCACGGCAAATGACGCTGATACGATTACACCCAAGGTGTATTGGTACCACTGCGGCATGACTTCCAACGCTGCAAACCCCTCTGCAACGACTGTGCGCCCCCATTCACCAGTAAACACCAGAATTAATGGGATGCTAAACAAAATAACAAGATATTCATCTTTCCAGCTAGATTGCGAACCTTGCGCCATGATGCGTTCCCAATCTGCAACAGATGTTTCCTTGGAAAGCATTATTTTTGCCTTGGCTTCCGCTTCCGTCAATTTCAGCTTTGCATCCGCCGCTTGTGCATCAGCTTTGCCCTTTAGCCATCCACCAGCTAATTCAGTTAATGGGCCTATCAGCGCTTGTAGCATTTTTATTCCCCATAGCGTTAAATCCAAAATATGCGGCTACCACGCCACTAGCGCCAATAACGTAAACACTAGCAATGTCGGTAATTAGTTCTGCCGCCCGTTCTAAGCCTACCCAAGTAGCCATAACGATAATTAGAGGGTACAAGAGCATTCCAGCGGTACAAGCTACTGTAAGCCGCCTTTCTGTGTCCCTCTTAGCGTCTTGATCTTCCATGCGTCTGCGTCGATCTTCTAACATGATTTCCCATTCTTCGGGGTCAATCTTGTTATTTCCGTTTAGATCGTAAGTTTCTTTGTTCATGGGCGTACCTTTCCCCGATCTTTCTGGTGCGTGTAATTATAAGTAATTTTCCATCTTCATCATAGAAAAAATACTTACTGCCCCTTTTTACCATAACCATTTAATGCCGAACCTGTCAAAAGTGCGCCAAATGCCAGATGAAACATGCCGCCCCCTTGTAACGTGAACGGCTGGTGATGCTGCCAAACCTGTTTAAACTTTTCTATGTTAAGATAGGCCAAATCATCAATAGGTGGCCTATTTATTCCTATCCAGCTAGGAACAACCACAAAATCAAAGAAGCAAATAAAAGCGTAGACGTAGGCAAGAATAGCTTTCCATTCATCACGCATTCGATCAATTCCGATCAACGGCAAAGCATGTGACCGCTTGGCTTGCGTTTTTAACCATGACTTCTGCCTTTACCTTGGCGCGATTACAGTGCGCTTCAGTGCCGAATGCGCCTAGCTGGTAATATTCAAACTTGCCATCGAAGAAACTAAGCCAAACCAATATAAACATCACCAATCACCGCGCCCACGACCAATAGCCCAGATAATAAAACCTAGCACCCCGCCACCAACCGCAAACAAAGTTAAACCAATAGCCCAATTTACTAGGTTATCCATAAATTCTTGTTTTTTGTATGCTTCTTCTTTTCTACGTCTGCGCTGTTCTGCTTCTATGCGTAGTATTTCATCCCAAGCGCTAGGCCCATATACGAAAGAAATATGATCCTTAATTTCTTTTCGCATTTGCTCCATTTTGCGCTTTTGGTTCCAGATTAATATAGCTTCTTCTTCATCCGAACCCTTAAAGGTTTTTTGCCACCAAGGCGGGTTTTTCTGGCGTTCTTCTAGTCTATTGAAGTCGGAAAAGGCTTGGCCCCACGTTGCTATCGTGTTGCCCATTTCTTGAATATCTTTGCCCGTTGAAATAGCTGCTTTAAGCGTTTTATACGCCCCTGTCGCTAGTGCTACGCAACTAACGGGATCCATCGCTACTGCTTTTCGATAAACTCGCGTATATGCTTCAGGTTTTCATCGATACGACCCAACATAATTGCGTGGTCATTTACTCGACTTTCTAATGCCTGAATGTCGGTATCATTCCGCATGATGTTTTTGGTGTTTGCGTCAATAGTGTTTTGCGCATCAGCTATCAACCAGCCCAGAATAAAGGTTTGGGCCACTATCCCAACTAAAAAGCTAATGGGTATTGTCTTGGACAAGTGCCAATTTTCATTTGCCATATTCTGCGCCTCAAGTGATGTCATCTGTTACTTGTATCCTAATATACCCGTTATTTGGAAAAGTCTCAATCGACCCATCTGCGTAAGTAACTTCAAATTCACCGTGGTATGAACCAGCCGTGTCTGTGTCTGATGCACTCCAATCATACTGAACTATTCCATCAGCATACGGCAAAATAGCTGGCGCAATGCTATCAACTTTTACAGTTGTTGAACCAATAGAACGCATATGGAAACGAATTGTCGCATCTTCTAAATCTATAGCTTCATCGTCGCCATCTTTAAGAATTACTCGTAGCGCTGGTGCAGTATCGTTTTGTTTTATGTAAAATGCCATTACGCTGCCTTATTCATTCGTAGTTCATTCAATATCACCACAGAGTTTGGCCCTTCATCCACAATGTTAACCGAAGTAACACCGTTTACAAACTCATAACGTCTAGGGCTACTATAGATCAAATTAACGTCTTGATCTAGTAATTCAAATTCACCTGTTTCAGCGAGTAAGTTAAAGCCTGTCGTAAACTCTTGGAAGGTAGCAGTAAACGTACCCACTTCTGCATTCATCGATGCATTGGTTACAATGTCTTGACCGTCCAGCGCGAAATAACCTGTTTCAGCGCGTAGGAACATATCTTTTCTAAAAGATACGTCTTGGAAGGTAAGATTAAAGCCACCGTCATCGGCAACGAATACATCACGAATAGATAGACCAATATCAATGCCAGTTAGCGCAAATGTCCCTACACCTGCTTCAAACGACATATCTTTAGTAAAGTCTGTGTCTTGACCGTTTAGGCTAAACGTGCCTGTTTCAGCGGTCATTCTGATGTTAAAGTTAACGTCTTGCCCTGTTAGGGCAAAGCTACCAACGTCAGCGGTAAATGACGGTTCATAATTTAAGTTAGCTTCTTGACCAGTAAGCGCAAAACTTCCGCTATCAACAATGAACGAAAGAACCGCTTGTGTGGTAAATTGTTGCATAGAAACAGAGAATGAACCCGTTTCTGCAATCATTACTTTGCCGTAGCTTAGACCAACATCTTGACCACTTAGCGCAAATGACCCTGTTTCGGCAGTCATGCGCATATCTTTTGTAAAGTTTGCGTCTTGGCCCGTCAGAGTAAACGAACCAAAATCCAGCCCTTCAGATACGCCTTTTAATGCATCCTGACCAGTTAGGGTAAAGTAACCCGTATCAGCTTGCATTCTAACATGCTTGGTAAGATTTACGTCTTGTCCATTAAGCGTAAATTGACCATACGCCGCAATTAAGACGTTGCCGACACCATCATCAGCTAATGTGCTACTCGCTAATGGTGCAAATCCAAGCATGTTTTATCCTTCTACGGTTTAAGCAATCGCATAGAAAATATAAGTATTTGATGATGCGTTTATATCGCTATCTGCACCAGTAAGTTGGAAACCGCCGCTGTACGGGCCTATATCTCTCGCCCCTGCGTCTGTTTGTGATGCGCTTTGTTCGTTTAATGTCAAATATGGGTCATTATTATTTGAAGTTATGCCCCTCTCTGCATCCCACAGCAACCAGTTACCTGTTGCGTTTTTATTTTTGATTAGAACAAATCTAGCTGTGCTAGAGAACCCGCAATCAATATTTTGGCTTGATCCATTCCCGCTGTAGCTTCCAATGTGGCTAACTCCATCGACTGATGCAAATAGATACGCCACATAATAATATGAACTATTGTTAGTGTTTGCCCATGCAGAACCTAAACTGAAAACGCTATCAGTTGGTGATGTCCCGTTAAAAGCTGTCGAACTACTTTGTTGACCTTGTGAATTGGATAGTTCTAAATAAGCGCTTGCGCCTAATGTCTTATTATACACAACCCAATCTCTTGTTGCGTTTGATCTGTTTTTAATCCAAATCATTTCTGGCGTTGCGTTTAGTCCATGATTGATTTGTCTGTTGCTTGACCCGTCACCTTTATAAGCAACTATATCGAAATAGCCGCTTGCCCGCTTCCAATAGTAACCAATACTGTCAGACGTTCCAGAGAACACGCCGCCATTACTACCAGCGCTAATACCAGCCATCCTGTCAAAGCCATCAAGCCAACCACCCTCAGACGCTTCAGCATCACCATTGTTGAATTTTAAGAACCAATCGGCACCGCGCATTCTGTCTGCAACATCCCATTCACGAGTGCCAAGCCACTTATGCGCAACCAAATCGATTGGGAATGGTGGTTCTGTCGCTGAAATTTCTTGATAGCTAACACCAGTGCCGTTTGTATTTTCCACAATATCAAACACTTTAGTTGCATCTGTTGGTACAGCCATATCACGACGAATAGCACAATAAATATAAGTCCCACCGCTTTGATTGGTTACACCTTCATCTCTACTTAACTTGAAACCCGTTGGTAACGGGTCTGCAAATCCAGCACCACCTTCAGCATTTGTGTTGTTTAGAATAGCCATAAGCCCGTTGTTAGCATATCTATAAGAATTGTTCATCTGGCGCAAATGATCGAATATGACCCAATTTTCTGTGCCAGCATCAACCCTTTTAACCAAAACCCACTGAGGTTCCCAACCAAGGTCAACATTTGGCCCATCTGCCGATCCATTACCTGTGTAACTTCCACATTTTACAATATCTTGATCTCCCGTAGCGCCAAAAGAAGCATCACCATCATTGTGCGCCCATATATATGCTATATAATCTGTGCCATTTTTGTTTGTTCCGTTATAGGCCACTGTAAATTCTGTGGATGTTGGTTCTGTGTTGTAAAATCCATCATCGGTGGTAGCTGCCGCGTTTGCACTGTTTAATAACATCCTTTTTGTCGCACCGACTGATCGATGGTAAACGTGATACGCCTCACCACTTGCGCCAATTTGCTTAATCCAAATCATGCCAACTGTGGCGTTTAAATTATGGCTAACGGTTCTTCCATTTGTTCCGTTTCCAGTATATTTGACCACATCGAAGAAGCCCTCTTTTTTCCTTAGAGAATATGAAAGATAATCATAGCCACTGGAATTTGTCCCACCATAAGAACCAGTTGTGAAGCCATCAGAATTAAAAGATTGCAGGGAAGATGAATTGGTTGTTAATCCCTGAGTTGAAGCAGTCATAGTATATTTTGTAGCACCGCTTTCTGTGTCAAACAAAAAAGTGTTTGCAGAATGTCGCCCCCTTTGTATGACTAAGCCACCTTCACCGCTTAAATCTACGCCATTTGTAATCGTCAGGTTGCTTCCCGTGCCTTCGTATAAGTCTATGGAAAATAAATCTTCTACATTATCACCCGCTACCGCACCACCACCAGCCGCGCCACCACCGCCGAAACCCCGAATTGAACCGCCTCCGAATGTTGCAAGCATTGGCGCATAAAGCGGTTGTTTTTTAGGCATAAATAAAGACATTTTTATTTCCTTATGCGTACTGCGTCACACTCGCCAAAACAGTGAACGTCGCGTCCGCCGTCTTGATGATTGTGAAAGTGTAAACGTCGATCCCGCTTGCGTTCCCCGCACTAGGTGCGCTGCCGCCTGACCATTTTGGCGTGACCGCTGAACTATCGACTTGATAGGCGTTGAAGTAATACGCAGTGCTGCCTTGTGTTGCTAGAACTGAAACGGTCACTGACTGGCCTGTCGCAAGTGCTGAGTTTACGCCTGTCAAATTTATGGTGCGGTTTGCCGTTTGAGCGTTAGTCAGATAATACACACCACCATTTGTGACAGCTTCAGAGTATGTCCCGCTTGTCGTGGTGTTTGTGTTTACTTTCTCAAAGACTTCCTCAATATCTAGGAAACCGTTTATGACGGCAGACGTAGATGTCATCTTGCCAGAAATGTTCACCCCGCTGCTCGTAGTTTGCAGCTTGTTTGAGTTGTTATGAAACAAGGACGCTGAACCGTTGTCAGTGAAAACGGCAAAGGTTTCAGTGCCAGCCGCGTTCTGAAAGTTTACATTTGCGCCACGAATGATGAAGTTTCCACTAGCATTGTTCTCTGCGATGATACTGTTTGTACCGTCAGAATAAATGCTGAGATCATCGCCGTTTCCAAATTTCGCTTTTCTATTGTCTGGGAAAGAAAGACCATCGCTTGTTACATCAACAGAGTTTACGCCCCCAGACGTTAGGTTAATGTTATTAACAGATTTTAGTGTCAGCTCATCTAAAGAATGGTCATATCTAATCCATCCGCTGCTAAAACTATCTGTGTCCCCAAGATAAATATAATTAGTGCCAGTATTCGCGCTGATTAAAGTCAGCTTTGCATTAGTCGAACCCTCGACCCTTACTGACCCCTCGCCTGAATTGTTATCGACAATAATATCATCGGTGAATGTTGGTGAATTTAGATCAGCTTTCGCATCCAGCGCCGTTTGCAATCCATCGACATTCGAGATGACATGATTGTGACTGTCGTCTGCGATTGTTGCCGTGATGCTTACGTTGCCAGAACCATCGAAAGAACCAGATGTACCAGTTACATCGCCAGTAAGCGAGATGGTGCGCCCTGTTGCAAGCGCTGTGGCTGTATCAGCATTCCCAGTGACGTTGCCCTCTACGTTAGCAACGAGCGTTCCAGTGGAAACAGTAAGGTTGCCAGTGCTTGCGCCCGTAAAACTACCAGTACCGACGATAAATTTATCAGCGCTTTCATCGAACCCGATAAATGCGTTGTCGCTATCGCCACGTTCAATGACGATACCAGTATCATTAGCTGGTGTACCCGTTGTGCCGTTGCCCAACTCTAATAGGCCATCTGAAACAACAGTATTCGTAGAATTAACCGTTGTTGTCGTACCGTTTACCGTCAAATCGCCAGAAAGCGTTAAATTAGCGCCTGTGATGCTGCCAGTGAATGTAGGGCTGGCGGTAGGTGCTTTTGTGTCTATTTGCGTCTGTATGGCGCTAGTTACGCCATCGACATAGTTTAATTCTGTTGTTGTAAGCGTTGCGCCATCAAGAATGTTTAATTCTGCCGCTGTAGAAGTAATGCTTAGATCACTTAGGCTTTCTACTTTCTGATCTAGCTGCGTCTGAATATTCGATGTAACGCCATCAACATAATTCAATTCAGTTACAGTAGCCGTTATGCCATCTAGTGTGTTTAACTCTGATGCAGTAGCAGTGATAGACAAATCAGACAGACTTGAAACAGTGCCTTTCGCGTCTAGCTGAGTTTGAATTGCACTGGTTACACCATCGACATAATTTAGTTCTGCCGTGGTCAGTGTCGCACCGTCCAGAATGTTTAACTCTGTTGCTGTTGCTGTTACGCTTAAATCAGCGAGTGTTGAAACAGTGCCTTTTGCATCTAACTGTGTCTGAATATTGGACGTAACCCCGTCAACATAGTTTAGTTCTGCAACGGTTGCTGTTATCCCGTCTAAAGTGTTAATTTCTGATGCCGTTGCTGTGATACTTAAATCAGATAAATCTGAAACTATCCCGCTGCGTGGAACCGTTACATCTACGTTGCCCGAACCATCTTCTGGTGTAAGAGTAACCGACCCGCTGGCACTGTTTAATTTCAAAGGCATGTTTTTTACTCCTATAAGGGGCGTTTTTCTGTGTAGGTATTAACGACAAGCTGCCCACTATTTGGAATGGTAAGCGTTACGCCGTTATTTATTGTTGTTCCTGAACCTGTTTCATATTCAACAGATGCATCTAGCGTTTGATCTACGTTGATCGTTGTTGAAGCGTATTGATAAACTTCATTCACGGTAGCCGTAACAAACACTTCAGCGCCACCTGACAGGCTTAACGCCGAACCGCTATTACTGCTTTCCGTAACGCCGCGTGTTAATGTAGTAGCACTACTACCGACAACACCGCGCCCAATTTCCCAATTACTGCCATCTTCGATAGTGTAGGAAACAACATCACCATCAGATAAGCCAGCATTCGCAAAGGTTTGGTATCCATCCGAAGCGCCCGTTAGGGTCAGTGAACCCGTACCCGTGGTGCTTGTTGTCATCTTTGCCCTGTTTACTAGCTTAACCATCAGTGAACCTATGTAAGTTGTAGAACGCCGTTTGCTGCGCTGAAGTCTACTGTAAAGCTATCGCCATCGTTCAATGTAAGGTTCGAACCATAATCATAATAACCAATTAGCGGATCAGCGGGTGTAGCTACTGTATCATTGTAGATATAAACATAGCGGAAAGGCCCAACAGAACCGCCTGATGCAGTCAAAGTTAGGTCTGTTAGAACTAGCTTATATACACCGCTTGTTTGCGTTGATGACGTAGTTGTAACATTCCGTGATGATAGGTTCGTGTACGAGATTTCTGTAACATTACCTAAAATACCGTTTCCATCCGCTGTAGGATCAGAACTTTCAGATGAAGGGGCTGTGTTTGACAATGCCACAACGATCTGATCGCTTTCTAAATCCATATTGTGAACGGCATTTAAAACGAAGTCATTTATCTTGACGAAGGATGCCATAAGTTAATTCTCCAGAGTTAAAAGCATATGCAAGCGCATCTTACCGCATTTTAGCTTGGTTTGCTAGGCCAAGTTGGGTTTCTTGGATCAGTTGTGTTTTGCGGCAAGTTTAAAAGGGCCAATCTGTAATTGGTATATTCTAGTTGTTTTTCTGTGGTCATTTCAGACCAGCGCAAAGGATTGGTAACAACAGGGTCTACGTCTTGCCTCAACCTTTTGTCGCGCTCATATCTTAATTCATCCCATGATGCCTGTTCATGCCAATCCCAAGCCTCTGTGATTTTATTAAAATTGCATGGGTAATCAGGTTTCACGGGAAAAGCATAAAAAGTGTTATTTTTAATATAATATTGATCGTCGGGATGTTCACCAGCAATGTATTCATCACCAGTTTCTAAATTTTGCTGCACAACTTCTAGTGTGGTATTAAGAATTATCTTCTTAATAGTCTCGCCATTGTATATGGTATAATCTTGCATCATCTTTTTAATTCCAGATATTCAATTGTCGGGAAGATACATCTTAGCTTGTTAGCATCACCGCCCGTTTTTCTTACCTGTAAGGTATAAGTTTTTGATGTTGCTGTTGCGCTTCTTTTAGCAGTCAATAAAAAAATAGGGCTATTTAAATCACCTACTAAAACATTTAATATTCCACGTATAACTGTGCTTCCTTCATATAAGCGCATATCAAATTTGGCGTATTCAGTTTCTGATGTTATCGTTCCCGTTGAATTTGAGTGTGTGCCAGTAAAGTAACCCGTTATTAGTGCTTCTGCGGGTGATCCTGAACCAGTTACGGTAAATGTCACAAGTGTTGTCCAACTGGTGCTTGTTGTTAAGTCTGTAAGGTTAGAACCATATGTAACTTGCGGAAACGTAACAGCCTGATTGTTTATCTTTACCGTATCTACCGCCAAGTCTTTAATCTTGGCACGTTCAACAACCGCATCGTTAATCTGCGCTGCACTTGTAATAATACCAGATGCAGCTAACAAACCACCAGTAATGGTGTTTGCAGCAATTTCATTAGCGGTAATTGTGTTACTATTAATTTGACTTGCCGTGATCGTATTTGCCGCAATCTCGTTTGCTGTGATTGCATTTGCGGCAATTTCGTTAGCGCCAATGGTTCCGCTTACAATATTGCCAGCCTGAATGGTTCTTGCAGCAATTTCTGATGATGTAATTGTGTTGTCAGTAATCTTAGTGCCATTAATCGCATTCACTGCAACTTGTGCGTCAGCAAGCTGCCCACTCAGATCGCTAAAATCAATAGTGCCAACTTCTGAAGTTATTGTATCCCATTGTGAACCATTCCAGAAATATAGCTTACTATCTGTCGTTAAAAAAACTTGCTGGCCTGTAAAATCGCCTGAAACTGGCAAAGATGAAACAGGTTCAATTACGTCTAGTCCAGCATCAATAAAGATTTGTCGAACACCATTTTCAAAATCTGCGTCATCCAAATATGTGGTCTGCGCGGATACGCCAGATGTAAACGCCGATTTGTTACCAGAATAATCAACAGACTTCAGGAAATAATATCGGGTTTGGCTTAAACCAAGATTGGTGCGTGTAAAACTGCTACCCGCCGAAATACCAACCAAAGAAGCGCTACCACTATTGTTAGTGCTATTTTCGTAAACTTCGACAAAGTTTAAATCTGTATCGGCTGGATTAGTCCAATCAATCGTTATGTATTTAAAACCACCCGTAGCGCTGATCGATGTAGGCAATGCGGGTGCTGTTGTGTCACCACCGCCCGTAAATGTCACCGTAGAATATGCGCCCCTAATACCACTAGCCGTTACCGCACGAACCCTAAACGTGTATTGTACGCCATCAATTAATGGGCTTAGTTCTATGCTGTTATCGGGTGAAGTCGTAGAAGCATAGTTGCTATCGGCTGTAGGCTTCCAATCTACTTCGAAGTAACTAACAAAACGGTTTGAAGGTTGATCCCACGATAGAATGACACTGTTGATAAACGTGCCATCACCTTGCGTAGAGCCGCCGCCAGACGCGACTAAATTGTTAATCGCTAGATTTGCCGCACCTGTCGTTAACGTAGTATCGTTGCCCGTTATATCGCTTTCTTCTGCCGACCAACTAAACGCCGCTGATGAAGTTTCGCGCAATGTAA
>Ga0255781_10001700_pt1 | contig 17905 bp, 13 predicted proteins | sample 101ome_21_FD_179979 | JGI IMG/M metagenome (GOLD analysis project Ga0255781, IMG submission 179979) | Coastal salt marsh microbial communities from the Groves Creek Marsh, Skidaway Island, Georgia - 101413BT metaG (version 2) | ecosystem: Environmental > Aquatic > Marine > Intertidal zone >... | reverse complement strand
TGCATCTACCCGGACTTGTTCCCGCACTCTCACTCGCTTGTCGTGCCTGGGTAAAGCCCGGTGAAGAGGTCTTGATCAATTCGCCGGTCTACTATCCCTTTTTCAAAGTTTCTCAGGATGCCGAAGCCAAACTGATCGACGTTCCGCACACCCGCGACACGACCTGGCGCTTCGACTGGGAGGCTATGGAACGCGCAGTCACCTCGCAGACCCGATTACTCATTCTCTGCAATCCACAAAACCCTCTTGGGCGCGTATTCTCTCGGGAGGAAATCGAAAAGCTTGCCAATTTCTGCGAAGAGCACGACCTCGTCCTCATTTCCGACGAGATTCATTGCGACCTCATTCTTGAACCGGATCAAACTCACTTCTCGGCCCTGCGCCTGCCCGATTCTCTGCAAAAGCGCATCGTCACCCTGCTGGCGCCCAGCAAGACCTACAACATTGCTGGTCTTGGCTATTCTTTCGCTGTAATTCGCGATACCAAACTTCGCGGAGAGTTCAATGCAGCCCGAGGCTGCACTCTGCCGGAGATCAATGCACTCGCCATGTATGCCGCAGAGGCGGCCTATCGGGAAGGAGAGCCATGGCGTCGCGATCTCATCGACTACCTCCGGGAAAATCGTGATATCCTCGCCAATTTCATTCGCGAAGAGCTACCCGAGCTGAAAATCTACGAACACGCATCGACGTATCTCTACTGGATCGATGCCTCATCGCTCCAACCGAATAATCCCTGTCGATTCTTCGCCAAAGAAGGCGGCGTTTTCCTTACCGACGGAACTCCCTTCGGAAGCTCCCCACACGTTCGCTTCAACTTTGGTTGCCCACGTTCACTGATGATGACAGGACTTGAAGGAATGAAGCGTGCGCTCGAAACCCATCGAGCCAACTGATAAAGCGATGCTACACCGCTTCGGAGTCATCGTGCACCTCCGCCCCCATTCCAGGTGGCTCTTCTGCTTTGTCAGCAAAACAATCAAAACGGTTCGATAGAATCAGCAAAGTCGGGGATCAAAGTCAGGCAAAAATCCCGAATCGCTCAGCATGGACCTGCTAGGCAGGGTCTACACTCCAGAGATACCACCAGATGAAAATCGAGATTGGATCGAAAAGACTCCGACTTGGAAAAAGATCGTGCTCAACACGCGGCACATTTGGCCACTCGTAGACGCTACCATAGCCTGACTTTCCCGCCGTCTGAGCACAACTTGCTAAACTGTTTTCGTGAATTGACGAAAGAGCCGAGCCGAGCCTATCTTTTCTTATGCTCAACCGACGCCAACTTCTCTCTGGAGCCGCTCTCCTCGCTGCTGGAACTGCTCTTTCTCCCCAGGAACTGCTTGCGCAGCTCAAACGAGCTGATGTTGATCCTGAATTTGTCATCAAGAACGGCAGAATCCGCCAATCCATCATGGGATGGTGCTTCCGGGATCACTTTAACGCGATCGAACTGGCTAAACACTGCAAAGCAATTGGTTTTGTCGGAATGGAAGGCATCCCGCGCGATGCCTATCCCGAAGTAAAGAAACTTGGCCTCGACATCTCGCTAGTCAGCAGCCACGGATTTGCCAAGGGTCCCTGTAATCCCGAGAATCACGATGAAGTGGTGACAAAGCTCAACGAAGCAATCGACGCCGCCATTGAAGTCAATTGCCCCAGCGTTATTACTTTCACCGGAATGCGATTCGACGGAATGGATGACGAGAAGGCTGCTCAGAACTGCATCGACACTTGGAAAGAAGTTCTTCCTAAAGCCGAGAAAGCAGGAATCACTCTCGTCCTTGAGCATCTCAATTCCCGCGATGACTCCCACCCCATGAAAGGTCACCCGGGATATTTCGGTGATGATGTCGACTTCTGTGTCGATCTTATCAATCAAATCGGTTCGCCGAACTTCAAGCTGCTCTTCGACATCTACCACGTCTCCGTCATGAACGGTGACGTGATTCGACGCATCCGTCAGTATAAGGACCTGATTGGCCACTACCACACAGCCGGAAACCCCGGCCGTGCCGAGATGGACAACACCCAAGAATTGAACTATCCGCCAATTCTTGCAGAAATCGTAAAAACAGGATACAAGGGTTTTGTCGCTCAGGAGTTTATCCCTACATGGAATGACCCCGTAACCGCCCTCCGCCACGCAGCGCAGCTTTGTGATGTGTAGCGGCGAAATACGACAGAAGAAATAAGATCGGCTAATGCGGTCGCGGCACCACTCCAATCAGGTGCACGCTTCGCAACGAATCAAACCCTGTTAGGTCGACGATACTACCATGTTGTATCCGTCACCTACCCCGCTTGATCAAGCTGTGGAATACCACAGCTTGCCAATCATCTAAATCCTGTTGATTCGGCCAGTGTTCCGCTGACGCGCCATATTCCCGCCTTGCTTATGTGGACTGGGCTTCCGTAGACTCATAGCACTATGAAAAAGAAAACTTCCCGCCGTCAATTCATTGGAAAAACCGCGGCTACCATTGGTGCGCCCACGATCATTCCCGCTTCTGTCCTTGGGGCCAACGCTCCAAGTAACCGGGTCACGATGGGCTTCATTGGAATGGGCAACCGGGGAATCGGCGTGATGGAAGCTTTTCTGAGAAATGAAAACGTTCAGGGTGTCGCCGTCGCCGATGTGGAAGATCATCACGTCCTCCAGCGCGAGGGACGCAAACCCAGCCGCGCCTATGGCCGCACTCCGGGCAAGGAAGCGATGGAGAAAATCTATTCTGCCAATTCGCCAGCCGCGAGCTGGAAGGGTTGCAAAGCCTACGAAGATTTCCGCGAGATCACACGTCGTGAGGACATTGACTGCGTCATGGTCGCGACGCCGGATCACTGGCACGGGATTATTACGATGGATGCGCTGCAAAACGGACAGGATGTCTATTGCGAAAAGCCAGTCACTCACAAGTATGCCGAGGGTCACGCGATTCATCGCGAGGTAGCTAAGCGCAAGGCGGTATTTCAAGTGGGATCGCAGCAGCGTTCCGATAAGAAGTTTCAACAGGCTGTGGAGATTGTCCGCAATGGCCTGATCGGTGAAGTATCCAAGGTCGAAGTAGGGCTTCCTACCGGTCATAACAGGCCGGACGGCGATGCTACCGTAAAAACCCCGCCATCCGATCTGAACTACGATTTCTGGTGTGGGCCGGAGAAAATGCTCCCCTATATGGAAGCCCGCCACCACTGGTCATGGCGCTGGACCCTCACCTATGGAGGTGGACAGCTAATGGACTGGATCGGACACCACAATGACATCGCTCATTGGGGACTCGACATGGACAAAAGCGGCCCCATTTCTGTTGAAGCGAAGAATTGGGAATTCCCGGAGACGGAAGTATACGATTCGCCAGTCTCTTACGATGTCATTTCGAAATACGAAAACGATATCGAGGTTGTCATTTCTTCCCGCAATACAATGGGAACCAAGTGGATTGGAGAGAATGGCTGGGTTCACGTCACTCGTGGCAAAGTCACCGCGTCGAATCCCGCCTGGGCAGAAGATGGTTTCACCGCCGGAGAATGGAAGACTTACAAAAACCCTGGTCACCAGCGCAATTTCATCGACTGCGTGAAGTCACGAGAGGACACGATTGCGAATGCCGAAACGGCGCACCGATCCATCACTCCCGGTCATATTGCCTATGTCTCTCACGCACTGAGCACCCCCATCAAGTGGGACCCGAAAGCGGAGAAGGTAGTCGGGAACGACGAGGCTCAGAAAAAGCTGATTGCCCTGCCGTATCGCGGGGATTGGGAACTGGGGGGGGCGTGAAATCCTAGCCAACATCGCTACTGCGTTCCGCCTAGCTGTATGCAAAATGTAGTCCGACAGCTATGCAGTGTCGCTTTCGGGCGACTCTTCGTCGATTACTAATTCTCTCGCTCTTCCAGTTCCACGGTTTTTTAAGACCATTTAGATCCTGCACCGCTTTCGTAATTTCCATTTCGGCATCCTGCGTCTGCATGTGGCCTTTTTCCCAGATAAAATGGCCGCAGATTAGTCCATAGATGACGAATACGACTGCGCAGAAAGCCTAGCAGAACCAGCGGTGCCCTAGCTCTGATACACTGGCAGGATTTTCAGCCGTGAGGGTATACTCCGAAGGCAGAATAGAAAACTTATCGAAGGACGTCATCAATTGACGGTTTCGGCGACTGCATTTGGAACCAGAACTAACTCAGCACGGCGCGCTCTCCAGTCGGAGAATCGGCGATCCTGACCAGAACTCTGCACGGTGATCACGGAGCGTGGGACGCCGCGTTCAAGCAAACGTTCGCGAACTGAATCAGCCCGTTTCGCACTGAGTGACTCGTTGAAATCAGAGGTTCCCTCGGCGCCGGCATAAGTAATAACGGCCACCGACGCACGTGAACGGCCTCCACGGCGTAGATCAAGCGCTAATTCGTCCAATCGTCCCAGTGATTGATCGGTGAGAGCCGCGCTTCCTTCGTCGAAGTAGACTGCATCTTCGTCCATATCGGCTTCAACTCTACCAGATTCAACCACCTCTGCAGGTTCGGCTTGATCTGCAGGAGCCGGGGCGTGGTCGCGTCCAGGCTCTTCGTCGAGATCGTCGAGAGACACTCCACCACCCGATTGTTCAGAAAGCAGCGATTTCTGAAGGGCTTCGTCGAACGACGCAGCATCTGGTTCGGTCGAGGAGCCTGAGCTGTCGACATGCTTCTCGCTAAATCGTAGCTTTTTCTTCAGCAGGGAAATCTCGTTATCCCGCTCCGACCGCTGCAGCATGATGCTCCTGATCTCAGCCTGAAGATCACGAATCACGTCTCCACGCTTGGCCACTTTTTCACGTAGCTTCTCAATCTCTGCAACACTTTGCTTCTGCTGCTCCACATATTGCTTGAGAGCATCTTCGCGTTCCTCGATCTCACAGGATAGCTTGAGATTCTTTTCGTCGCTTGTGCAAAGCGCTTTTTCCAGCTCGTGAAGAGTTGCTTTTGCTTCCTCGCGGTGCTGGTTCGCTTCTTCGATCTCAACATTGAGCGAGTCGACTTTTCGCTGAATCGCTACCGCATCTTGCGATACCGCCTCCAATTCGACAATTCGCTCCTGCCGCTCGCGCGCCGCTTCATCAAGCTCTTCGGCCCGCCTGTTCGCACGGTTCAGATCACGCAAGGTTTCGTCTTTATCTCGAGAAAGGGTCGCGCGTTGCTCCTCCAGATAGGTGATCGATTCATCTGAAGCGGATAGTTTTTCCGTTAATTCAGCAATTTTCCCATGGGCCGCCTCGATCTCGTTCTCTGCTTCGCCGATGCGAGTGTCGGAGGCCTCAAACTCACTGCGACGCCGCTCAAGCTCTGCTTCGAGTTGATCGGCACGAGCTTTGTGATGCTGGGTATCCCGCTCATCATTGCCAAGCTGACGACGAACTTCATTCAATTCATCATATCGCTCCGCCAGAGACTGCTCAAGGTCAGCAATGCGAACCGTCTGCTCATTCAGAAACGAGTCTTTTGCATTTATTGAGAGAGTATAGGCATTGGACTCTTCGCCGAGAGCCTCCAGTTCTCCTTCTTTCTCAGCGAGAGAGTTTTTCAGAGCACGGATCTGATCACGCTGCTGACGAACTTCGGAAGAGAGATCATCCACCTCAGCGCTGCGATCTTCGATGATCGCTTCGAGCTCTTCCATTTGCGCAACGAGCTTACCGTATTCCTCAGTCTTGCTGTTGAGAGCGATGCGGACATCGCTCAGTTCGTGACGAGTGTCTTTCACCTCCTCTGATAGGGCATGAGCTTCGTCTTCAGCCAGATCGAGTTTAACGAGGCGTGCTTCGAGCATTTCGATCTCGTCAAGGCGCTCATTCAGCGCAGTGCGCACATCGTACATCTCGTGATGCGCATCATTTAATTCAACTTGAAGCCCGGCTCTTCGACCATTCAAGACCTCCAGTTCCGCAATTTGGGAACGCAGACTGTCCAGCTCAGCATCGCGCTCTTCGACCTTGAGTTCGAGCGACTCAAGGGAGATGGCCTGCTCATTCTGGGCAGCCTTCGCATCATTGAGCGCTTCCTCTTTGGACGCAAGAAGCGCTTCCTTCTCTTCCAGCTTGGAATTCGTTTGATTGAGTTCGGCCGTAACTCGGTCGAGCTCTTTCGTTTTCGCTACCTCTGCCTGAAGCTGCTTATTTTGCGCCTTGAGCACCAGTGCTTCGTCCCGAAAAGAGAGCAACTCGGCAGAGCGGCGAGCAAGCAGGGCATTGAATTGAGCCGAATTCGCTGAGAGCGCGGTAGCCTCGCCAGAAAGGTCAATTTCAGATTTTTCTTGATCAGATTCGATCAAGCGAGACTCAAGTGACTCCACCAATTCGACCTGCTTCAGGTAGTCTTCCCGAACCCGATGCAGTTCGTCGTGAGTATCGATGAGGTCTTGCTCCAATTCCTGAATACGCTGAACTTCATCGACATTATCCGCATTCGAAGCCAGCGGAATCAGAGGTGAAACGGTGAATTCCTCGTTCTCCGGCTCTTTCAGCTCAACTATCTCATGGTCACGCGCTTCCAGTTCCTCATTGAGCTTGCGAAGCTCCACTCGCATCGGCTCATTCTCTACCAGCGCAGCCGGAATGGACTTTCCGGAGCTTTGCATTTCTGCAGTGAGTCGAGCAATGCGGAAATCCTTCGCGAGAATATCCTCTTCGAGCGATGAAAGGCGCTCTTCCCAGGCATCTCGATCAGCCTGCCATCTCGCACGGAGCTTTTTAAACAAGTCGCGCTGGGAAGCGCCCAAAGCACTCCACTGACTTGCCAGGTTCAGATTTTCCTCTACCGCATTGCTGAGGCGCTTGGAAAAGCTCCCCCAGAGGAATTTGGCAATGAGAACTCCAATGAGCAGCAACAGGTTCGCTGCTATGCCCACTGACAGCATGTTTTTCAGAAAGAAAAGCGAGAAATCGTGCATGACCTCGTAAATTTTAGCGTGTGCGGTGAATTTTAGTCAGTCGATCCAGAAAGTTCTGCGCGGATTCGGGAAACTTCGTCACTCATCGCTTCATAATCGGCTAGGGCTTTACGGTTCCCGGCTTCAATGACTTCCGTCATTTTACGCGTATTCCGCCAAATTATCCAGCCAGCAACGATACCAACTAGAGTGCAAACGCCCCCTGCAATAAAAAAGGTGAGTCCCGAGGTGGTGAGGAAGTCAGCGCTTTCCGGTGTAAGTTGGTTGGACATAGCTATCAAATCACGGATTTTCTTCGCCTTCTTCGGTCGACCCATCTGGTTCTAGCAGGGCAACTTCTACCCGTCGAGACTTTCCAATTCACCTTCCACGCTGCTCTTATACTCCACTTTGGCTATCAGCGTAGATGCCGTAACAGCGAGTCTGAAAACGATCAATACGAAGAAAAATCTCATAGAACCGGCTTCGATCACAATTTACCAGCTAACCTTCTGTTATTTAGCGACATATGTAGTTTTTTTTGCAACCAATTAAGGGAAAACGATAGTCAAACATTACAAAGCTCTTAAGAGTGAGTGCAGAAGTCTGGGCAATATTTACAAAACTTTGCCATCGGTAAATCGTAAATTCTTTCTCCTGATCTGCTAACACGAAATCAGACGAATTCGTGTCGCACGGATTTGCTCTAGATTTCCAAACGCAAAAACGCCCGACCAGCAATCTGGTCGGGCGCTGCCTGTATGCGAATGTTCGTTCGTAAAACCTCAAGGAGGGCTAATCAGTCGTCTGACGCGAGTTCCGCATCTGCTTCCTCACCCATCTCGGCCATGGCGGCCTTACGACTGAGTTTGACACGTCCGCGCTCGTCGATACCGATGCACTTGGCGTGAACCATGTCTCCGACTTTGACGATATCCTCGACTTTCTCAACACGGAAGTCCGCGAGCTCAGAGATGTGGATCATGCCATCCTTGCCTGGAAGGACCTCAACGAAAGCACCGAAGTTTGTCGTGCTGACAACCTTACCGTGGTAGGTGACACCCACCTCGATCTCTGCCGTGACGCGCTTGACGAGTTCGATGGCACGATTCAAGGCTTCCTGGTTGGCCGCGTAAATCGCGACTGTTCCGCTGTCATCGATGTTGATATCAGCACCGGTCTCGGCCTGGATTCCCTTGATGTTCTTACCACCAGGGCCAATAAGTTCACCGATCTTCTTCGGATCGATCGTAAGGCTTTCGATGCGTGGTGCGTAATCGCTAAGCTCCTTAGGAGCAGAGATCGCAGCATTCATCACGTCAAGCACTTCCATGCGACCTTTCGTCGCTTTGTCCATTCCTTCGAAAAGAATATCGAGTGGGATACCGCGAAGTTTCAAGTCGAGCTGGAAACCAGTGACACCCTCTGTCGTTCCACAGAGTTTGAAGTCCATGTCACCGTTGAAGTCCTCGTTTCCGATAATGTCCACCATTGTGACGTGGCGCTTCATTTCCTCGCCTTCGAACTCAGTAACGAGTCCAGCGGAGATTCCTGCGACAGGGCGTTTCAAGGGAACACCAGCATCAAGAAGAGCCATCGTTCCGGAGCAAACTGAAGCCATCGAGGTCGAGCCATTAGACTCCATCACCTCACTGGTGACGCGGATCGCGTAAGGGAAATCCGCCTCGTCGGGGATCACAGGCTCGATTGATTTCTCAGCAAGAGCACCGTGACCGATCTCACGACGATTGAAACCACCCATGCGGCCGGTTTCGCCAACACTGAATGGAGGGAAGTGATAGTGAAGAATGAATCGCTTCGTGTCTTCGCCACCAGCATAGTTGTCGAGATACTGACGCTCATCGGCTGGAGCCAAAGTCGTAATCGCGAGAGCTTGCGTCTCACCACGGGCGAAAAGAGCTGAACCGTGTGTGCGAGGCATCAAGTCGATTTCACCACTGAGCGGGCGAATCGTATCGACGTCGCGACCGTCACAACGGACACCTTTGTCGAGGATGCTGACACGGAACGCCTTCTTCTGAAGATAATCGAATGCCTGAGACATCGCGAAATCGTTCGCATCAGGATTCTTTTCGAGAATCGCTGCATCCACTTCCTTGCGAAGAGCACCTACAGCGTTTCCACGCTCAACCTTACTCGGCTGATTGATGGCATCTTCGATGCGATCACCTGCAACTTCGTAGGCAATCTCAAGAAGTTCATCCTGAACCTCCATGAGTTCTGGATTGCGCTTCTCTTTTCCGGCGCGGCGAGCAAGCTCTTCCTGCGCGTCAAGAATTGGTTCGATCGCCTTTTGAGCAAACTCGAAAGCTTCTTTCAGCTTTTCGTCTGGAACCTCATCAGCACCACCTTCGATCATAATCACCTTGTCGCGAAGACCGGCGTAGACGAGATCGAGCGTGCTTTCTTCGCGCTGCTCGAAAGTAGGGTTGGCAACAAATTCGCCATTCACGAGGCCGACACGAACTGCACCGATAGGACCTGCGAACGGAATGTCGGAAACCACGAGTGCCGCCGAAGCTCCGTTCATGCTGAGAATGTCAGAATCGTGAACGCCATCTGCACTGAGCAGAAGGGAAACGACCTGAGTGTCATAAAGATAGCCTTTGGGGAAAAGCGGACGCAAAGGTCGGTCCGTCATCCGGCAGGTAAGGATTTCTTTTTCGGTAGGACGTCCTTCACGCTTGAAGTAACCTCCAGGGAAACGTCCAGCCGCTGCCGCCTTCTCTTTGTATTCCACAGAGAGGGGGAACCAGTCCTGGCCTTCACGGACCTTGGTCTGAGAAACAGCGGTCACCATGACCACGGTGTCTCCGACCTGAACAGTGACGGCTCCGTCAGCAAGCTTACCCATCTTGCCGGTTTCGATTTTCATGTCATGCGCGCCTACTTGGCACGTGATGCTTTCAATACTCATTTTTCTTATACTTTTTAGTTGGAAATTTATACGCAAAAACTCCTAATTAGGGGTTCATATCAACCTGATAGATTCTACTCCGCAAAATTCAGTCTCGTGAGACAGTCTTCTACCCGCACCAATAAGCCACTCGCCAAGGATCGGGAGAAATCAGGCTAAAGAAAAAGCGCCGGAATTCGGCGCTTTTCACTCTTCTACTACCGGCGGAGGCCGAGGGCAGCTAGAACTTTCTGGTATCGCTCGTGATCTGTGCGAGCAAGGTAATCAAGAAGCTTTCTGCGACGAGCAACGAGACGAAGGAGTCCGCGGCGCGAAGAAAGGTCTTTTTTGTTGGCTGACATGTGGTCAGTCAAATGAGTGATACGATCCGTGAGGCGCGCGATTTGCACATCTGCACTTCCAGTATCACCCTCGTGGAGCCGAAGTTCGGCCATTGTGTCTGTAGATTCACTCATTTGTAGACAGGGGCAGCATCACCTTGATGCCATTGTTTATTTTTAACCATCTAGGATAGGAGCGCGCATTAAACCACGATTCGACCTTGATGCAATGGAAAATATGGCAAAGCCAAAGCTTTTTCCGCAAAAAACGCGAGGACGATTTCCACTTCCCTTCGTAAACTCTGTTGATGGAAGAAGAAGATCCGGCCAAAATTCCGGACACCGCGCCCGTAATGGTGCTCGGTGGAGCTACCCTGTTCCCCTATAGCTACATGCCACTCTTCCTCTTTGAGCAACGCTATCGCGACCTGCTCTCTTATGCGCTGGAGCGAGACAGGATGTTCTGTCTGGGGCATGCCATACCGGGCATAGATACAGACGAAAGCAACGAGCCCGTTCATCGCATGACCACGATCGGACTGATTCGAGCCTGTGTCACTCATCCGGACGGAACCTCCCACCTCATGTTATCGGGATTGCAGAGAGTCGAGATTCTCGGATTCGAGCAGCATCATCCTTTCCGTATTGCTACCATCATCCCCAGACGTTCTCACATCGAAGATTCCGATGAAGCTGCCAAAACTGCTCTTGAGGTGGTAGACCTTTCCGGAAAACTTTGCGGATATGGAAAGCCGATGTCGGATCAATTGCGCGATCACCTCGCCGGGGTCAGCGACCCGGCTACTGTTTCCGACGTTGTCGCCCAGACCTTTCTCCACGATCCGACTGAGCGGCAGCAACTTATCGAGATGCTTGATGTCACAGAGCGACTTCGCTACCTCGCAGACCGTCTCAGCATGATTCTGGCAAAGGAATAAAGGGGTTTAGTCAAGGCCCCAATGGGGCCAGGGGCAAGACTAGAGAAGGTAAAAGCTGTTCTCTCAGGGCTGTTTTGGCATTGACGTAATTGTTCTATTACGTGACACTTGCATCACTATGGAACCACATCGCGGAACAACTATTCTCGTCCTTGGAATTCTCGGCATCGTCATTTGTCCCATTTGCGGGATTATCGGCTGGGTCATGGGTAACAAGGACATTCCTAAAATGGAAGCTAACACCATGGACCCAGAAGGTCTTGGCCAAGCTAAGGCCGGCAAGATTTGTGGCATTATATCAGTAATCCTCTGGGCTTTGGGAATTATCGCTTACATCGGATTCTTCGTTCTCGTCATTGGCACAGCCGCTTCACAGGGCGCATTTGAGGCGATTCCGGCCCAGTAAATTTCGGACAATGCTCCGATTGGAAAAAGTTCCGCGCGCCAGCTTCTTTGAAGGTTGGACGCGCGGATTTTTTTTGGGCCTGCTTGCCTATGTCGCGACAGTTCTAACCGCCTACTTCATCGGGACTCACACGAACCTAGATATGACGCTGTGCGCGGTGAACCGATTTCTCGGGATACCCTGCCCTCTCTGTGGAGGAACCGCAGCATCCCTGTCGCTTGCAAGTGGACGATTGTCGGATGCCTTTTTCTCGAACCCACTGGTGAGCCTTGCCCTTCCGGTCGCCGGCCTCTGGATTCTCACCTGGGTCTGCCTAGGCTATCGGGCCGCGATTTCGATTCCAAAACCGATCCTACTTCCGCTTGGATTACTTCTCATCGTCGCGAACTGGGCCTATGTCATTTCGACTCATCAGTGATATTCGACGCCTTCTCCTGCTTTCCGCCCTCTCACTTGCTGCTTTCACAGCCGAAGGCCGAAACAAGGCCGTTCAGGTGATTGTCCCTTTCGCGCCCGGAGGAGGCAGCGACACGCTTGCCCGGGTCTTCACCCGTGCCATTAACCAGGAAAAGCTATCCGACGTGCCCTGGGTCGTCGTAAATATCCCTGGAGCCGGGGGAACAATTGGGAGTCGGCGGGCGAGAAAAGCTCCTGCAGATGGCTCGAACCTGCTGTTTCTTCATGACGGCATCATCACCGCAAAGCACGCGGAACGAACGCTCTACGGTCCGGAAGATTTCACCCCGATCGCAGCGACAGGTTCGGTTGGCATGGTCATCTGCGTTTCGGAAAAGTCCCCCTACACCGATCTGGGTTCATTACTCGACGAAGCCGCAAAAAAACCGGATACCATCACCTTCGCTGCCAACATCGGAGCCCCAAGTTACTACATGGCCCGGATCCTTGAACACACGCATGGCAGCGCGGCGTTTCGCTATGTGCAATCAGGTGGAGGAGCGACTCGCTTTGCCGACCTCAGCGGCGGCCACATGGTTGCGAGCGCGTTTTCGGTCTCCGAATACATGTCCTTCCAGAGCGGAGGCCTGCGCGCTCTCGCATTTCTCGGAGAAAATCGACATCCGGCCATGCCGAAAATTCCCACCGCAGCCGAATCGGGACTTGAAGTCACCTACGATAATCTCCAAGGCTGGTGGATGCCGGAAGGCGCCGATCCTGCATTGGCTGAGGACTTCGCGAACACCTTATCTGCAGCGATGCATCTGAAGAGTGTGCAGAAAATTTTCTCAGAACAGCAGATCGATCAAGTCTTTCTGGATGGCGATGGTCTGCGCGACGCCATGGTTCAGAAGGAAAGCAGTCTTCGATCCCTTTCAGTCATCTCCGAAGGAACAAAGCTTCCGAATCTCTTGATACCGATTGCCATCACGCTCCTTGTCGGACTCGTAATTGCCGGAAGCGGAGGTTGGATTCAATCCCGGAAACTTCCAAGCGAATCCAAAATGGGACCAAGAGACCTCTTCCCCGCCGCGATCGTTGTCGCTGCCTACCTGCTACTTCTGCAATTCCTCGACGGATGGTTCCTTCCGCTAAGCGTCGCCTTTCTCTTCGTCTCTTTCCTGATACATTTCGAAAGACGTGATCTTGCCAAATCAGTGCTCACCGCCGTGCTGGTTCCACTCGTCCTGTTCCTCTTCCTCAGCACCCTGCTCAGCTATCGGCTACCATGAGTTCGCTCTCTGATCTACTCCCCCTCATGCCATGGATCGTTCTGGGTGTGTCCGCCGGAATGCTCGTGGGGGCTGTACCTGGACTGACTGGCGCGATGGTGATCGCTCTCGTCGTGCCTCTCACTTTCTCGATGGAGGAATCAACTGCCTTGGCCTTACTTGTATCGCTCTACACTGGGTCCGTCAGCGGTGGGCTCATCTCGGCGACCTTGCTGAAAATCCCAGGGACACCGGCTGCGATGATCACTCTCCTCGACGCTCACCCGATGACGGAAGCAGGTCGGCCCGGACGGGCGCTCGGACTGGGGATTGGGGCTTCGTTTATTGGTGGGATTCTTTCCGGCCTTGCCCTGCTCTTTCTCGCAGGGCCACTTGCCGAGTGGTCCGTAAAGCTTAGCAAGTTCGACCTTTTCGCTCTCACCGCGATGGCGATGGTTTTCATCATTTCAGTGGCAGAGCCAGGGCGAATTGGATTGGGAAAAGGTCTCATCTCGGGAGCCCTAGGCTGCCTCGTAGCCCTCCCCGGGACTCATCCGGCAACAGGCGAAGTCCGCTACACTTTCGGACTTGCTGAGTTGAATGATGGATTCAATCTGCTGCCTGTCCTGATCGGACTGTTCGCTCTCAGCCAGGCCTTTCTTGATTTGGCGACGCGTTCTCCTGCAAAGGCAAATCCACTTTCCGCAAAGGTCGACCGGGTCCGGATCCGCCTGAAGGATTGGATCGCCCAACTAGGAAATTTGATCCGCTCCAGCGCAATCGGAACCTTTATTGGTATCCTGCCAGGAATCGGCGCGAACATTGGCTCGACCATTGCCTATGGCGTCGCTCGTCATTCCTCGAAAGAACCCGAGAAATTTGGTAAGGGATCGGAGGAAGGATTAGTAGCTTCTGAATCGGCGAACAACGCAACCGTAGGAGGGGCTCTCATCCCCCTGATTTCGCTGGGCATTCCCGGCAGTGTCGTTGATGCAATATTGCTAGGCGCCTTCATTCTGCATGGCCTTCAGCCGGGGCCATTGCTTTTCCAGAATCATCCCGGGACGGTATATTCGCTCATCACCGCCTACCTGGTATCGAATGTCGTGATGGTGATCCTGATGCTTTCGTTGGCCCGCTGGATCGCAAAACTCGCTGGCATCAACCGGCAGCGCCTCGCACCGTGCATCCTCGTCTGCTGTGTTGTCGGCGCCTACTGCATCGGAAATCGAATGTTCGACGTCTGGGTCATGGTAGCCTTCGGGCTGCTCGGTATCCTTCTTTTGAAAGGCCGGGTTCCCATGGCACCATTTGTAATCGGCTTTGTTCTCACCCCTATCGCCGAGAAGAACCTCGCCGGAGGACTCATGAAAAGCGGCGAAAGCTACGCGCCGCTTTTTCAGTCTCCGTTCTCAGTAATCTGCCTGGTTGCTGCAATTACTCTCCTCTTCTTCAGCCTGAGAAATGCAAAAAGCTCGAACACCGGCTGATGTTCGATCTCTTAAAATAAGATTGCGCCTCGATTTACTGATCGAACTGGGCATCGAACACGATGTTCGATGCTGGAAAATCGACTTTCTTAACGAACTCAGCTGACTCGGATGCGCCGGCCTCGCGATCCATGGCACCGTCCTCCCACTCAACGGAAAGTGGACCTTTGTATTCGATGTCGTTGAGAGCACGAATGATCTTCTCAAAGTTGATATTGCCGCGCCCGACAGACTTGAAGTCCCAGAAGCGCTTGCGGTCGTGGAAATCTACGTGACCACCGAAAACACCTGCATCGACCGGATGGTCAGACCAACTCACGTCCTTCATATGTACGTGGTTGATGCGATCAGAGAATCGGTAGATGAATTCCACGTAGTCAACGCCCTGATAGCCGAGGTGGCTCGGGTCATAGTTGAATCCAAAGCTCGGATGATGGTCGATCGCCTCCAAGGCAGTCTCGGCAGAAGCGATGTCGAATGCAATCTCGGTCGGGTGAACTTCAAGAGCAAACTTGATACCGTTCTCTTGAAACGTATCCATGATCGGACCAAATCGGTCCGCAAAATCCTTGAACCCCCCTTCAATTTGTCCGGGAAGGACAGGAGGGAAAGAATAGAGCAAATGCCAGATAGATGATCCGGTAAATCCGTTCACGACACTTACACCGAACTCTTTAGCGGCAACCGCAGTTTTCTTCAGTTCCTCGGCAGCGCGCTGGCGAACGCCTTCGGGATCACCATCGCCCCAGACATACTCAGGAAGGATCTGCTTGTGACGCTCGTCAATCAAATCGCAAACGGCCTGACCGACAAGGTGGCTCGAAATCGCGTAGCACTTCATGTCGTGCTTATCGAGAAGCTCGCGCTTCGCCTTGCAGTAGTCGGCGTCCGCTTTATCAACTTCAAAATGATCTCCCCAGCAGCCGAGTTCAACGCCGCCGTAGCCCATTTCCTTGGCCTTGGTGATGATGGTCTCGCAGTCGAGGTCGGCCCACTGGCCGGTGAATAGTGTTACAGGTCTTCCCATTGCGTTGCAGAATCAGTTTGTGGTAAGTTTAAGAAATTCCCGGCGCCGCGACAGTCTTGGCACAAGCACAGGGAACCCGATTACCTAGCGTTTCCGGGAGAGAGTTTCAAGTTTTCAGTTACCCATTTTCCGCCTCGGAAACGCCAGACCCTCGCTTTCCTTACTCTGAAAATCCTTTCTGCCCCGACAAACCAGCCGACTAGCCCTGAAAGCAAAAAAGCCCCGAATCTCTCCGAAGCTTTCGCATGATGAAAAAGTTGAGTCAGCTCTCGCTTAGAATGTCGCGGTCGCACCGATGTGGAAACGACCGGACTCATCCGCGATGACATTCTCGGTGAATACCGGATAACCGTAATCGACGCGGAACTTGAACCAATCGCTGTAGTTCCAGCGAAGACCCACACCAGCAGAACCAATCTGAAAGCTACTAGGCTCAAGAGGAAGAAGATCGACGTTGCTCAAGTTGGCTGCATCGAAGAAACCGAGGAAGCGGAGGCTATCGGTCTCATTCTCCCAGTCGAAGATGCGCCCCATCGAAAGCTCGGGAGTGTAAAGTTCGAACGTACCCCAGAAGCCCTCGTCGCCGCGGGCAACGCGTTGGTCAAAACCACGAACGGTGTCATAACCACCAGCACCGAGTTGCTCGGAAGGCTGGAGGTTTCCATTGGCGGTTTGGCCCTGCAAGCTGAAGCGAGCGGACCAGTCTTCGCGAAGGCGTTGCTGATGCTCAATTCCGGCGATGGCATAGAAGTATTCAGAGCTCGAACCAGCGCGTGACTGCTGGAATACAAAGTCACTGTTGTGATGGTTGAAGCTGCCAGGTGACCAAACACCACGAACGTCAAACTGGGTTACACCGCGGTTCCATTGGATAGTTTCCTGGTAGCCCAAACTGAACTGGAAGATTTCGACACGTGAACCAAACAACTGAAGGTTGGCGGAGTTCTGCAAGTCGATGAATTCGAGATTGTTTCCGTTGGACTTCCAGTCAAAGCCGAAGTCGATCTCGCGCTGGCGATTTGCCTTGGCATCAAGTAGGAAACCGTAACGAGCACTCAACTGAATGTTGTCGCCCTCGGAATCGAGGACGTTTCCGCCACCCTGTGGGATAGGATCGGAATCGATATCCACGTAAGAAGCAAGAACGGTAACCCAGTGTCTCCAAGGAAGAGTGTGGGTGTAGACGAGCGAATTCGCGCGGATGTGCTCGAAGTCAAGATCTCCCGTATACTGGTAGCTGATCGAGCGGTTCGGACCGAAGACGTCACCAAAGTTGAATCCAAAAATGATCCGGTCTTGACCGAGGAAATCTGTTCCCGAATCTTCGTATCCAGTGTAGAACCAGTTTGCACGGTCCTTGTAGCTCTTCAGAATTACGTCCGTGGTTCCAAATTCAAAACCTGGTGCGTAAACCATGTCGATTTTTCGGTAAGGTGAGCGGTTAACCCAAGACAGGTCGCGGAGGATATCATTGGAACGAATCACCTCACCCTTCTGCACACGCATTTGAGAGCGAATAAATTCCTCGGTGTCGGCGTCAACGCCCTCTACTCGGATTCGAGCGAGCTTTGATTCGATCACAACTAGTTGGACAACACCGGACGTAATGTCCTGCTCTGGAAGAAGAACGTCGACTACTGGGCGATCACCTTCGCGGTAAGCAAGGACCACGTCCTTCACCATCTGGTCGAGGGACGAAAGAGAGACAGGCTTGTTCAGGTAGCTCTGGAGAACCAATCCCACGGACCGGGGAAACTCGTCGAAGTCATGCCAAATTCCTTCAACACCAGGCCAACCGTCGGGACGAATGTCACCGGGACGAGGAACGAGTACGACCCCAAGCATCTGGTTAACAAGATATTCTTCCTGACTGGTCCCGCCGCCAAGGCCGGCTGTCTGGTCGAGCTTGAACCGCCCCAGGTTATCGACAGCAATCGGACCAGTGCCGCCACCGGAATCGAGGATCGATTGAGTCTGGCTGACCTGGCTCTGCGTCGATGGCGGAAGCGCATCGAGGAGAATCTCCGTCCCGTATTGATCTTTTACAGTCCGCTGCGCCGAGGCCGTGCTCGCGATCGCCAGGAGACAAATTCCGCCGAGGCAGGAGAGAATATTTTGGGTTTTCATTATACTCGAACGGTCGTGAAGTAATAAATCACTTCCCGCAAAGCTATTCGCTTAACACAAGTTAAGATGGATTAAAAAGGTT
>Ga0255781_10001697_pt1 | contig 17912 bp, 21 predicted proteins | sample 101ome_21_FD_179979 | JGI IMG/M metagenome (GOLD analysis project Ga0255781, IMG submission 179979) | Coastal salt marsh microbial communities from the Groves Creek Marsh, Skidaway Island, Georgia - 101413BT metaG (version 2) | ecosystem: Environmental > Aquatic > Marine > Intertidal zone >... | reverse complement strand
TTAGCTTGTTGACTGCTTGCGCCAATTGGTTGAAATGGTCGGCATAAGTGAACATTGATGGTTGTGGCCCAAACCCGCGCACCTCATCATTGCGCACGCTGCCAGGCAATGCTCGGTAATGCTGCTTGTCATTGGCTGAATACATCAGTTGCTCATATGTCCAATCGTAAAGGCGCTTGTTATAGCACGTTGCCAAGCCAGTGATTGGGTCGGTGGATTTGCGTTGTTCGTTGGTCGAGTCTTCGTCAACGTATCCCTCGCAAATAGCGCGTAAGATGGTCTCCATCCAAGTCAACTCATCTGTGCGCGCTAGGGTGTCAGTGGTGTTATAATCGGCATTGTTGTCCTCGTAGACGTAAGGGATGAGGCGCGTAAAATAAAAGCGCGGCATGCACGAGCCATTGATGACACTTGTATCCCAGCCGCTAGAGGCGTCAGCATCTGGCGCCATGTCGCCAATTCGCTGGCCGCATTGCGTGCCGCTGCCGTCGATGAACGTGCGCAGATACTCCACCACCGCATTTTCGTCGGTGCGATAACCGCCGTTCGCGCTGCCTGTGCTATCTGCCGCGATATATGCCGCGCGACTTGTGGCGTTGTCTGCAATCGTGCTAGGTGCGTCCTCGTTATAGGAAAGGCGCCGGTCGAGCTCAACGCGCACTTGGTTGCTGCCAGCATCTCGCACGCTGGTGATTTTGTAGTCAGGCACATAGACCTTGCACGACTTGTAATGGCCATTGGCGCCAATGCAATCGGTGTTGCCAGAGTCTTCGCAATTGTCGTAATTGGCTTGAGTAATTAAATGGCTGCCTGCTGTGCCTGGGAACACCTCGCCAAGCGGCACGGCGTGCGTGTTGAGCAAATAGCGGTATCCAGTCGGGTTTTCTGAGCGCTGCAAATAGGCGCCAGGGTAGGGCGTCACATGCGGCAAAATCTCTTTGCCTACTGGGTCACCAGCGCCGGCCACATTTGTCCAGTCCTTTGAAAACATGGCGCATCTGTCATGTCCCCAGCCTATGACATCGCTATAGCCGCTCGGCTTGTAGGCGCTTGATTCACTGTTCTGGTAGCCAATGGACTGGATGAACATGGACCATTGGTTGGAATAGCCCGCCTCTGGCGCAGTCTCACGGATGAGCTCATATTCAAGCACGGTCTCAATGCCTGCTGTTTTGGTGAAGGTATCGACGCCATGCACGCCAGTAAACTGCGCACCAGCGGCCACCGTGGCGCCGTTATATGTAATGCTTGTGCCGCCGCTTACAGTGTAGACAATGCCGGCCTTAATTGCGCCGCTTGCAATCGCGCTTTGACTTGGCGCAATGTCCTCAAATTGGTCGGCGTATGATAGGCCAAAGGCTCGCCGGTTAAAATACAGCACGCTCTTGCCGCCGCTTACCTCATAGCCAACCAGGCCATGACGGTCGACCATGCGCAAACGCTTGCGCACTTGCTCGGCTACTGTGCGGTAAATGGGGTTTGCATTGATGGCCACCGCGTCATCTTGAATGTCTGCACGGTTGCCGTTGTAAATCATGCCATGCCTCAAGTAAGCATCGCTTATATCTTTTGGCGTGCTGGTGTCCTTGCCTTCCGAATCATAGGTGACATTTGAAGCGCTGCCGCATCTAAGCACAAGGTAGGCGTCCTCATTCTCTGGCTTGTATTCAAGAAGCTCGGCAATCTCAACATAACACTCATCCAGCGCACCCATTGCGTCTATGTTTTTGACGCGCACGTTGCCGCCTGCTGGCACTTCAAACCATGCGCTGGCTGAGTTGTCGCCGTTGGCAATGGTTAGCCTGGTGAGCTCAGTGCCGTCGACTTCAACCGCAAACGTCTTATCGCCGCTGCCAAAATCTCGGTATGCCAGCACACCGGCCAGCACAAAACCGCTGTGAATGTTGTAATTAGTGGTTGCAGTAGGGTTGCCGCTTGAATCCATCAGGCCGCCATAGGTGTCGGCTGCCGTATTGTTGGCAAACGCAAAACGCTCATAGGTGGCCTCAATGGTGCCAGTGCCATCATCTTCGCCATATGCTGGCGCTAGGTAATACTGCCGCGTTAGGAAGCCCTCAAAATCAAACGCCTTCTCCTCGACCTTGTAACCACTTGCCGCTTGCTCGGCTTCGGTGCCTCTGAATTGCTCGACAAACGCGTTGAGCGCTCGCGCTAGTTGGTCGCCTGGTGGATGCGCAAGGCGTGCGTCATTAAATTCGCCATCATATGGCCCCTCCATATATGACGCAATTGGCAGCCGCGTAATACTGCCATCCCAATGGAGCAGTATGTAATCCTTGCTTGCTTTAAACCATGAAAAAACACCGCTTGATGTGCCAGGGCAAGAGCCCGAACCAGTGCCACCAGGGCATGTTGAATATGTGCAGGTCGTGCTGGTGTCGGTGTTAGTAAATTTGAGCGCGTAGTCTGGCAGGTCTGGCGAGTTAGCGCATTGCCCGTTATAGGCTGGGCGCGGAATAAAGCCGCCATAGGAGCGCTGAAACCAATTGAAAAAGCCCATCCTAAAATGCGAGCGGGCTGCCACTAGCGCATTTGCAAGGCTTAGGTCGGTCGTATTGCCGCCATCAACCACGCCGCGTTGATAGCGGCCAATGTCCCATTTTTCTGAGTCGGTAGATGGCGCGCCGCTTACGTTGTGCAGCAATATGCCTTGGCCATCAGCGCTATCATAACTCAGGCGCCCCGCTTCGCTTTTGATGTCGTCGCCATTACCAAAAACAAAACCATTGATGGGGTTGCCAAGAAAAGCGCCCTCTGGTTGCCCAGCGGCAGTGGTTGGAAAGGTGGCCTCGTCTGGCTGAACGTGGGCATAAATCTTCCACCATTCATCCTCTGGTGCAAAGTTTGTGCCATTGGGTGTGCGTAGCACTCGGAAGAGTGAGTGCCAATACCAGTGCAGGCGATAAGTAGGGTCACCCACACCACCAACTAGGCGGTCATTGAATGCCTGGGCGAGTTGATTCCATTGGCCGCTCGTGATGGTGGCGCCAGCGGTAACCGTGGGCGCCTGCTTGTAGGTCAGCGCCATGAGCCAACATCAAACAATGGTGTAGCGTTTAACCACTAGCGCTCGGCAATCGTTGGCTGCGCTTGCTTCCAAATAGACGTAACCGTCTGAGGTGTTGCGATAGCGCGAATCAAGCGAAACAATCTTTTTGTCATACGCTGCCAAGGTGAACGTCTTATCTGTAAAGGTGATGCCAAGGTTGGAATATTCGTCAGGCTCTGCCAGTGGGATGGTAAAGGTGCGCGAGACGCTTCCATTATTCCACAGCACAAGCCAGCCTGCGCTTGCAAACTCAAACTTGATACCATTGCCGCTGCCGCTTGAGAGCACAACAAACTCGGTTGAATCCTCCAGGTTTAACCCTGGCCCGCCATAAGTTGATGTTGAGAAATCTTTAAATGCAGATGTTGCAAGAAGTGATGCTGCCATGGTGTCAGAGTTTGCCTAAAATTGATTTGATAAGTCCCCAGGTGCCAGCGGCCTTTTGCTGGGTCTTTAGATTGCCAAGGATGCCGTCTAGCTTGCCCTTGGCGTTGCTTTTGTTGAGCGCTGCCTTAAACTCCTGCGCCGCTTCAACACCGCTCACAGCGGCCTTTTTCCATTGCCTGCCGCGTATGGCTGCGCCAATGCCAAGCAGTGCAATGATTGCCTGGCTTGCAATGCTGCCAACAGGTTGCGGTGCCAATTGGCCGCCAATGGTGATGCCGGTTTTGACGTTGGGCTTGGTCACCCAGTTAGTCACAGATTGCTCGCTGCCATCAGGCAAAACTTGCGTTGTGACTTCGGCCTCATACGCCCAGCCGGTGGCTTGCTCCAGCGCCGCGCAACCGCTCAACATGAAGAGCGCCGTTGCCAGAAATCCAATCTCAATTGCGTTTTTCATTGCGTTTTCTCTTAAACTCAATCACTGCGCTGCCGGCCTTGGCGATGGTGTAAACAAGCGTTGCAATGGCAATTCCAATGCGCAGCCATTCATCAATTGTGCTGCCAGTGATACTAAAACCAATCACGCCAACTAGCGGCACCTTGAACCATTCGCCCCAAGACTCGGCCATTGTCTTCACGCATCAGGTGCGTCAGGTGTGTCAACAGATTCTGGCTCAGTTGCCAACGATGCTTTGTGAGCCTCGAAAGCCGCGCGAGTGTCTGCATCCCAAGCGCCGTTGGCGACATCAACCACGCGCTGGGGTTGGTCCGTCAAATCGGAATCTGGGTTGAGGACGTAGCGACTGAATGACTTCGATGAAGCGGGTTGCCCGTCTTCCTCAAAGTAGGTTGCTTCGCGAACTTGAACGTGCCAGCCGACGACTTCAATTTTGTCGACTACGGTGGTTTTGGTAATTGCCATATGATTGATTGTGTTTGTGGTCCGTCCCAGTCATCCGGCTGGGGTAAATTGGTTTAAGCGGCGGTGTAGGACCCCCCGAACATTATTTCAGTGTTGGCCTGAAATGCGTTTGCTATCGAGTTACCCACGCCAGTCGTTCCAGACTCGCGGAGATAGAGCGTTGTCGTGTTTGGCTCTACAAACCCAACCACTGAACCCAAGTCAGAGGCCAACCCGCGCGTGTAAATGCTCATCGCTTGGCGACCTCCCGATTGGTTCAGCGAGGTAAACGGTAACCCTGTCAAATGAATCGTTCCGCTGGGTGAGCTAACCGAATTGACAAGCAGCTCGCCGAAGAAGTTCACGGTGCGCCCAATTTTTGTGTAATACAGATACTGGAAACTTGAGTTCAGAGTGATTGAACCGCTCCCACACGTAACCCCAACCGTCACAGCCCCTGTTTCGTAGTCGTCAAAAATCTCAGCAACACCCGTTGCACCGCTGCCGTCAGGCGTAGACCCGAAATCAATTCCCAAACCTGAGGCCATCTGGATATTGCCGTACTCATTGACTCTAAATCGCTCCGTTAGCACACCCGATGAGTTGCTGGCTTTAAACACAAGCTCACCCGCGTTTGAATAGTAGGTTCCAGCCTCAGTGCCGATGGAGCCTTGGTCAATCTGTCCGCTTCCAGAGTTGGTTCCGTAAAAAACAATTGGCTGGGATGCGGCGCGTGGCCCAGTTCCGTTTGACGAGGCGACTAGGCTTCCCGATGAGTCGATGGTCCAGCGGGTGGTGGCAACATCGTTTGCCGCTGCCGTGTAGAATTTCAGAGCGGCATCACCCGAACTGCCAGTGGCTTCAGTTTCAATTTTTGCACGAACGCCCGAAGCTGCTCCTCCACCAGTTGCATCCTGACCCTCCCACTCGATAGCCCCGTAACTCTGACCACTGGTTATTGTGACACTGTCTCTCTCAAGTCTTAAACTAGCCCCAGTCGAGCTGGATGCGTGTATTAACTGGTCCGGCGTGGATGTCCCAACGCCTACCTTGCCGCCGCCGGTGAAGCTGCTATCACTTGCGCTTGTGACGCTCAACGGTGTCGTGAAGGTGCCGCTTTGGCTGCCGTCCACATCCAGTGTTGTGCGGATGTTGGTTTTGTCGGCTGCGGTGACTGGTTCGTTATCAAGAAAGCGCGCAATTCGCACTTTCATGCGCTTGGCATTGCCTTGCTCGTCGAAGATTAAAATTTTCTCGGTTGCCATGATTGTCTAAAATTTAGCCAGGGCAGGAGATTGGCGCTTGATTAGCGCCGGCTGGTGTGTCTCCAAATTCGGTCAATGCCGACATAGAGCCCTATATAATAATGGTGTAAAGTGTCGCACCTATTGCCACCTCGATGGCTGACTTGATGACGTAGTGCCGCCGCCAGTGGCTTTGGCGCGTGCTGCTCGCACTGTGACGCCGCTTGACGAATGGGTGATGAGTGTGCCGGCAGATTTACGCGGTTGCAGCGATTCAACCGCCTCTTGCAGTTGCCTGATGGCATCAAGGATGCCGCGAACGCTGAATTGACTAAGGCGGCGGAATCTCATGAGTAAATAGGGTGAAACTCTGTTGGCAGTTCGCCTGCCTCCATGTTGATGAACTCGCTCGCTATCTCAAATTTGCCATTGTAAAGCTCAGTGATAGTGGGCGCCTTTTTCAGCCAATAGGTGCCAGCAAAATCAAGCAAGAGCTCGCCACAAATGCTGTATTTTGTGACCGCTGTTTTTTGAGCCAAAATTAAATCAACCAAGCGATTGGTTGTCCATTGGTAACCTTTGCGCCAGGTGGAAGCCTTAAGTAACGTGTTGGCAGGCACCACGCGCGTGTTGCGCAACGTGTATTTGTCGTCGTTGTAGGTTTCCTTCCCAGCAAGCAGCATGTTGGCGAGCTCTTCCGATTTGTCTTGAATTGCGCTTGTAAACGTGAAGGTCGAGTAGCTTGGCGCAACGTAATATGAGATTGATTCAGTCGTCTGATATTTCATGAACGACCGCAACTCAAAAGCATTATCGTTTGGGGCGGTTGTGTTAGTGTCTGCTTTAGTTGCGCGCGCTTCCATTTCTGCCCGCACCTTGTTGCGGTATGCTTCGACGCCTTCAACCACCTTCATTTTGTGGCCTGGGTCTTCAGGGAAATCTAAGATTGAAAAATACGGGCTCTCCCAGGCGTTGCGTTGCACCTCATACGGCGCAAATGTCCATGTGTCTGTTTCTGGCTCTGTTGTTGGCGTTGTGATGATTTGATTGTCTGGCGACGAAAACACAACTTGCAGCACGCCGTAATCGCCGGCTTCTTGCCTTACGTCAATTCGAGCAGCATTGCCAACATAGGCAGAATCCAGTGCTGCCGCCTCAATAACGCTCCATGGCCCCTTATAACTATAGGTTGATTCCCAGCCATTGGTTTCTGTCCATTGGCGCTGGATATTTTCAATTGAAAGCGCCGTTGTTCCTTTAAAGTGAAGACTCATCTTTTGAGCGGGTCAGTGTTGGCCTTGATAGCGTTGAGCGCATTGATTTGTTCTTGGCGGCTTTCTATAAGCTCGCGCTGCAAGCGCAGTGTTGTTGCTTCGCCGTAGTTCATGCCAGGCGCGTGCAATGCTGTGTCCATTGCAAAGTTGGCCAGCGATTCGGCGCCATAGTTAACAAGCGCATATCTAGCCGCTGAAAGTTGTTGATTCAATTTGGTCAACTGGTCGTTTGCGGCAGCGTAATCTCTGACTTGCTGCTCAGTCATTGGCGCACCAATGCGCATTGATTCTTGCACTGCTCTGCCAAGGCCGGCTTGCATAGTTGGCAACAATTGCGTGCCTGATTCACCAAGAATGCGCTGCAAGTCGGCCAATTCGTTTGCCTTGTTAACGCCGTTTTCAACCTGTTTGGCTATCAGTGCAAACAAGTCTTGCGGGCTTTTTGCTTTAAGTTGGTCAACGGTGATTCCGTATCTCTCAAAAGCGCCAGCGGCTTCTTTGCTTCCATTGACCGCATCTTGTTGTTTCATTGAAAGCGCCTTGAATGCTTGGCCTACGTTTTCAATGGATGCACCGCTTTGCCTGGCCGCATAATCAAGATGCTGGAATGTCTCAGCAGTAACGCCCATTTTTGTGGCCTCATCTCGTATTTTGGCGCCTTGCTCCATTGGCCCAGTCATAAGACCACGAATAATCCCGCCAACAATTGGAATCCCTGCTAGTCCACCAATCAAGCCGCCTCGCTGAAATCCTCCAGCGGCCCCAGAGCCCATGCGGTTTGATTGTTGCGCCATGAATGCGTTTGTTTTGTCTTTCATGCGCTTTAAACCTGCCTCAAAAGCTTTTGTGTCTAGTCCAAGTTTAGCTAGTAGATTCATTCGCTGCCTCTTCTCGTTTGCGTTTCAACTCGTGCAACTGTTGGAGCCCTGCCGCAAGGTCGCCCTCAATGATGCGGCTGCCGCCGTTCATTTCGTTGTTGCTGATAATGTCCCAATACATTTGCCCGAATGGCGCATCGTTGATTGTGTCTGGATTGTATCCAAGATTTCGCAACGCAATGGTGCGCATGATTTGCAGCGCTGGCGTGCCATACTTGACGCCAAAAGAGCCGTTGTTTTCGACTGCCATGGTGTCAGGTGCGCGCTTATTTAGCTCCAGGTATTCAAGCGCGCCTTGCATAACCTCATTGTATGGCCCAGGCAGCGGCTTGCGCGCATACCACCACTGACCAATGGGCGATAGAAACCACCCAAGCCACCTTGAAGCGCTGGCATAATTGCGCGAACAGATGCCAACAAAGGCATGGAAATCGAGCGGTGTCAGCACCTCAAACAGTCCAAGCCGCTGCATCAACAGCGCGTGACCATAGGCAAAAGGGCGCAACTTGACGCCGGCCACATAGCTGTGACCAGGTGCGCAAGTTGCTGCCCAAGTGTCAGACATCAGTTTGCTGATGTGTCACTGCCGCCGTGAACTACGTTGAGGTATTCAATGGCTGAGATTGACCATTCAGCATAGGCGTTGTTGGAGCGTGTCTTTTCGGCACTCGTGATTGTGAAGTTTCCAAGGCCGCCTGTTGTGTGCGCTGTGTTGTGCTGTGATATTAAGCCAGCATCAGCATTCGCAGAGTTCACCTCAGCCCAATCAGCATAACTGACATCTAGTTTCATGCCTGCCGTAAAAGCAGTGCTAAACATGCTGTTTGCTTTGGCTAGGTTTTCATCCGTGCCAGAAGGCACTGATGCTGCGTTTGCATTGGCTAAAATAATGCCAGTCAGATTCAGCACTTTGCGCTGGTTATAAGTGCAATGGCTCACAACTTCACCATTGCTTGATAATGCTTGGTTCGTGTCGGCCTCATAACTCAATCGGACCTCGCTTGCATACATTTCGCCAACAAACTTGTCCACATCTGAGCCGCTTGAATCATCAACAATGCGCAGCGTCACAACACCTGTGGTGTTGCTGCCTGTTATGTCATTTGTGCCGTATGTGACCGGCGTTCCTCGTGTCAAAAGTGCCATGGTGTTTTGTCTTTCTGTTAAGGTTTAAAAGTTTCCTAGTGCCGCTGGTATAGTCAGCGTGATTGATTCGCGCAGCATGGTGCCTTCAACATCGCGCTCGATGCCGCTGTGCTCACTGACTCCAAAAACATGCAAATCGGTGGCAGTGGTGTTGATGGCTTGCAAGCTTGGCCAAAATAACGAGTCTTCAACTGCGCTTAAAATCTCATCATGAACATCAAGCGCGTTTGGTTGGCCATCTTCGTCAATCTCGCTCTGAACGCTGATGCTCAATGTTACATCCATGTTGCCGGTGTTGGGCGGGTTTTGATTGGCGCCTACAAATGCCACCACAACACAAGGCATGGCCTTGATAGTGTCATTGGTCCCAGCATAAACCGGCACGCCAACCTTGCCTTGCAGGTAGGCCTTGAACGCTTGCTCTGTCTGTTTGCGGTAACTCATCGCTTTGTTGATTGCCAGTCTTGGCCCATCTTGCGCCTGATATAAACCTTCATGTCGTTGCGGTCATCTCTTATGCCAAGTTGAAGCGACCTTTTAAGAAACGGAATTTTTGAGCCTTTGCTGTTTCCGTGGATGATGGTGCAAGTTGGGTTGATTGGTGCTCGCCTTCTTTCTGGGATTGCCTTGCCTTTAAGCGTAAAACCGCGTTTTTGATTTGGAACTCGCCGCTTCATGATAGTGTATGGCTTCAGGTCGTTAAGAGCACCATACCAAGCCTCACGGCTGTAGTTGCTGCCTTTGCCTCGATACACAAGCATCCTGCGCAAAGCTTTGCGCATTGGCGTGTTGTTCAAACCCTTCTTGCCCATTCTGCCTCGGTTCCAGTTGATGATAATTGAACCAAGAGGCGCGCGAGCGTTGACTTTAGATGGTGCAAGAAGTTCTGAGCGAATGCGGCCAGGTGAGTTTTTAGGTATCCGAACAAGGGTTTTGTAAATCACATTTGCCGCGCGATTGTGGACAATTTCAACAAAGCTCCGATTGCTCAAGGCTTTGTATTTGGTCAAGGTGCGATTAAATTTCACCATGTCCATTTCCACTGTCGTTGTTGCGGCTGGAATCATTGCTTTTTCATGAGGCCAAGCTCAAAGCTCGCGTCATTGGTTAGCACTTGCTGAATCTTGAACCGTTTGCCGCCCTTGGTGAGCGTGGCGCCCACAATCGGCTTGATGCCAGCATCAGCCCATTGCTTGCGGTTGGTGGTTAGCGTCAGGTCGTAGCCCTCCAAGATGCCGCCATCTTCAAGCTCTTTGGTTTCGGTGTTCCCGCTCTCGACGCATCGGAGCACGTTGCCGTGGTAATCAAACACGCTGCCGGCAGTGCGCTCCAGGTCTACCTGCTGCTCGTATAAAAACCGTGAACGGTGGTGGCCCTGGTCAATAATGTATTGCTCTTGAAAATTGGTGTGCGGCACTGGGTTTGAGTGCGCCACACTGTGAAAGCAATCAGTGCGCGTGATGCCGCGCCCATCTGGCACGTTCAAGGTGATGGTATAAACGTCTTCCCATTCGCCGCTTTCGTTTGTGCGCTGCACTGTGTAAGCCGCCGCATCGTATTGCGCAGCATCAGCGGTGACGCGGATGATGACGTTACCAGCGCCAAAGGTGCCGCCTTCGCCAATCGTTGTAAACGTGGTTGGCGTGTCGTGCAATGCGGTCTCATACAACCAACCGCTGCGCGTGTTTATGATGCGATTCAGTGCCATTTAAAAAACCCAGGCGAGCAGTTGCCCGCCGCGCCTGGGTGTGGGTGTGGTGACCTGCCGAACCGTGGCAGCAAATTAGGCGCTGGCCTTTTTCTTGGCCTTAGCTTTGGGCGCAGATACGTCAACCTTGAGGTCGGCTCGCTTCCAGTAAGGTGGCTTTCTGTAAACACTAACGCCGCTGTATTTACCAGACGGGTTTTCGCGTTCAGCAATAAAGGCAGCCTTGCATTTGTCGGCGTCACCCATAGCGATAAGCTCAGGTGAACCGTCAGGCAAAAATCCAATCGTGAATGAAGTCTTGAATATCATGGTTTTGTTATTGGTCGGTGATTCTGATAAGTGCGTTTTGGTTGCCAACTGAGCACCCGTAGAGGATGCCAACCGTCAGGAACCATTTGCCCAGGGTTGGGTTATAAAATTTTCGGGTCTGAAATGGCAGTCCCGTCCTTGGCTCTATGTTGTCGATGACTTCAACGTTGCCATAGAGCGGGCGCCCGATTTGGCGCGCCGCAATACATAGAGCGCTTGGGTGGCAGTAAAATCCTTGCAGGTTGTTGCTGGTCGGAATGTCTTGATATTCGGCCACACCAAACCCGTGAATGGTTGAAAGCTCGCCCTCTTGGATTGGCTGCGCTGTGCCATAGGCGCTGGCGTCAATGATGCCACCATCTTTGCTAAGGCTTGCCGTGTAAGACGGATTGAGCATGACGGTCCTCAATGACCGTGGGCATTTGTTGGTGGTCAATGTGCTGGCGGCGTCTGCCAAGTCATCACTGTCGAAATTGGCGGCAGTCCTGACCTGAGAGGCGCTGAAGTTGCCAGGCGTGATAAGCCCAAGCAAATCGTCGGCTACGGCTTTTGCCGTGGCATCTATTGCAGGGCGCAAAAACGTGCGCTCTAAGATGGTTGGGCTCTTGAGTTTTGAAATCTCAAAATCAGTAAAAGCCATTGAAAAGCCCTTAAACTTGTTCAGTTCAATCTCAATGGCCGTGCTCGTCACATCGCTGGCGCTGTAGCCAGTAGACAAGTCTTTAACTGTGACCGAAGAGGGAACGCGGGTCACTGTGCGGTCTCCGCGCTCCCTGACTTCGGTTGAGAAGTTGCGACTCACAAGCGAAAAGGCGAAAAAGTTGGAGGATAGCAAGTCGAGCATTTGCTCGCTTACTGCTTCCAAATAAACGCCGCTTGAGAGTGCGTTTGCCATACTATTAAGCAGACTTGATGCGCTTCAGTGCGGCACCGTTGCCAACTGCAACACCGTAAAGAACGCCCATAGTCAAATAGTGCTTGCCAGCAACATTGTCATAAAAAGTTCTAAGTTGCAGCGGAAGCTGTGTTGAACTATCTACAATGTCCGACACCTGCACACTTCCATCTGCTGGAGCGGCTGGCGTGCGTGCGGCCAAACATAGCGCAGAAGGATGCAGCGCGATGGCGGCAAGGTTCTCGCTGTTGGTTGGGATGCCAGTGTATTCGTAGAGGCTGAAACCATGCACGCGCTGGGCTGCGTTCTCTTGCACGCCGGCTGGGGTGCCGTAGCTAGAAGCATCCTGCACGATGGCATCCTTCTGGATGCTGGCGTAATAGGAAGGCGGCAGAATCAAGGCACGCTCGCTCTTAGGACATTTGGCAGTGGTCAAGTCGGCTGCCAGGTCGGCCACTTCGTCAACGTCGAAGTTGGCGGCAGTGATGACCTCGTTGGCGCTGAAGTTAGCGTTTAGCACCAAGGCTAGCAAGTCGTCCATTACGGCGTCGAGGGTAACCTCTAGCGCAGGGGCCAAAAATTGGCTGGACAGCCAATCGAAATTGCCAGCCTTGGACACTTCCATGTCGGTAAACGCCATGCTGTAGCCCTTGAATTTGTTCAAGGTCACGGTGACGGCGGTGGATGTGACGTCCGTTGCAGCGTAACCAGTCGACAAGTCGCTGGCGGTCATGCTGGAAGGCACGCGGGTTGTCACAGATTCGCCGGCGCCGCTGATGTCGGCACTGAAGTCGCGCGAAAATGCGCGGAGCGGGTGAAACTGGGTACTTAGATAGTCGAGTGCCTGTTCACTAATTTGGGCGAGGTTGATACCTCCTAACGTGTTGGCCATTAGATATTTAGCTTTCTAAGGCTCTAAAATTAGAGCCGGTTTTTGATGTTTTTGAGGTAGAAAGCGCGGCGCTCTTGGCGGTCTTCGATGGCATTGTATTGATGCCAAAGGGTGTCCATGTTTGCCTCTGGTGCCGGCTCTTCGGTTGCTTCTTCAACTGGTGCCTCAACGCCAACAGATGCGGCGATTTCTACCGCCTTTTCCGCTGCGCTCATCTTTTGCTCCTCAAGAAGTAAATTTGCTTCTTCAAGCAACTTGATTTTGCTCTCAAGTGCTTCAATGTCTTCGGCGTGTTGTGCGCCTAGTTTGGCAACTTCTTCGGCGTGGCTTGCTGCCGCGCCTTCGATTTCTGCCTGTAGGTTTTTGTTTGCCTCGGTGGCGGCTTCTAGTTTGCCTGATAGGCTTGTCAGCTCGACGTTGGCTTTTACTAAATCAAGTATGGTTTTCATGATTAATTGGTGATTGTTTAAAGGTTGGTCATTAGCGCGATGACGTCATTGATGTCGTCCACCACGCCATCTGCGAGGCCAGCCTCGATGGCTTCCATGCCCTCGTATACCTGGCCGGTCATTGATGCTTCTGGCACGCTGCGCTTGATGTTGATGTCGCCCTTAAATCGCTCGTGCCATTTGTTGACGTTTGCTTGCAGGCGCTCGCGCGCTTCGTCGCTCAATGGTTTGAAGTCGGCGTAATCAAGTTTGTTGTCGCCTGCGGCGATGGCGTTGACGCGCAGCCCTTGGTTGCGCAGATATTCGCTCTGGTCTAGCAAGGCGATATAAACGCCCACGCTGCCCACTTCGGCGCTCTGACTGAGCAACACATTGTCAGCCTGGCTGGCTATCCAGTAGGCCGCGCTTGCGGCGGTTCCTTCCGTATAAGCCACAAGCGGCTTTTCAACGCGGCGCATTTTGGCGGCAAGCTCTGGCAAGCCCGTGATGGTGCCGCCAGGCGAGTCAATGTGCAGCAAGATGGCGCTTACATTTGGGTTGGCGTCTGCCTCGGCCAATTGGGTGGCAATGTCGTCGTAATCCGTCATCCCGAACATGAGCTCCCAATCGGTGAGCATTTTGCCCAGGGGTCCGTGGATGTGGATAATCGCGATGCCGTCTACCTCTTCGGGCGTTGGTGGCTCGTATGGCCCGCCGTCCTCTTCGTCGTAGTGATACGCATGGGCGGCCTCCACGAGCGTGGAATGATAGTCTGGGCGAATGGCCCATGGCTCGTTGGCCAACTTATGCGTCAATTTCGCTCTCATTATTAAAAACAGGGTTAGGGGTGCGCTGGCTTAGTAGGTGCAAGGCTGTTTCCATTGAGACGCTGTATTCATCAGCCAGGCGTTTGGCGCGGCTCAACAGGTCGCTTGCTTCGCGCTCTACCTGGTCGCGCATCTCTTGCCAATCGTGGCCGCGTTCGCCGGCATCCTCGCGCATGGTGCGAAGGCCCATCTTGATGGCGTCTTGGTTGGCGCGCGCTTCGCGGCCAAGGTCAACTGTGATTTTCTTGGGTGCCTGCCAATTAACGCGCCACCAATTGTCGCTTGGCGGCAGGTCGCCGCGCTTGATGCCGCGAGCAATAACCCAGCCCCAAACGCGGTTACAAAAACGGGAAGTAAGAAGGTCTTGGCGTTCCTCGAATCGGCGGGCGGCTTTTTCTAAAATGAACCTAGAGGCGGTTCCTTGCTTTGAGGGTTCCACCACGAACTCGTATGGCACACCAAGACCAAGAGCGACATCGCGAATCAGGTATTCAAGAAAGCCAGTAAATGCCGGCGATGGCTTGTTGCTGGCAAAGCTCTCGATTGATTCACCAATCTTGAGGCGTGGCACCATGCCAGCTTGAAAAGTATCCCATGGCACTGTGCCTGTGTCAGCGGCGCCATAACCGTCCTCTATGAGACTAGTGCCATCATCAGCAATCCCGCCCTGAGTGGTGATGGCCATGCCGATGGCGCTATTCATTTTCACGCCAACCTTTTCAAACTCTAAGATATCAATGGCGTCTCTGATGTGGTCAATGGCGTGGGTGAGCGCTGACACGCCGCGAAGTTGCGCAACGCGGTCAGGGTCATAAACCAAAATGAAATTGTTGGCGCTTATTGAGCGGTAATCATCGCCATCTTTCACCGTGTAGGCAGTAGGGCGACCAGCGGGCGATACCTTCACGCCATCATGGCCCTCGCCATAATATTGCGGCCCCTCGCTCATGATGTTGTGCGATTCTACAAGTTGCAGTTGGGGGAACGCGTCTTGGCGGCCAACCATCAAGAATCCAATGTCACCGTCAACGTCCATTCGGATGGACGCAAGGCGCTGCATCTGGGCAAAATTAAATTGGCCTGCTACATCGCAAACTTTGCTCCACTCAGCAAAATAGTCCTCGTATGCCTTGCTTGCTTCGCCTGCTTGGCTCTGAGGCTTGAGCCCAGTGCCTAGTGCATAGCGGCTGACATCGTTGACCGCACCGCGCACCATGCCGTTGTTTGTGTAGAGCCATCGAGCAAATCCCATCAACCGGCGCCTGGCGCCTCGGTTTAGCGTGTTGCTAATATCGCTGACAATATATGGCAGCGATGTGCGGAAGCGGTTTGATTCCGTGCCGCGATAGTGGCTTGTGATGCTGGCGCGCTTTTTGGGCGCGGTTTCAATGGCGATGGGCCGCCCGTTGTGGTCTACTAGGCCGCTCATCTGCTAAAACGTGCAAAAGTCATGCGGGTCGGCTTAGTGCCGGTCACGAGACCTTTTTCGATTAAAATGGGGGTGAGTTGTGCGGCAAGCTCGTCGGTGGGCATGACAAGCTCACGGGTGCCGCTCTGGCTGGCGTTGGAAAACGAGACGGTAACGGAGCCCGACAGTATGGCATCAGCAACCCTCTGTTGAAGGGTTGTTAACCATGAATCAGACTGGAGTCGGAGGAATCCGCTAATATCACTTGCCATCTATATATAGGTGGCAAAGTGTCGCACTTGGCTATCAATCAGCGGTCGAAAATAGCTTGGCAATAGAGGCGGCAACTACCTGCATCAGCTCGCAATCCCAGGCGTGATTTGCGCGGAAAGAAATCCATCGCAGCGTTGTGCGGCCATGCTTATCTAACACCTCGCGCTTGCGTTCGCTATCAATCTGCTTGGCGTATTCGTCTGCCATCTCGCCCAGGTCGCACACTTCCCATGGATGGCTTTTGCCGCTCTTTAGCAGTTGCAAAACGTCTTTGGTGGTGGGGTTGGACCATCTGAAAACTGGCGGCGCTGTGCGCCCTGTAGCGCTCACGCGTGTTGGTTTGCTGAACATGCGGCGCACGGTGTGGCCATTGATGTTGTGCGCGTAATCAATGACGTCTTCGCCTCTCATGCCCATCCAACCATAGCGGCCACACTCGGCCAACACCCTGGCGCGCTGATAGCCGACATCGAGGAATGTGCGTTGAGGCGCCACATTGTATTCCTTGCGCATGGCCTCAATGTCATCAAATGACGTTAGGCGGCGGAAGGTTAGCAGTCGGCTTGCGCCTGTTTTTGACCATGAGCGGCACACCGCCCAAAACTCCTCAAGGTAGGCTTGAACGTCTACGGTCAAAAATCGGGTGGCCTCGTCTTCCCATTCGGCGCCTGGCTCGTAATCCTTGACCACCACCTTTTCAATGTCCACATGATTGGTGGCTTTCCATGGCTCTGCCAAGCGTAGGGTCACAAATTCGCGGAGCGGCTGAATGTAGCCAGCAGCGGCGTGTTGTTTTGCTCGCAGGAAATCAACCACCAGGTCCGCCCATGGCATCACTGAAGGTGGCAAAGATAGCTGATTGAAGCTAAACGAGCGCACGCGTGGCGTTGGGTTGCCGTTGCTGGCCTTGTAACCGCCGCGGCTCATGGCCCGCCAATTGGCCTCAGTGTTCTCATGGGCGTGCTCACAATGCGGGCAAACCATGCGCACCGTCTTGGCGACTTGCTCATAATCCCATAAGCCGTTTGGTTTGGTGATGTCGTTGGCATCCCAGCGCACCACATCGTAGAATGCCGGCGCAAATAGCTCGTTGCATCCAAGGCAAACCAGGTGCCAGTGCTCGCAAGTGCCGGCTTGAAAAGCGGCGTCAAAATCGCTGCCTTCCTCCTCTGGCGTGCTGGATAGCCAATGCTTACGGTTCCAGTAGCGGGTAGTTCTGGCGCGGGCTCTAGCCAGCATACCAGGCCGCCAGGCGCTGACCTCATCGCCAAATAGCCAGCGAATCGACCAAGAGCGCAAAAAGTTGTTGTTTGCGGCGCCTAGTTTGAGCGTGCAGGTGTTAAGAAAAAGCTCTGTGTTGGTCTTGCGGTGGCGGTCGCGTGGAAATTGCTCGCGAATAGGTGCGCATGATTCCAGCATGGGCATGAGCCTTTCCTTGCTGAAGTCCTTGGCGGCATCTTCATCCTGCATGACCGTCATGGTTGGCCCTGGATGGTTGGCAATGGCCCAAGCGGTGGCCACCTGCATCGAGACGGTTTTGCCGGTTTGAGCGGCGCAATTTAGCACCACCTCCTCAATGGTTGGGTCGGCAAAGGCGGCCAATGGCTCAATCAACCATGGCGTCTCGCTTGCTCTGAATTGGTTGCCATAAGGCGATTCACGCAGGCGCACATGCTCAAGCGCCCAATCTGGAATGGTGGCGGTATCCTTCTCGGCAAAGGCCACCTTGCAACACTGCTCAATAATTCGCCGCATATTTGCTCAAGGCATCCCTTACCTTGGTGTTGTATTGGGCAATGATGGGCTGCGCTTCTGTTGGCGTTAGGCCGGCCACAAGCGGCGGCAACTTGGCCTCTTGCTCGTCCAAGTGCTTGGCAAACTCTTGGCAGATAGCCATGACGCCAGCCCGCACATCTTCGCGGTCTAATACCTTGCCACGCATCCCTTCAAGCTCGACGTCTAGCTTTTCAACTTGGCGGCGTATCTTCTCGACCTCGTGCCATTCTTTTGTGCCTGGCAGCGCCTGGTTGCCGGCTTCAATGGCGTTGGCTTCGCGTGCGTTTGTGATGTCTTCGAGACGGTAAAGGTGCGCACCACGTTCGCCAGTCTCAGCCACTGGAACGCGCACCAAGAAGTTGCGCGCCTCGTGGTAGCTCATATCAAGCTTTTGGGCGACATCGCTAATACCAAGTAGCCTTTTGCTTTTGGAAGTCTTTGCGTTTGTTTGATTTGATGTGATGGTCATGCGATTACAGCGTGCTCGTGCGCGGAAACC
>Ga0255781_10001692_pt1 | contig 17930 bp, 36 predicted proteins | sample 101ome_21_FD_179979 | JGI IMG/M metagenome (GOLD analysis project Ga0255781, IMG submission 179979) | Coastal salt marsh microbial communities from the Groves Creek Marsh, Skidaway Island, Georgia - 101413BT metaG (version 2) | ecosystem: Environmental > Aquatic > Marine > Intertidal zone >... | reverse complement strand
CTGGTATCACTATTACGAATTAGACGCTGTGTTTCTAAATCTTCATGGCATAAAATGAGCGTATCAACAGCCTGGGTATAATTCAGCTCATCTAGCATTGCTGCCGTGATTGCTGTGGCCGTGATGTAATCGTTACCACTGCCATTGATGTTTGTTTGCAGCACACCACCTTTGAACACATAGATGCGCTGGTTTACAAAGACCAGGCTATAACTGTCATTGACGCTATACTCAAACGGAATGATTTTGAAATCTGTAAATGTGCTGCCAAAGTCATGGATAAACTTTGTGCCTGGTCTGCGCTTTACACCGCCTTGTGGCTGTATGATGACATTCTCAGCTGTCTCTAAACCATTCTGATATTGTTCGAGATCAGTCCTGGCACGGAGTAATGGATCAAGCTCTCCAACACTGAAGTTTGTTTGGAACTGGATTATCCGCGCCATATTAGCCTCTTACATCTACAAGAGAATAATCCTCAATAACCTGTGGTGGTTGGCCGCGACTGTCGATATTCATCGCTTCACGGAATAATCCACCACGGCCATTTTCACCTGGCGAACCATACGCCAATCCTCTAAAATAATCAGTCTTGCTTACCTGGTCAGTAATCACCATAGCCAATTCAGCTGCCATTGCAGTGCGGAGAAAATGCACAAAATAGTTTGGCATCTTACTTTCGTTGATTGTGGCCTGGTAGTCGATATAAACGGTTTCTAGGTTAGTGTAGACCTGATCCCCATAAATTTCCCATCCATAGCGCAAAGGCTGCTCATTAGTGCCAGAACTGGCAAACAGCGCCCTAACGCCAGAAAGCATATCGCCAGGAAGCTGATATGCGTATTGCCATTCATTTGTTGGTGTAGATGATAGTCTTGCCAGCTGTTCTTTTTGATATGACCAGCTCCAAGGATACCTAGATAGCAAACTATCTCTAAGGTCTGGATAAAGCCTGTCGCAAGCCTGGGCAGCGTCAGTACCTTCCGTGAAGGAAGAAAGGGGCGCAGCGCCCAGCATGATAAGTGCATCAGAACAGATTGATAAACTTGTGTCGCCAGCCGCCATGCCACTCTCCAATATATAAGGAAGGGGCGGCCCCCACCGCCCCATCCATATTAGTCACCGTCAGTTGCGGCTAATGTAGTGCCATCAGCAACATCTACAACGCCAGCGCTATTTGAAAGCACCTGGGTCAATGTGCTGACACGAGTACCACCTGTTGATGTTACGCAGTAGATCAGATCGCCAACCGCCAGAGTGTCTGACAAATCGTTGAAATAACCTTCTGTGTTTACAGTCGCAATGGTATCGGCAGTTTGATAGGAGTAGATAGATGGTGCATTACCACTCTTACTAGCTCCAATGGTTGCAAAACCTGTTGAATCAAAAGCCATCGTTTATCCTCCTTATTCAGTACAAGAAATCTTAACGATGCCTTCATCGTCAATTGCAATAGCGCCGGCAGAGAACATTGACGAGACGAGGAATGATGTCTTTTCTGGGACATAATTTACCTCACTCTTTTGTGCCATTGATTCTGCATAGCCCATTGAATCACGATGCCAAGCAAAGCAAGTACGGGTTGAAGGTTTTGGAAGGCCACCTTCATCACGATCACCCATTGTCAACACCTGGAAGCCCATGAACGAGTTAATCTCGCCACGAACTAGAGCCTTAACACTTGCAAAATCGCTTGAAGTGATTTCCGTTTCACCAAGCAGAGCATCGAGCTGAGAAGCGTGCATAAGAAGATAACGACCTTCAGCCGGTACATTATTCTCATTCAGCGCCTTTGCAGCTGCACGGAGCTTTTCGATGTTCATGTTAGTGCCGGCGCCACCTACTGAGGTAGCAACGGTTGATGGTGAAGCAGCTGCATCGAGAGCATCAATACAAAGCTGATCCATACGCCGAGCGATTGACTTTGAAACTACCTCGACAAGTTCACGGCGCTCATCAAAATTGATATGAGATTGGTGGAAAATGTCGCTGTATTCCGCAGCAATATAGTCGCTCATGGTTGCAGTAACCTGGCTGTAAGTTACATTCAGCGGGGTTACATCTGTTTGAGGCACACGAACAGTAGCAACGCCCTTACCGATTTTCGGAAATTTGACGGTGTTGCCCTGGACGCCTGTGCGTGTACGCATTGTACCACGCAGCAAAGCCTCGGCTTGGTATGCTTGTTTTACCTCTGCTTCAAAGAGGGTCACAAAAGCATTGGTTACACTCTGCGCCATAGCAGAATCCTCCTATAAAGGTTTCAACTTGCCGCATACCGTTGGCCGATGTAGTCGGGCGGTTTGCTTGCATGAAATGGTCATGCCCACCAGTGGGTTCACCACATAGAAGGGCCGCAAGCGGTTAGCCTCCGAATACTATATTTACACAAAAATGAGGGCTTTGGCAACTATATCTAGTTGTTTGCCTTCATCCATTGTTCTTCAATCTTTGTCCTAAATGCTGGATCAGATAGCCATCTAGGATCAGCAATAGCTGCCTCCAAATCAGTACGGCTCATGTCTGGCGTAGAAACTGCCGCATTTACAGGAATACCCTCATTAGTCAAAGATGAATGATATTTAAGAAACGCATTGATTGCATCAGCATTGTTTAAGCTATAAGCCATTGCGCTGCGCTCTGCTTCATTCAATGGCGCTTTCATCAATAGGCGCTCTGCCATTTCAATTTTTTCAGATGCCCGTTCACCTAGCTTTGCCATTTCTTGCCGGCGATCCACTTCCATAGATTCATTAGCTTCTTGTCTAATTTCCAAGATGCGAGAGGCGAGGTCAGTGAAAGCAGCTTGGGATACACCGTTTTCTTTAGCCCAATCTTGAGCAATAACAAGAGCTGGATCTTCTGAATCAAGACCGCGATCCACCAAATCCGCAATGTCATAATCACCTTCTGGGGCTTTATGCTTGCCGGCCTTAAATGCTTTTTCAAGTTCCGTATATGATTTAGCCAGTTTTTCAACATTAGGCCCATCCTCATCCCAAAATTTTTCTGGATAATAATCTGGACGATCCAAAGGTTCATCATCAGTATCTGTTGTGAATTGCTGTTCTTTTGGCTCAGAATTGTCGTGAAGGGGCATAGGAGCCTCTTGTACGGCCTCTGGCGCAGTTACAGCTGCCTGTGGATTCAGAAGCGGTGCATCGTCCTGTACGGCTTCCTGTGCGGTTTGCTGATTATCCATTGTTACTCCTCTCGACCCTTTTTTCGATTAGTCTGACAATTTCGGCCATGCCTGTTCTGACATAGCCATATGAAGCATCTTCTCCTGGGTTCCAGGTTGGTTGCTCAATTGTGATTTGACGCAAATGATGCAATACCTTTTGGCCTTCTTCAGATTTGAATACACGGCCATATAAAACATCAAGATCATCAGCTTTAATTGGTTCAGCGAAAGCAGTCTCTAAGGACTCCCACCCGTCAGCTTCGCTCATTGAATAGCTCCCTCCACAGCGCCACCGTCATTCATCTCTTGTGGCTGTTCCATTTGTTGTTGTGCTTGCGCCATTTGCTGCATAATCATTTGCTGTTCTTCTGGACTATTAAGAACATTTTGGTCAATGCCAAGACGCTCCGCGATATATTCCAGGACTTTTGGCACAGATACAGTCACCTGACCTTGCGGCCCCATAGAGTTCGCAATCTGCATATATTGAACAAGATCGTTAATTTCTTGCAGTTTTTGTGCCTGGGCTAATGGGGATACTGGTGTGACCTTGACCTGGACACCATTGACCTTTAGCGGCAGATCAATCAGACCTTGCTGATCCAGCACAAACAAAATGCGGCTTACAATGGGAACCATTGTTTCTGTGATGAGGCGACCAAAGGCACTACCTAAATTCGTGGCCAGCTCACGGGTACGCTCTGCGATTTCCGTGGCTGACCGAGCCGACATATTATCAGGCGGCAGCGTGTCGTCCATCATTATTTTCTTAATATTCATTCTTAGGTCTTGAATGACAATCTGACTGGTATTGAAATCGCCAGATTTCGGCATTGGCGCTAGTGATGCACCTTGCGGCCCACCTGTCCTGGCAACAGAAATAACCGCACCAGGCTGAATCTTAATGTTCTGTGGATTCAAAACACCATCATCAGCTGCCAGGTAAACGCCAGCAATAGCTAGACTTGCGTTCTTCAACACCAGTTCCAGAGTCTTGTTGAGCGTTTTGATATCGCTGATAGCTGTTACCAGTGGGCCACGACCATATACTTCGCCGGCCACTTTCATGTAACGGGCAACAATAAATGGGCTAGAGCGCATCTCACGATACACAAGCTCTTGGCGTTTAGAAGGCCAGATCACATGATAGTGATATCGCCCTGAGTCCTGGTCAAAGATAACGGCATCAAATAGATCAAGTTCTTCTTCCGGCTTACGATCAATCGCATCCTGTAAATCTGGCGTAATTGTTACATCTGGAAACTCACGCTGGATAGCTTCTGCTTTGATCCGCAACTTGCGATATACATTATCCACATTGCCATAGCTGCCTTCTTCAAAAGCAACGAGATATTGTGGGATAGAGGTAAACCGTATTGGTGTAGCTTCATCACCAGGGGTAATCATCATTACAGCTGTACCAACAGCCAGATCGAGCAAGAACTCGCCCATAGCCAGATCAAAGTTTGTCTGGCGCAATGTCTCAAACATACGCACATTAAACTTATCAAGAGCCTCTTGAGCTGCCAGCTGGCTTTCTTCTGGGATTGCTGAACCTGGCTCTAGCCGACACCACATTTTGTATGGTGGAAACAAACCAGCTTGTAAACGATTAGCAAAGCGCTGAGTCGCGTGTATGGCTGTAGAGTCAAACACTCTGGCCATCTTTGATTTGCCGGCTACGCGGCCTTCATAATAACCAGAATACAGATTACGCTGCGGCAAAGCGTATTCATAACAATCTTCATAGATAGAGCGCCATTCATCTTTCCTGGATTGCGCTTTGGCTTCACGCCCCATAATTTCTTTGATTGCTAATTTAGGCATTTTTGCTCTCATTTCTCTTGCTTATAGAGGCAGCTTTTTTTCTAGCATCCCCTTTAGAGGAAGCACCCCAGGCTCGGAGCGACAAGAGCAAACGGGTGGGTCTACCTTTTGCGTCACGCTCCGGCCCAGGGTTCCCTGCCATTCGAGCCAGGAAGGACGCACGGCGGGGATTGTCGCCAGCTTTCACTGGTTTTTTCAGATTAGCGCCTTCTTTACGCTTGAAGAATTTACGGCCAGCTTCATTCAAACCGCCTTTTGGATTTTGATATCTCTTGGCGACCATTGATATCTCCTAGCGACCAATGCGAATAGAAACCGTACCTGATGTAAATTCGCCAGTTTTAACGCCAGCGCGATATACAACTACTGGCTCTGGATCAGAACCAGCTGTTTCAATCGGTGCGGTAAATGTATCAACATCGCGCCATGTGCTGCCCTGGTCAAAACTACGCTGCACTGTAACAGTGGCAACAAATGTACCAGAAATTGATAGATTAAAATCGCCTACTACATACAGCCCATCACTAAATGTATTTTGGGCAGTAATGTCTTTTGTAACAAGACCAACATCTTTATCAAGAACAGCCATTATTTACTCCTAGCTTTTTCAATACGCCGCATTGTGCCAAACACATATGCTTTTTTACGCTCACCTTTAAGACCTAGTTTTTCAGCTCTTAGAAGCAGCTTTCTTTCCACTTTTTTTGGCATTTGCTTTTTCCTTTTTAGGAGCTACACCGCCTTCCCACGCTTCATTGGTTTCTGGCGTTGTTGGATCATCACCCTTCAATGTGCCATCTTCATTTCTAGCGCGAACTGGATCAGGACGATTTTTCTGATGAACTCTGTGATCGTCTTTAATTTTAGTCATTCGCCGCCTCCAAGTTTAGTTTTTTGTGGCTGTGGCCCTTCTTGTCTGGCCGGCGAGAATAACATACGCAATCCACCAGTTCTCCGCGCTCTAACGCGACCAGCTACGCCAGCTGCCTCGCGTGATTCCGCTGCTTCTGCACGCTGCTCTGCACGCTCTCTTGCTTTTCTGGCGGCTTCACTTTCACCTGGCATTTTAGGCCTTCTAAATACTGCTGCCATAACTTAACCTCGACATTAAATAATAATCTGCTAACTCTGGGCCATAACACCGCATCACAGCCTCTTGTTCAAAATACAATGCTTTTGCAAACTTGTATGCTGTCATGTTCTGCACACGCACGGCTATCTGAAGGCGCATTATATCGTATTCCTGTATCACATTGTCCAGAATCTTTCGCGCTCCTCTGGTTACAGATATCGGATCATTCTCGATGCCGACACCAGGCAGCATCCAAAGCTCTGCAACTCGATCCCATTGGAACCGCAAGCCAAAGATTGCAACGACTCTGCCTTTGATAATCACAGTCCAAGTTAATCCTGGCGTGGCATTTTCGTTGATATACTGCTCATAGTTCGGGATTGTCTTGATATAATCCAGCTCATAGCCTTTTAATTCAATGCTACGATAATGATTTGGGTGATATGGAACGATCTGGGCATCCGTCCTCATGGTTACAGTAGCTAATTCCAGCATCACATTATCTCGAAATCTGTATTAGCCATGTGTGTAGTGCCGGCAGATGTGTAGCTGCCGCGCCGCAATCTGCGCTGCTCGCCACCGCCAAGCATCAAATAGCCAAATGCGTCACCACAGTGCGAATGTTCGTTCTTTACTGGCGTATCTTTGAACCGTTCTTGGCCGGCGCCCAGGCTTTGCCGCTTGAAAAAATAGCCGCCAGATAGACTTTTACGCAATCGCAAGCATCTTTTGTCTACCATTAGTCCTGGTTTACCGCTAATCAACCTGGACATAGGCGATGCGCCAGCCTCACGGCGCACCTGGAAAGCATTGCTATCTGTTGGTTGTGCTTTGAAGCCCAGACTCCGCAGATGGTCAAATGCCGTGACCTCATAGATTTCATCGCGTTTGTTACCAGCCGGATCGCCCCATATCAAAATTTCATGTTTATTGTATCGTTCCGATATCCTAGCCAGCAATTCCTGGCCAAAACGCTCTAGCCCCATGTCAAAAGTCACTAGCTCATCAACAATCCGCCATGCACCACCAGCGGATCGCTGGCCAAAGATCGCTGCCGGCGTCAAACCAAAGTCAATGCCGATTTGAACAGGATAGTAAGGATCAAGCTCAACATCAGCTGACATCAGCTCATCATCATATTCTGGCCATACTGGTCTGCCTTCCTGGACAAATGTAAACTTACCCTCGGCATAGCAGCGTATCCAATCCGCATTTTTTCCACCGAGCAGCTGTTGATAATATCCAGGCGGTAGGTTGTTTCTGTTCTCTGCCTGTGGATTAACTTGCCACCATTTTCCACCGCTGTGGATAAATCCCTGGCTCTCAGGATGATGTTCCGGTACTTCATCCAGCCCAGCCATAAGAACGCCGCCTGGTTGCCGGAAGAATGTCCACGGATAGGCGCCCTTGATTGGGTTCTTCTCCGATAGATCATGCCACCAGTGATCGTTATCCGGCGGGTTGGTATCCATCCAGATGCCGTACCATGTCGGCCCACCGTCTGCTTTTGTCGGATAACGGCCTACACGGTGCGTCAGACCATCAATAACAGCCTTCGGCAGCTCTCTGGCCTCATTCACCCAGGCGCCGGTCAATTCCAGTGATAGCAGCTTTCTAACATCCTGGGGGCTGGACAGCGCCATGAAGATAACTTCACAGTCAATGCCGGCAGCATCACCACGGCTAGGCAGTTTCAAATGGTGCGAGATTGGTGGTTGCCATCTCATGCCTCCCCATGTGGCCTCTGGAAATAGCTCCTGCCAAGTTTTGATAGTGGTGGTTCTAAGCTCTGGGTATGTATTTCTAACAACCACAAAACGGCTGTATCTGATACCATCTCTGGGGGATGGTTTCTGTCTAACAGCTCGGAGCATAATCTCCGCAGCACAACCATAGCTTTTTCCTGATCCGACCGGCCCCATAAGTCCTCTAACAAAACTGTCATCGTTCAAAAACCTGTAGACTGTCGGACTGTTACTGAAATCCAGATTAAGCGAGGGGATATCATTCTGTGACATCTTTTTCCTCATATGTCGTTGTCATAGGCTCATCCGGCCCTTTGATGTTAATGCCCACGATACTCGGCTTATCTTCGTTCTGTTCCGCATCCAGCATACCAGATGCCTTGGCCAGCACCCGTAAGACCGAAACTTTGTCGTGCATCTCAATAGTGACATCATCACCACGCACTGATATCTTTTTAATGGCCTTCAAAGCATAATCTGGTATTTGATCGAACTCTTTTATCGAGCCATCCAGATTAACAATATCCGTTATGTTGGCCGTGCCAAGCGCAATCAGCTCGGCAGCAACAGCCTCTTTATGCTGGTAAAGCGTTTCAGAGCGCCCAATCCGGCGCTGCACCATACGCACACCGCCAAAACGCCCCAATGGTGGCCGTTTATCCGTCATGTTTCTACCTGGAAAAGACTGTTGAATTGACGATGATAAATATTTACTTGTCTACCTGATGTTTCTTTCCATGTATTTTTATGTGAAATTCCTCGTCTTTTGCCTATTTGTGTCCAACCCATAGATTGCCAAAATTGATTTGAAGGTAAATCATCAGCACAACCACAAACAAAATCATCGCGCCCTATAATTTTTCCATGATCTATCCCAGCTTGAAGCAATGCTTTGCCTCGCTCAATTAACCTAGCATCTTCTTGTATAGCTATCTGATTAACTTTTGACCATCCACCAAAAGACATTAACAAAAATCCAACAGGATCGTTATTTTCCTCACATATCCAAATCTTATCATTGCAAACATCAGACCATCTTTTACCAGTTTTAATTCCAGTAATAGCCGCTTCATATGCAGTTTTTGGGATAAATCCCAACGCATGATTTTCTTGCTTTGATAAATGCTCGATATATTTCAAATCATCAAGCGTAGCCCTTCGGACTACCGTTTTTAAAAGATTATCCGTCATACTTGCCCCTGGTAAATTTAGCTTTTAACCTGGCTTTAATTGCCTTATCGCGCTCCGCACGCTCACGATAAAACTTTCCATTCGGATTTTTTATAGGAGCAGCTAACGGAACCTCAAGCAACCGCAACGCTTCACGCAATTCAGCATATGTTGGGGATTTATCACTCCTCATCATCATCTTCTACCTCCCCATAACCATCACAACGATCACAAACCCCCATATACCCCTCTAAATATCCACCATTTACCCAATCAATAACAGGCCGTTCATATTCAGTCTGACCCAAGCCACCACAATCAGGACACTGTTTCATCGACATAACTCAATTCCCCACCACAAGCGCCACACTTCACAACACCAGGAGCAGAATCCCATACCCTGCCCCTGGTCATAGCACCACAAAAATCACAGTCTATATGACGAGCATATACTTGCCTAAAATCGGATATCGTCATCGAACCCTGACGCCGGCTGCGTGTCACCGCTTGGCGTGTCAAATCCACTCGGCTCGAAACCCTCATCTTTACGGCCTCCATCGTCCTCAAACAAATTTAACCATACATCACCCTCTTTATTCGGCAATGGTAATACATCCATCTTCAAACGCAACTTGCCATCATCCTTCTCAAAAGCCTTGCCAATCCGTAACCATACCGGCTTCTCACGACCAGGTATCTCTTTAGCTTGCATGATATTGTACTTTTTCATCGGTCTATCCTTCCTGTTTATCCGATATCGTAACCTATTTATGAAAAATGGGAAAATAGTTTTTTGGTACCCCCACACACAACGCCGAGGGGTGGGGGGCAAAGGGGTGGTCATGCGCGAATCTTGTTAACCACAATCCGGTTAACATTGCGTGTTTTGTCGCATAATGTCCATTATGGAGCAACAGTATCGTTTGTTTTCAATAGCTTGTCGAACCTGTGGATAAAAGTTAACTGATATTTGGTTGATGTGCCTATTTGTTGTGCAGCTGATACTGGTCATTGTCTCGATCCTGTCCATGTCATAAATCGCCCTAGAATTGCCGTAGAGAGGCTGTAGTCTTTTTGAGTAGGTTATCTACTCTTTTGTCTTTAGAGCCACTCAGCGCCCGTTCTACAGGCTTCTGGAAGTATCCTATGCCCCTAGCAAAGTCCCTACGCTGCTCTTTGCAATAGTCCAGATGGTTTTGCAGTATCTCCGACCAAGTGTCAGCATCCAGTCCTTGCCTGATCCATGATTCAGCGACCAGTTCATCCCGTTCCTGATAGTTCCTTGGAGTTCCAAAACTTTCAGCATATCGCAAAAACAAAACACACAACTTTCTAGCATTTCCCTTTATATCGTTATTATTACTCGTTAGTGTCTCGTTCTGTGTAACCTTAGATGTTACAGGTAAGTTAACCCTAGTGTTACACCTGCCTGTAACCTCAGATGTTACACCTGATCCTCTTGCACCTGTAACTTCTGGTGTTACACCTGTTAATCCTGCTTCTGCCTCGGCCAGCTCCATTTGTTCTCTTGCTGTCAGGTTAGAACGGGCAGCTGATTCCGTCTTGATTGTCTTGTCATAGATAACTTTGATGGTATTGGTCTTTTGATCTTTGTACTGCTTCTTGGCATAAACCAGGTATCCGGTATCGAACAAGCGCTTTACCTGTCTGTTCACCGCTGGCCGGCTGATGCCCAGGTCTTTCGCTATTCTAGCCTGGCTTACGAATGTTCGGCCCAGCTCATCGGTGTAGCTGCATATCACGGCTAACACTGCAAGCGCTGCGGTTCTGTTTATCTCTGGGTCTTGTACGGCTCTTATTGGTAGTATGCTGTACTGTCTTAGGTCTTTGTTTCTTATTGTTTCGATCTTCATCCCTGTATACTCCCGCCAGGGCTGCGATCAGCTCCCCAATTGTCCATGTTTGTTTCCCTTCCTGGCCGATTAGTTCAGACGCGATGCGAAAGACTCCCCAGCCTTCCTGAAAGCAATCGCGTATCACCATCTCAGCGTGTTCCTCGTATTCGTCCATTAGCCCAGCTCGATTGTCACAACAAGCAATGGCTGGCCGTAAACCTTCTTGACCGTCAGCTGATAAACCTGGTCATCATCATCGTATGCAATGCCGTTCAAAGCATCCAATGCTGCCTTGGCCACATTGTCAATGTCTGGCCGGCCTGGTGTGATCTCACCACGGAGCGCTGCTTGTTGCTTTTTCTTTGTCCAGGACTTCGGTATCTCAAACTGCGCCAGGATGTTCATCTTGACCGGCGCCGATGTCTTGACCCACCCAACCGTTTCGATCTCGCGCTGCGCTGTGATGCCGATCAGCTGCTCATAAACCTTCGTTCTTGTCGGCGTGTATGTTCTGCCCCTGGCGAACCTTGGGCGCCCTTTTCCTACCGGCTGGCCTGGTACAACAATGTGTAGCTGATCCGTCATTGCCGAGACAACCAGGCATCGACAGCTGCCGGCGCTGGCGCTGCTGGCTCGTCTATGCCCTGTTCGATGATCTCGACAACCACTTGCGCCTGGCTGCATGATTTTTTTTCTGCCAGATCATCAATTTTTTTCTTCAACACTGCCGGAACCCGTAAGTAAAACCCGACCAAATCCTCGGATTTCTGCCGTTTTTTAGCCATTCATACCCTCACAAAAAAAAGTTAATAAAATTGCGATATCCCTATTGACTTAACCGATATCGGTTGCTATGTATAGGGTGACTGATGGGTAACAGGAGGCTAAACAATGTTCAAGATTACTACTTTTGATCCCAAGAGTGACATGGCTATGGTCTGGCATGGCAAGAGCGCTTGCTGGTTTTTTGATCCGTTGCCTGACCAGACACCAGCTGATTTTCTTTACAAGACCATGGCCGCTGCTAAACGGGCAATGCAGAAAGCAGCGACATGGGAAAGCCAAACAATGCAAATCCAGGAGGTAAAATAATGAACGATCTTTTCGATTTACCAGGCGCTCGTCAAGAGACCGGCAACCGGCAGACAGACATCGAACTGCATGTTGCCGAGGCTGAGGATAAACCTGTAGAGGGCAAGATTTACAGCTTGTGTGCAATCGCCAAGGGCAAGACCTGGGCAGAAGCGGAGGTTAAATAATGGCTAGATTCAAACCAACACGGGAGTTTTATATTCCCAAGGGCGGCGTTAGGATTGCTGACAAGAAAAGCACCGCCGTTTGTTACATGATCGGCAAGAACGATTACCATGTGGTCATGGGGTTTGCCGGCAAGCGGCAGAAGCCTGACTTCCACTATCGGTTCACGACTCTGGAAAAAGCCCAGGCTTACATTGCTGAGTATTTCAAAGGGCAGCAAGCAGCCGAAGATCACAAAGCCCAGGCCAAGCAACAGGACGCTGACCGGCTGGCCAAAATGCGGAACAAGATCAAGGTTGGAGATATCTTCTACACCAGCTGGGGCTATGACCAGACCAACATTGACTTCTATCAGGTTGTAGATCGGACAGCTGCCACGGTTGAGGTTGTTAAGATCGGTAAGAACTGTGTTGACACCATGACCGGCGTTGATCTGGTGATTCCAGAAGCCAATCCCATGGTCAAGTGGGGTGACACAATCAAGCGGAAGATCAGCACCACCGGCTTCAAGATCGCCAGCTACGCCTATGCCTATCCTTGGGATGGTCAACCAAAACACGAAACAGCTGCGGGGTGGGGACACTAGATGACCCTTTATCGGGAAATATACAAGAAAGCCCAGGAGCTTATGGTCATGGCCATGCAGCACGATAACAAAGAGCTGCTAACCATAGCCCTAAACCTGGGCATTTTAGCTGACAAACTCGAAAGGAAAGCTAATGAAAAAGGATGATTTGATCGGCGCGATTGCGTTGCTGATATTCGTACTTGGTTGGATTGATTGGCTCTGGCTGTTCGGATTTGAGGATAGCAAGAGCTATACCTGGTGGGCTTTCATTTATTGGCTGGGGAATTGATATGAACGATTTGTTTGATGTTGAAATTAACAAGATGCACCACCGCAATGCACCAGACACGGAACGCGAAGCGGCAGAAAAGATAGCACCAAGAGTCACGGGGCTGAGACTCAAGGTGCTAAGTGCGTTGCGCGATGAGGGAGAAGCAGGCGCAACGGGGGAGGTAATAACAAATATTCTGGATGAATGGCTTTACAGCGTCAAGCCCAGGATTACAGAGCTGGCTCGTATGGGGCTGGTCGAGGATAGCGGCAGACGGGTTATGAACAGCCGCAAGCGCCGCGAAATTGTGTGGATCATTACTGAATCAGGAAGGAACTTTTTGAATGGCTAAACTATCACCAGATAACCATCTTTCGGGCAGCGTTATTCCTGCTTGGCTTGGTTATAACAAATATCAGAGCGCTTATGATGTTCTGGAAAAAGCACGAAATGCCAATAAAGGCATAGAGGCTGAACCTCTTGACAGCTTGCCGGCAGACATTGGTACGGCAGTCGAGCCTGTCATAATCCGGCGAGGCTTGCAGCTGCTTGGTTTCGATCCTGACCAGGTGACAAACTACACCGAGGACGGACAACCAGCAGCGAAGAAGCATCCTGAGATGGAACTGTATTATTCTGATGATGGATTGTTTCACATGGAACAGCCAAAACAAATCTACAGTAATGAGCAGTTGAATATCACCGTCATGAATCCTGACGGAGAGATAACGCTGGATGGCCTGGTGATTATCGAGGCTAAGTTCACAACGCTGAATCAGAAACCAGATGATCCACCATTGTACCGTGGACCGATTCAGCTGCAAGTTGGCATGATGTGCCATGATGCAAAATATGGCATCCTGTTTACCTGTCACCTGGGCAGAGTGTTAACAGCGCATATCTTTGAACGCCACAATGCAACGATCAAAAAGATCAGCGAAGCTGTTGTTGAGTTTGAACAGCATATGGCAGATGGTACTTACCCAGAGCCAAAGACCACAGAAGAAATGGCGCAGTATTACACTGAGCCGGCTGAAGAACCTATTGAGCTTGATCCTGATCTGATTGATTCGGTGTTATCCATTGATGATGCCAATGAAGCGATCAAGATTAACCAGGACATGAAAGACATACATGGCCAGCATTTGATGAAAGCTATGGGCAATCATACAAAGGCCACCGTTGTCGATGATCGTACTGGCCTTGTCTACAATGTGGCATGGCCGTTCCGTAAGACCAAGGCAAAGCCAGCTGAGTGCTGCCCGTCTTGTAACCATGAATTGAAACCAGCCGTTCCAGAATCAGAGGCACGGCAGAAAACCGTAACAGTAAAGAGGGTCAAATGAACAAGTTACCAACACTCGCACCGCAAACCATGGGCGAAGCCATGGAATTTTCCAAGATGGTAGCCAGCTCTGGCATGGTTCCAACCAACTACAAAGGCAAGCCACAGGATGTTCTTGTGGCCGTGCAATGGGGCTATGAGCTGGGGCTGCAACCACTGCAAGCGCTACAGAACATTGCAGTTATCAATGGCAAGCCCAGCGTCTACGGAGATGCAGCGCTTGCCCTGGTCAAGAATGACCCGCGCTGCGCTGGCGTATCTGAATGGGTTGAGGGCGAAGGCGACAAGCGCACCGCCTACTGCAAAGTAAAGCGCCGGTATCAGGAAGAAATCGAGGAAACAACAAAGAGTTTCTCGGTTGAAGATGCAAAACGGGCGCGGCTATGGGGCAAACAAGGCCCGTGGTCACAATATCCTGATCGGATGCTGACCATGAGGGCGCGAGGCTTTGCGCTGCGTGATGCTTTCCCCGATGCGCTCAAGGGTGTGGTCACGGTAGAAGAAGCCCAGGACTATCCAACAGAGCCGGTAAACATAACACCGCCGGCCAATCCATTGGATGCAATCGAGGCGCCACAGGAAGCCCCAGAACAGCCGGAAGCGGAAATTGTGGTAGAAGATACCCCAGAGATCATAGAACCAACTGACGAGCCTCCTATGGCCGAAGAACCAGCTGTTAGTTATCAGATGGTATCAGCAACAGGTAATAATGTTGGCGATCCATGCAACAGCATAGATGATTTCGGTAATGCGTTCTTGAAGATGATGACAACTTATAGCCAAGCGGAAAGAACCGCATCAGGCAAAGAGCTGCCACCACGCGAAAGAATGACAATGCTCAAGCAGCTGCGCCAGAACAACCAGGCAATCCTCGATCAGCTGGATGAATCTGGAATGGTGATTGTAACAGACGCATACAAGAAACACCTGGCTAAGTTAGGAGCATCAAGATAATGGAAAAGTTTAATCTGACGGAAAAACAGAAACAGGTATTTGATTACATCAAGCAATACTTTGATGAGGCCGGCACAATGCCAATGCACAAAGATATAGCTGCAAAGTTCAATGTGTCGATGCCCACTGTCGCAAAGCATCTCATGGCCATTGAGCGCCGTGGCTGGATCAAACGGGCTAAAGGTCTAAAGAATGGAATGACTATATTAGACTGATAGCTTGCTCTTTGGTTTCCTCGTTGCGGCGAGTCCAACCAGCACCAAAAGTCTCGAAGGTACTTAACTTCTCATAAAAGGCTTGGCGTTTTTGATAGATGCCCTCGATCAATTCGAGGGTGTCTTTTTTTGCAACAGCTGCAAGCGTAATAGGGCCAATGCCGCCATCAGCTGCCACGCCTATCTCGCGCTGTAAGGCTCTCGCAGCTCGGCCAGTTCCAGAATTGACAGCCCAATCAAATATAGACCAATCAAGACCAGGAGGCAGTTTATCACCAGCAACGCGGTTCCAGTATTCCTCACGATAGATTGCCTCGACATGGTTATCAGGAATATTACGCATCAGTTCTTCTGTGATTTCTGTATCAACATCCATCACTTCATTGAGCCAGCGCCCATATGTAGCCGCTGTTATACCCTTGTTTGTCATGCCACCTGGATCATCAGGATGATCGACAAAGCCGCCTTCATGCTTCAGCAACCATTCCAGGCATTGCTCAAAGTTACTTCGCATTTTTACCTTTGGCTTTTTTCATCCGCATCATGGCCATCTTTTTTAGATTCGGGTCTGCCTTATCTGCTTTCGATGGGCGCCCAACCTTGGAGCCGTATGTTCCTTTACCGTATGGCATTATGCTTTCCTTATCTTTTTCTTGGCGCTTTCCTTTAGAGCTTTTGCGGTAGGTGCGCCGGCTTCCCCAGGTTTCCGCATCTTCTCTCCGCTTCCGGCTGCTATCCGTTTACGCTTTGCGTGGATATTAGCCCACAATCCAGGACGCTTCATCATTTCACCTTCATATATTTGCTAACAGCACGATTACCAAACCAGAATGACATGATAGCCGCAAATAAGCCTTGTGTTTCTGGTGTCCACATTAACTCTACAGCATCTTTCCAATCACCACCAGTTTCTAAAACCTTCACAATGATTACCGCTTCGGTGGCAACAAACATCAAGAAGAAGGCATAAGTAATAACAGGGCGCACGCTGCCGCGCAGAGCGTTGACAAATCCACCAGCGTCAATGCTTCGATCATGGTCATATATCCCCTTGCTTTCGGCAATGTCTGCTTGCTTATCAAGCTCCTGTAGTTTCAGAGCTGATCGTTTCTCCATCAGCTCCGCTTCCATCCGCATGGTTTCCAACTTCTGCTTGTGTTCTTGGCCGGCCTTGAAAAAGTTTAGAACTTCCGGCAGGAAGCTCGTTCCGAAACCAAGTAAGCTGCCTAATAAACTCATCATGTGACATCTCCTCTATGCGTCTGCGTGTTTGAGCAATCCTGAATTTAAGATAAATTATTTTTTGCTCATCCATACTGAGGTTCCCATATATGCACCAACAATACCGGCGCCAGACAAATAAAACAAATTGCTGATATCACCCAAAGCATTTACCCGTTCAATATCCACCAGGAACATAGCAACAGTAAATGCACCCATGGCCATCAGTGTAGCTGTAGCCATGCGCCGTTGCGCCTTTAACTTACGCAGTTCTGCTTGTTCTTTTTCATCGCCCATGTTTCACCGCCAACCAAATACCACCAACAAACAATACAGCCAATGTAGATACACTTAAGATAATGACAACAACTTCTATAAATTTTTGCCTACGCTCACGCTGTAGATAAAGCGTCTCTTGTCTCTGTTTGCGGATATTGCCTTCCATGCGGATCAAATCATCCCAAGCAGTTTGACCCATGGTCAGCTGAATCCATTGCTTTAATTCTTCTCGCTGTTGTTGAGCTTTGCGCTTGGCGGCAAACGCTTCAATGGCTTCCTGTTCAACAGACTTGCCAGCAAAAAGTTTCTTAAATATAGGGGGATTTTTAGCTTCTCTCTCTGCCTGGTCAATGTCAGAGAGTGCACCCATCCATCTTGATAAGTCTGATGCCATGGATTCAATGTCGCGACCAATGGCAAAGCCTTTTTTCAAAACTCCGAAAGCAGCTGAAGCTGTGGCCATTGCGCTAACAGGGTCCATCAGTACACCCTCTTTGAGTCCTTAATCAATTTAGGAATACAGTATGCCGTTACTCTGTCTCTGGGGTCTAAATAATCTCTGTATGTATAGCTCCCGAATCTTTTAGCTATTTCTGCCGCATAAAAATTACAGTCTGTTACACTCCTGAAATACATATCTTCAGAGACCAGCTTTCGCTCATTACCAGTTCCCAAATATACCATCAGCAAAAAGACATGGATTAGATTTTCCATATCATAGTGGCTAACATCACGATAATCGTACCAGCTGCACCAATCAGGATACTTTCAATCCGTTTGATCCTAAGGATTGTTTCTTTCCAACGCTCCTCTAGCTGTACCTCAACTTTAATAACCCTAGTGTCCAGGCCATCTATCCGTGTATGAGCTGATGCAATGGTACGCTTATCCATTTAAGTTACTCCGTTGGGCGTGCTGCGTAAGCAGCCTTAACTGCGTCAGTGAATACCTGTCCAGCGATAGCCG
>Ga0255781_10001691_pt1 | contig 17942 bp, 30 predicted proteins | sample 101ome_21_FD_179979 | JGI IMG/M metagenome (GOLD analysis project Ga0255781, IMG submission 179979) | Coastal salt marsh microbial communities from the Groves Creek Marsh, Skidaway Island, Georgia - 101413BT metaG (version 2) | ecosystem: Environmental > Aquatic > Marine > Intertidal zone >... | reverse complement strand
GCGTGAACTTCCCAATCCACTCCAGCCTTTTGCATCATTTGAACTGGTGTAAGATCGTTAGAGACCTTTTCACCTAGACCGTGCCAAGGTAGTTCGCCTGCGTATGCCATTGTTTCAACCATATGTGCCATAATATATTCTCCTATTTGATATACACTATCTTAAGATATTTCGAATTGTTTGTAAACCCCATAATTCATTTATTTTGAAAATAAATTCTGGATGTTTCGACGATCAGCAAAACCAATCCCTTGGTTCCATAAGAAGTAATCGAACTCATAGTTAAGATCGATCTCTTCGGCTTTGGCCAATGTCTCTAATGCTTTTTTCCAATTACAAGACATTAGGTTCATAACCATACGAACACGCTGACGGAATTCTACTAGGTTTTCAGCTTCAATACGAGCTTCTTCCTTTTGGTTATATTCCATAGTTGCAACTAAAGAATCCCAAACCTCTTGTTTTTCATCATCTGTATATGATTTCCAATCATCAAAGAATCGTTGTGTTGGGCGAAAGCCGTATGCATCTTTGTGTAGGTCTGAGATGATGTCGTTTGAAAATGTATAAGCCATTCGGATTCTCCTTTTGATACATCTAATATATCGGTTTACCAATTAAATGTAAACCCCCTAATTCAAATAATTACGACATTTTTTCAATTTATCTGAAATAAATTCTGGATCGTTTATTTGACGATTAAGAGGGGAAGGATGTGGTAGCGTAAAGTGATCCACACCAAGTTTAGTTAGTATCTTAGAAACTAATCCACCTAATGCTATTACTTTATCGTGCCCGCGTACGCACGAGAGCACGTGCTCGCGATCGATCGTGCGTTTGTCCCAGTGTGGATCATGTGATAGATTGGTGAATGCTACAATACCAACATCTAATTCATCTATCCAATCCTGCAAACGATACCAGGCACAGCCTTTACGGTACTGTGCCTTAGTAGGATTCATTCCAATGATTATACTACGCATTATATTTGTAATGGCCTTTAAACGCGGAGCCAATGACACCATCACCAGATCCTGCAAGTTCTAACATCCAAAGAATCCTGGAAACCTCTGCAGAATTAGGAGCCTCGTTAATGTCTTTAGTCAAGCGGAACATCTTAGTCTTCTTGACCTTAAGCTGTTTCAAGTACTCTAATCCAATACCTTTTGCTTCGTCTAAGGGAAGATTTTCAATTCCATGAATATCCATATTACCACTCCTTCTTTCCACCAAGTTGTTCATTCCAATCATATCCGGCATGGTATGCCTGGACCTCTTCTTCAGTCATCTGATCTTTTTCTATACGATCAGAAGTCCCAGTTCCCCCAGCATAAAAATGAGGGGAGTAAGAACGGCTGTACCAACTATCAGCCGCTCCGCGGTCGAAAGGTCCGCCATGACGTGAATCATATTTTTTACCTTCATGCTTAACATATCCCATTACCCCCAAATCTCCATTCCAGTAAAACCTTCTTGTGTCCAACCACGGGCTTCAGCAAAAGATTCAACAATGTGACTATAGTGCATGGTTCCCCAAACACCGGTAGACTTTGCCCATTTACCCATATCTGATTTAACCTCTGCTTGCATATCGCCTTCGCATGTCCAAGGTTCAATACGACGATGTTCAGCTTCGATGAATTTACGAATACCTTCGCGCTCAGATAGTTCTAGAAGTTTGTCAAGAGTCATAGTATTATCTCCTTTTGATAATACTAATATAAGGGTTTACAATTGATTTGTAAACCCCCTAAATGCATTTTTTTCGAATTTTTTCGATTTTTTTTATTCTGATTTCCAGATTGTCCATGCACCATATGCAATGGCTAGACCAGCTGCAATCTTAGCAAGTGGTGCTAGAAACAATACCATGAAACCTAAAGCTACAAGAGCTGCACCATCCCAAGATGTGCGTTCTTTTAGTCTACTTCTTAGCCAATTCATTTTCGAGTTCCTCCAGTCGTTTTTCTATATGATCTATTTTACTGGTTACTTTAGGATAGCGTTTACGCCAGGCCTCTGGATCATCTTGTAACCAATCCCATCCGAATCTATCAACAAGATAATCTAATAACCCGTCGAACTTCGACATAAGCCATAGAGCAGCATGTGTGTTTCTAAACCATGCTAGAAATGCTGCACCAATTACAGAACCTGCTACAGCTGTATAGATCCATAGCGTGTCTCCTAACATTCTTGATAGCAGATCCATTATACCGGTCCGTATGTACTCATAATGGCAGGACCAAACAAACTCATGACCCACATAAGAACTGCGATACTGAATATACCAATCAGTAACCATTTCATCTTAAAGTCATCGACCTTCATTTGTAATCCTAGTACTTCATTACCTAGTATGCGAATGGCAAGTTCAAATTTACCCTCTGGGTGATCAACTGCCTCAATCATTTTTTGTTTTTCTTCAGCCATTTTCTTTCTCCAAATATTTGATATAGTTTGCCATACCATGATCTCTTGCCCCATCGAATGGTTGTCTCTTTTTCCATGCTGCAATGCGACCACGCCACCCATCTTTAAATCTTTGCCAGCTTGTCATTTTTCTAATATTACCATAGAAGTTTATATAGCGTAGCTCGCCGTGGTGTCTGTATCCCATAAACCTGAACGGAACCTTAGGCACAATATCATTGTTATTGACATGTCTGTAGTGTGGGCACTTAATTGATTTTACCCATTCGGCATTACCTGCTCTCGGTGATCCGTATGTGTATAATCCGCTGACTTTATCACCTAGTCTACTTGCTGCGATTGTAGCCATTGCACCACCCAGTGAATGGCCGCAGATATAGATATGATAACACTTCTGGGCTTCCATGACTTCTAGAATGTTATGCCAAATCTTATTGATTTCTTCTTGGAACCCATTATGGACTTTACCGTGTCCATTGTGCGCGGCGTCTGGCCAAGCATTTAAGTCTGCTTTAATATCAGAGAATTCGTCTGGTTCTGTACCCCTAAAACAGATAGCCATTTCTTTATCGTCCCAGATTACATGACACTGAGCGCCTTGTACCTCGATGAACTTATGACCTTTCCATCCCATTTTCTTATAGAGCTTTTTAGCTTCTTTACCATCCAAATAAGCAATACCGGCTAACTGCGCCATTTCATAACATCTCTCAATAGACATAATACCTCCTAGTCATTAAGTGGATTGTCTAAAGCCTCTTCAATCGTTTCTTTGACTTCAGTTTCAAGTTCATCCATTTTAAATTCTAGATCAGCTCTTGTCTCTTTCATAACGTCACGTGTATCTTTTTCAGATTCTCTCATAGTCATTTCCACATCCCTTAGTGTAGCGGAAGTTTCTGATCTTATTTCACCCATAGTATCTCTGATCTTTTCAAGCTCTAGTTTTAGGTTATTTGACATTTCCTCTAGTTCGTCTTGAGCCTGTTTTAGATCCTCTTCGGCTTCATCCAATTGTTGTTTTGTTTTATTCTCAAATTTATCTATAGTATTTTCGGTTTTAATTTCAAATGATTCGATAGATACCTTTGTATTATCCACAGCTTCATCTACCTTAGCATCTAAACGATCAAGGGTGCCTTCCATCTTCAGCAGGTCGTCCTTCAAATCGTTTTTAATATCTCTGGTGTATGTTGTTGCCTCATCAATACGTAGCATAGACTCGTCTAGCTTTTGTATCACTAAGGCATTCTCTGCAGCTATAGCATCGATATCAATCTCTTGTATAATCTCTTTCATATCCATGTAGTCTTTATAGAACTCAAATCCGGCCCAAGCCCCACCTCCTAAGGTAGATAGTGCCGTCAGAACAGCGAACATTTTTCCGCCTCTGAATGTTGTTCCAGCAAATTCAAATTCTGCCATTTATCTTTCTCCTAATGGTATTTCTATTCCTACTACTATACCCTTTAACTTATAATCTTCTATCCCCGGCATAGCAAATAGGTTGCCAGCCTTAAATCTAGCCATTGGAACCACATATCCTGAGCTGTATCCGGTCATAAACCCCAATTCAACTTTCTCATTTAGGTCCCAACTTAAATAATTACTTATTTTCTTTTCACTATTTACAAGTAATCCGTAATTGTAATCTCCTCGTTCGCATGTAACATATGGATGAATCATATTATAGCCGTCGTCCATATTCAAATGGAGTGACAGCGCCAATCCTAAAAGGCAGTTCATCTATTGTCGTATTGCATCCTTACTAGTGCGTTATGTTTTTCGTCACTTGCCCCGTTAAAGAATCTTGAATTTGGGTTATCATGATTTTTTTGGTTTGGGTAAATCTCCTTTGGTTTATAAAAATCTGCATCAGCCATTTGAAGTTGTTGGTATTGGCTGAATAATGGGTTATATCCTAAAAGTGCGGATCGTGCATCTTCATCATCACTTCCTTCAAATGCCTTTGCTACCAGTTCAGCCTCTTCCATAGTACTCATAGGTTCAGCAATTTCTTCTTTTGGTTCTGGTAGTTTAAGTTCGAATGTAGGAGATGTTACTTGACTTATAATATTATTTAAAATATCATTTGCGGTTTCTACATTTACATCATCCACAATTATTTCTAACTGCAAAACATTCTCTTCTAAATTTAAAGCTGCAAATTGTTGTTGTGAAACATTAGAAGCAATCGTCTGTACGCTCTCTATTAACTGCTCCTCCATTTCAAATGATAGCTCCGCAGACTCTTGAGCCTGCCCCATTACAAAACTAGTGGATTGTTGGTCTGATTGAATAGATGATGTTGTAGCACTGCTTATGGCATTATTGGCCGCGGCAGCAGCGTCAGCAACAGCGCCTCTAGCCACATCCAACGGATTAATCCGTACCCTTGGGCTCGTTCCAGTTTCCGCCACAGTGTCATTTAATATCTCTGGTTCAAGATCGCCAGCAACTTCTATGGGCTCTTCCAACACTTCTTCAATGGCATCTTCTATTACCTCTACTACTGGTTCTGGTCCTGGTTGAGATTCTTCAATAACTTTCTCAGTACGTGGAGTTTCATTAACTTCTTCAATTGTTCCTGTGTCATTTGTCATCTCCGCTATTGCTAGTTGTTCGGCCAACATGGTCTCTTGTTGTTCTTGTAGTGCCGTAGCATATCCAGGGCATCTAGCATCATTCAAAGGATCACTACAATCCAATGGTTCTTTATAAACAAAGATTGAGTATATTCCAGCTTCTCTAAACTCTGGACCCCACCAACCAGCCCAATAACCAGCATCTTTACCCTCAACTTCTAGTGTAAGTGTATCAACTTTATCACCCATTAAAAAAGGATCATACCACTGCATTCCACTTTTTTGTTCCCAGCCACTTATCGAATATGAGTAATCCCACTCTTTTTCATCAAGGACATTTCCATCATTATCTTTGACAATGACTCTTACATATAATGGATCTTGCTTATTGACTTGATTTGCGCTGGTATCATTAGCATTGTAGTTTTTAACTTTCCATTGCCATAAGTACCCAACAACATGAACACCTGCAACCTTTAGAGCATCATCGATTATATCCTGTGTCTGAGAAACTACTGTAGTGTTATATCCAAATCGTATAGCACCATCACCATTAGTACCAATGTTAGCACAGCTACCACCAGAAGTACCAGCCCAAGATCCATCACCACCATTTGATGTACTAGCATTCAAACAACCAGTTGTTGCTTGCCAATCCCTACCAGTACCATTTGTATATGCTGTAACATCATTGTTTATAATCTGATCACTGTATGTGCGGTCAGTATATTCTAATAGGTCATCAGGATTGGAGGGAGCACCATACAGTATTCCCATATCAATATCTTGTTGGGTTAGATCCTGTGCACTAGAGGGCAGCGAGCAGAGCCAACAAGAAGCCAATGCCAATGATAGAGTTTGCTTGAGCATGAGGTGTTGTTTCGTTTGTTAATGGAACGGGTTTTTCTTCTGGATTTTCCTCCCACAGTGTGGAAGCTTCTAGTCCTATTGTACCTGCAAACGGGCAAGGTGTGCCTGCCATTTCCATAGCTTTAAATACATTTGCATCTTGGCACATTAGAGCAACAGATGCAACTTTCATACCCATATTGTAAAGAGCTTTTGCGTTCTTTAATCTTTCACAGTTAACATCTCTTACGTGTCCACCGCCACTCATACCAAGGATCTGGGTTTGTACAGAGCTTGACCAAGTAACAGTACAATTATCATTACCACCTGACATAATAGTAGGTGCTATAGCTGATGCGGGAGGAGATTGAATTTTTTGAGTAACGTCTGATGTTGATGTATTTTGATTTACATTGGCATTAGTATTGCTAGACGTGCTGTTCACTGTACTATTACTAGTGTTTGTATTGTTATTAGTATTAGTACTAGTGTTTGTATTGGTATTGGTATTGGTGTTTGTACTAGTATTTGTATTGGTATTATCCGTAGTCACATTAGATGTATTATCAGAAGTGCTAGTAACCGTGCTAGTGGTAGTATTATCTATCGTCGATGTATTAGTACTAGTGTTTGTATTGGTATTGGTATTAGTACCAGTTGTTGTTACTGTACTAGTGTTTGTATTGGTATTTGTCGAGGTCGTCGTGCTGTCTACTGTACTAGTATTCGTGTTTGTATTCGTATTAGTATTTGTACTAGTGATCGTCGTATCATTAGTATTCGTATTGTCAGTAGTTACAGTGCTAGTTGTGGTTGTAGTGCTATCGTTGTTTGTTTCAACATAGCTAGTACTATCAAAATTACCATCGGCGTCATTAACAACTTGTGCTTGTACGCTGGATGATATCATAACGAAGAGAACTGTGGTTAAGAGCCTCTTCATGTTCTTTCCCTTTTTGATTATTCTTTATTGTTATTTATAAGGGTAAAATCAGAGTGTCAGATTTCTGACAGTGTCAATTTTTTGACACTTACATCTCGTCGTCTTTTTCTATTATTTCCCATGGTTGAGGACCACCATATGGTTCAAAGTCCCCACCTGCTGCCAACATGCAAACAATACCTTCAGGCCATTGAACTGCTATTGTAAATTTACTAGTCTCCTGATTTACAAATACCATCACCACACCGTTATAATATCGGTATGTTGGCTGTAACATCAGTGCACCAGTAGAGGTAAACAAAAGTGATTCTCTATTATCTGCAATTAATTTGAATACCTTTTTGGGTTTATCGCAAGGTAAAACTGCTGTTACAGAATTCTGTGCTAATACTGGTAATGGTAAAAGTAAAAATAATAGGACTAAAAATGTTTTCATAACATATTCCTTTCATTAAAATGGGGAGCTAACCGTGGCTCCCCGCGGGTCCGTTACGGAACCACCCGATAACAATAATATTTATAACAATATTAGAAGCTAAAAGAAACACCTACTGTTGGTGCAAAGTCTTCGTTATCAATGTTATAATTAGCGCCAGCGCTTACTTCAGCACCGCCAATATTATAAACATATTCACCACCAATGTTTTGCATAACTTCATCTGTGTCACCGTTCAGATAAGCTGTTACCCCAAGAACTGAAGCAGTTGTTTCGAAACCAAGTTTCTCCGCATCGACGTCATATGACACCGCACCACCTACTCCAACACCTGCAGCTTCAAATCCGCCGACGCCAGCACCAAGTACTGTGTTTTCGGTGTCAAAGTTATAATCTGCCGCTGCAGTAATATTCATGCCCATTGCGCCAAGTGTATAAGAACCTTGCAAGTTGCTTAGATCCGTTACATCCTTTGTCCAGTCAGTAAATCCAACTGCAACAGCTGCAGAACCAACTTTAACAGCTACTGATTCAGCCATTGCTGGCTTAGATAGTGTCTGGTTACCTTCGGCATCTGGCATCAAGCCGTTGTCGTCACCGATTGCAACACCGATACCACCTACAGCTGTACCTACTGTCCAGTTGTCTAGTACAACTGCATTATCATCTTTTGCACTAAAGTCTAGGTCTACAAAGCCCAGACCAGAGGCATCGATGCCAAGGTCTAGCCCCATAGATCCGGCCATGTCGCCGGCTGCAGTCTCTTTCAAAGTTAATCCAACTTCTCCAGAAATAGTTGGCCCTGCACTGGCCGTTGTGTCTTCAGCAAATGCTACGCCGGCGAACGATGTAGCGATTGCGGATGTGATAAGTAACTTTTTCATTATTATTTCCTATTATTACTTTTTGTTCCAAATCTCATATAGAACCCAAACTGCGATCAAACCAACTAGTCCCTGAGCGCCTAACATCGCGATAATACCGCTAACATTAGTAATTACGCTAGCTGTTGGGAGAAACGGAATTGCACCAAGCCCTAAGACTTCTAGTACAATCATAAGAGCTGCGATACTAATACCGACTTCTGCTAATGCTCCTGCCCATGTTTTTACTTTGTTTAGAATTTCCATAATTGTTATTCCTTTATTTGTTATTCGCCACACTTCTGTTGCTAGGCAGTGGCCGCCCCCTGTGATTATGCTGCTAGAGCAAATCCAGATGGTGCAAAATTATCGTTTGCATTTGTGTTTTGTAAACTGGACTACATGTCGATCCTATTTCAGCCCCATCAAAAACACACCTTCTTGGCCCGACTAAGGGTTGTGTGCTGCACCACACCTATTGTGCAGATAGGCGAAGTGTGTTTTTGGTGGAGCTGCTGGGTACCGCCCCCAGGTCCATATAACCTTTATAACGTCTACTTCCTTATTTAATCACATATCCGAGAGATTGTAAATACCGTAAAACTATATTTTTACTTCGTGACATAATTATCACTTTCCAATTCTCGTCATATGCTATGGTTATATTCTTATAACTCTTTATCGTGTACGTAGAGCTGGATGAGGGCATAGTGTAATACCTTCATTAAGTCTTTTCGAGCATCGTCAGCGGTACCTTTTTTTCCGTATCGCTGTGCGTACTTGAGGACATTGCCAATACAGAAACCCGTGCCATGTCCACCATCAACAATGAATTCAGTAGCCTGAAACTTTTCTTTTGCATAGTGCTGACCATATGTGCTATCGACGTATTCTTTAAATTCTTTGATTAGTTCTGCTTCATTGAATTTGTAATCAATATTTGGAACGAGAGTAAACGTATATTCGTGTTCTTCATAACCCTCTTTGGGCCAATCTTTATAATCCTCAAAATCTGATGTGTCAATCGTGACGACGTTTTTTTCTTTTGCCATATCCAAGTCTCCTCATTATTTCCATACGTTGTTCATGTGTGTATGAAGTCCATTCTGTTATCTCATCCACTGTACGGCCGCAGCCAATACAAGTTTTATTTTGTCCGATCTTGCAAACCTGTATACACGGGCTAACATATAAATCTTTACTCATAGAATAGGTGTGAACCTATTACGCGGATCAATTTCATTTCTTTCGACCAAGCCGGATTAACCCAATTAGCATGGTAATGATTTGCACCAAACGATGGATCCTCAACATTTCCTATCATAACGTCCCGTGCTATAACTTGGGCCTTTTCCCAAGCCTTTTCATCAGTTGGGGTATGATCCTTAATCATGTGGGTCCAACTGAATTGTTTATCCTGATATACCACACCGCAGATAGTATCTGGCCAACGTTGATCTTTAACTCGGTTAATAGTAACTTGTGCTACTGCTATTTGGCCCTCTGAAACTTCACCACGTGCTTCATGGTAAATATTTAGTGCCATACATTTATGTTGTTCCGGATCTACTTCCGGTCGAAGTGATAATGCTGCCGCAAATAATCCTGCTGTTATTCCCATGGTAATTAACCCGCTCGCTGTGTTTATTATTTTACGTTTCATGGTTATTTAGCCTTATATTCATGAGAATACTACACTATTTTTAGGGCTATGTAAACCCCCTAAATTCATTTTATTTGAAAAAAGTTTAAATAATATTGTTTTTAGGTTGCCAGCCCAAACGATAAAGGTATTCGACATTTGCCTTTGTGTGTACCCTTTCACCTGCAGGATTCTCTTGACGAATCTCGCCTTCCCAGTTAAATCTCTGCATTGCCATATCTAGTACATTGAATGATTTGCCTGTACCGATATCCAATACCTTTTCATGTATACTGGGGAAGTTAACTAAGATTGCCCAGATAGCATTACAAAGATCGTCAACGTGGATCCAGTCACGATGATGGTTAGCATTAATATAAGTTACTTCACCACGTTCTAGCTTCTTATATAACATATCATCACGGCCAGGCCACACTGTGTGGAACCGCATACCTTTTGCATTCGGGTGGTCTTCAGCTGCTACCTCACACATTTTCTTAGTAGCTGCATATGGATTACCATACCATTCATAAGCATTAGAAGACGACGCATACAAATGTCTATCACATACCATTGATCCAAATGCCAAAGCATTACGAGTGCCATTCACATTATGGTCATAATACTCTTCTGGTACTTCAAATGATTTACGTACGCCAGGAATAGCAGCTAAGTGTATAAGAGCATCGTATTTCTCATCGACATACATAGACCAGTTATTCCAGTCTCGGATATCACCTTTGAAGCAAACGACTTCTTGATCTTTGCTCTCTAGATATTTTAAAAGGTGCGAACCAACGCACCCTTCATGTCCTGTTAATAGTATTTTCATTCGCTTTGATCCTGACCAGGCATTTTAAGTGGACGATTTAGAAAATCATGTCTGGGATCTTGACCATCGATGCCACCTTTCATATATGCACCGAAGAAGGAAGCATAGTTGATAAGGTCGACAACGGAATCTTCTAATGACTCGAAGTTTGGTTCATATTCAGGATCTAATTCCATAGACTCCATAACAGACTGTAGACGAAGCATCTTGCCGGTCATAATGTCTAAGATAGTAGCACATCCACGTGGATAGTACATAGCCTGACGAACCCGAGAGTTTGGATTCTGGTAGTCATTACCTTTTTTGTTTTGGATCTCAGCAGCACGCTGTAGTATCTTCAACGACTCTTTCATATTAATCTCCAACAGCTAGTGGCACATCACCGTGATTACCAGAGTGACTTGGTCCAACCCAACCATCAGGCTTAATTAGATCCGGTAATCCGAATGGGTTCGGACGTCCAGGCTTTACACCTACATCTTTAGCCATATTGGCGGAATAGATCTCGTCCCAAGCCTTCCATGCGTCTACACCGAATACGTCCAGTGTACCAATAGCAAAGACACATAGATCGATTAGACCATCTACGATCTCTTCCGGATCTTTACTATCAATAGCATCACGTGTTTCATTTAGTTCCTCTTCAACCATATTAAGGCGGAATCGGAGATAAGTCTGCATTAGTTCTTTATCGTGTTTATTCTTTTCAAACCACTCGTGCACGCCGAACTTATCGTGCATTTTGTTAATATCTGCTACCCAATTTTCTGACATGGATTACCTTTCTTAATTTCATATAACACATTATAATAGAATTATCTAATATTGTAAACACTAAAGTAGCGTTCCATCGTACTGGGGATTGATTTTTTTAATCCCCAGTGCCCAGTTCTCTGCTGCATCCTCTACATATCTAAGAGATTTTCCCATAAATTCTTCTGTATGAAACCACTTAGCGGCATCTTTTTTATAATACTTAATATAAAAGTATTCTTCCTTCAGGTCAACGTGGATCTCACAGTATTCTGATTGATCGTCTTTATAGAATGTAGATAGATGCTTTCCCATGTTACTCCTCCTGAATAAACTCTAATGCTTTAGGGTATATACTTGCAATGGCTTCTGCTACCGCCCGCGCCAATTCCATATGTTCTTGCTGGGTTCCATTTGCCGAACGTAACTCGATGTAATGTATCCAGGAGCGAATAGTACCATTAACATAGAGACGACTAGGCGTGTTGCCTTCCGGTAGTACGGCTCTCGCTTGTTCTTTTGCAATTCCATTTTCAATTGCCCAATTGTATGCTTTCATGGCAGCGTTCCATACTAAGCGCTGATGTGTCTCCCATGATTGATGCAGGTTCATATCATCTGTCATGACACTATTCTGACGGTTTTTAGGATCTTGTAATCGAGCCTTACGGATTACAACAGAGTCATCAAGATCGCGGATGTCAGCATACCGCTGAGAAAACTCTTGGAATGAGAATGATCTGTGGCGGAGGAGCTGTCTTGCAATGTCTCTTGTTGTTTCGATTTCGATACAGGCTGATGCCATTTCGAATGGGCTCCAGTGCTTGTGCTTGATGAGATACTCAAGTAGCTTTGGCGTTGTTTTGGTGTTAGCTTGGTTCGCTGGATTGGAGACACGGGCGCAATACGCGATGAGGTCTTGGATGTTATCCAATCCCTTGTAAGCTGGTTCGCCTGCGTGGATACGACCGCCGGGTTGGCTATAGGATATAAGCTTTGCATGCATTTACTTATGATACCTCTTTCATTTTTTTGTATCGAGATTGCGGAGAAACCTTTACCTTAATAAACGGCTTATTAGTTTCTTCCTTATTAGGATTGGCAACTGTAAAGACTACGTTTTTACCTTTATCCAATGCTCGTTGTTTATTTAGCATCTTTTCTAGAGGGGTCACTCCAAATCCAGATGTTTTCATTGATGATCTAGCCATTATAATTTAAACTCCTTAAATCGTTCATTCATTTCTGTTTTATCAAATGTAGGTGTATCGTCTACCAAATCTGTGGATCCTTCCGAATCGAATAGTTTCATCTTGGACCTATCAACACCAACCAAGAATCTCTTATTAACGTTCGGATCATTATATCTATTCTTTAACTGCTTAACCATAATCTGATTATCCGCTGCTAACTCTTCATTAGAAATAAGAGCAAACATTAGATCGGCAGTGGCAGGCAAGCCAAAGGATTCCGATGTATCCTCTAGACCAACGTCAGAGTTACTGTATCCACTACGGGTGGTCTGTGTAGCTGATACAATAGGAACATCAAACTCTACTGCTAATCCACGAATCTCTTCGGCAATAGCTTTGATATAGCTATATGAATTGATTGATCCACCCATGCCTTTCATACGTGCTGATGCACAGATATTTAGGTAGTCGATAAAGATGATATCAGGCACAAAGTTCTTTTTTAGTTTAAGCTCATTCAGCAAAGCCCGGAAGTGATTCGCATGTGCCTGACCTGTAGGATATTCCTTTATAATAAGTTTACCATTAGTTTTAGATGCAATCTGTGAAACCTTATTCACCAACATATCTTTCGATAGTGTTTCCAATTGGTCAATAGGTAAATCCAGTAAGTTTGCATCGATACGTTCCGCAATACGCTCTTCGCTCATCTCCATAGTGATATATAAGACGTTCTTACCTTCATTTAATGCTGCAGCACCAACGTGACACATAAAGAGGGATTTACCCACGCCCGTACCCGCGAGAGCGATGTTAAGCGTCTTATTAGGTAATCCACCCTTTGTAATCTTATTAAAGAAGTCTAGGTCAAACGGAATTCTTTCTTCTTGCTCATGGTAGAAGTCATATCGATCAGCTACGTTCTCAATATAATCGTGACCGATATTCGTATCAAAGGAAACTGCCAAAGCCTTAGTAAGAATGTCCGGAAGAGAGTTCTTAGTCAACGTATTATGTTTACCGTCAATAATACTTATACTTTCCATAATTGCATTATATACTGCACGATCCTGACACCACTTCTCAGTAGTATCAAAGAGCCATTTATCATCGATAGCTTCATATGCAAATATATTAGGAATAATCTCTACGGCATGCTGATACTGCTCATCATTAAACTTATCCGATTGGTCTACCTCGATCTTAAAAGATTCCTGTGTAGGCAATCGATTATACTTGGCGACATACTTAGCAACCTCTTTGAACAGCTGCCGATATACACCATCAAAATATTCAGGCTTTATAAACGGTAAAACCTTACGCATGAACTTCTCGTTAGTAAGTACATTGCGCAAGACTGTTTGTTCTATATTAGCGTTCATTGGTTTCCTTTATCGAATTTTCTATGATGCTTAATAGTATCGCACCTGCAGTAGATTGTAAATCCACATTATCAGCAGAATCATCAACAGGAGAATAATGTACAGAAAAGTCGAAGTTTAGATGTTCGCCATCCTCAGACACTTTAATTGCACCAAAATTAATAACAGTTTCAACAAATTCTCCGGTTAGGATTCGAATGTTCCAAAAGTCATTCTTATCAGAGCTGGGGATTAATTCATAGTCTACATTTTCTTCCATTACATACTCTCTCTAATTTTAGTGGCTGATATCTGGTGTATCTCTTCACCTAAATCGTGTTTGGTTATACTATATCCAACATCACGTCCATATGATATATCTACTATATTCGGAACCTGGTTTATTTCGTAGTCCTTACCATAGATAAAGCCTTCTTCACTTAACGCATTTGTAATAAACAGTCGCACTTCGTGATAGTCAAACGGATTCTTATCACTAATCGGCATATTCCTTACCTGGATAACTACTTGTCCAGTTTTTCGAATAGCTCGTTTAAAAAGTTCGGTGTGGCCTCTGTGCCAAGGTTGCCACCTCCCAAGTAACTGTACAGTCGGTTTAGATCTATCCACTTGGTAATCCTTACATCATAAAATTCAGGTTCTGTAAATATAAGATCGGTGTCTAAATATCTACTATTCTCTATAGTGTCCATCCAAATAGTATAATCTGCATCAAAGATATAGCGGGTTAAATCCGTTGGACAAACGAAGTCGCAGATAACGGTTCTGCCGTTGCCTTTCTCAAAGTCTGCGAAGTTAGTCATGCGTCGAGCTTGTCTGAGTCTACCATCCATGGTAAAGTCCCAGTCATTCGCCATCTTTCGAATAGCATCGGCATTATACCAAGCGCAGTCGAATCCAAGCGATAACTCTCTAGCAATTTTGGACTTACCACTTCCCGGTAAGCCCATTATTAATATCTTCATTTATTCCTCTTCGACAATACTATCCATATCGATCGGGGCTTGATAGCCAATGGTGTATTGCTTTTTAACGAACTCTTTAAAATCTGTATTAGTAAAGATAGAATCCCAGAACTCTGCCTCTAGAGTTTGATCATACCGCACCTTTGAGCCGATTTCACCAGTCTCCATATCGACCGCTGCATACCAGCCATTGGAAGGTTTAACAACGTACCCACCAGCAAGAGCCACGTCAAGCAGCCCAGAATAACTGCGAACACCACCGTCCCAGGAAACAGTAATAGGAATTTTAGACTTCTCTTTAACATATCTACTCTTTTCAACATTAATAACAAAGTGATAGCCCTGAATCTCGGTACCTTTTTTATCTTGTTGACGACCGATGATCCAGATATTGTCCGCGGAGTAATAAATGCCTGTACCGCCAGAGACAATAGCTTTAGGGAATAATCCCATCTCTTGGTATGTGTGGTTAATAGCCAAGAGTGGAATATCCTTCATAGTCAGATAAGGTGTGGTCATACGGAATAGACCCTTTAGTGCTTTTGCACGTGACATATCTGCTACTGATTTTTCGTTTAGTGCATCTTCCAATTCTTTCTTCGATGCTAGGTTACCAATAGAATCGATTACGATAACCACTCGGTCACCACGCTCCAGTTGTTCCAATTGTCCAATAAGATCGAACTTAAGCTCTTCGACGTTTGCTACGGGTGTATGTAGTACACGGTTTGTATCAATATCGAATTGCTGGAAGTATGATTGTGGTGAACCAAATTCTGAATCGTAGAATAGCATAACCGAATCTGGATACTTTTTCATATAAGCCTGAGCCATGAGCAAGGCGAATGAAGTTTTAAAATGTTTGGATGGACCCGCTAAGACTGTAAGTCCGGGTGTAAGTCCGCCATCCACGGAACCAGATAGTGCCACGTTGATCATAGGCACATCTGTAGGAATCATATCCTTTTCTGCAAAGAACTTAGATTGAGCTAGGACTTCCGTCGTCTTGATCTTCGAGTTCTTTTTGAGTTTGTCCATAATTGACATTTTGCTGTTTCTCTCTTTCGTCTAATTCATATTGGTTTCTGTACTCATTATTAATTCTAACACATTCTTCGATTAATGTAAACCTCTTACTGTAATTAGTTAGAGCACTAGTGTCTTTCGGGAAGCATGCACCACCATAACCTTGTTTACCGTCGAATCCCGGCACTTTAGTATGTGATGAACCAATCCGTTTGTCTGCTGCTACTGCCTTTATGATTGTATGAAAATTAGCATCGGTATCACCAACTGCATCATATAATTGATTAAAGAATGTGACCTTCATTGCCAAGAAGCTGTTAATGGTGTACTTAACAAAGCTTGCTTCTTTAATCGACATGTGGTATGTCGGGCAATGGTCACATAGGCTATACTTTTCATATAGTGTTTGTAATTCCTTGGTGTAGTTATACTTACCACCAAAGATATGGAATTCAGGTTCGACAAATTGTTCATTAGCAGATTTCTCTGTAAGAAACTCTGGGTTGTATACTATTTGGTCACGGTCTGCCCATTGTCCCACAACGTCTGGTGTTGCTGTAGATTTAATAACAATCAATGGACAACCGTGTAGTCGTCGAACTACATCTTCTATAATACGACTATCGATCTGACCATCGGATCGCATAGGTGTTGGAACACATACGAATGCCGCATCGTACATGTGAGGTATTACATCTGATACATTTGATCCGTATATAGGATCGATAATAGTCTTTTCTACATCTGGGTGGGTGAATCCATAGTCTACGGCTTTACCTACAAAGCCATGACCGACAATTAGTATTTTTACAGGAATTCCCATTGTAGTCCAGCTTCCTTAAACATTTCTAAAGTTTGTTCGGTTGATTCTCTCCATCGAGGATTAAAGGCATCACCTTTCATAACGACTCTGTGGATACCAACCTGAATGATTGCTTTGGCACACTCTGAACAGCAGGGTAATCCCCACACATACATTGTAGAATTGCATAGACTTACACCATTATATGTCGCATTATATATGCAATTAGCCTCGGCATGAACGATGTATTTGTACTTCTGTTCTCTGTCTTTATACCTATCGTCATCTGCTATATGCCTAGGGAATCCATTATATCCTGTGCTTAGTACTTCACCCTTACCACCAACTGCAATAGCACCAATCTGACTCGATGGATCCTTAGACCATGTAGCAACCTGTTCAGCGAGTTTTAAATATCTTATATCCCAATTATCCATAGAGCTTACTCCAAATGCTTTCGTTTAGTTGACGTTGACACATAGGTTCTTTACGAATCTTGTCGGTCTTTAGTGGATGCTTATCACGGTCAATAATTTCCTGTGGCAGTAAATAACCAAATGTTTGCTTCAATGCCTTCTTTTCACCGTTTCTTAGTCCGTATGGCAACGCAAGAGCATGCTTAACCATCTTGGGTGATAGGAATGGTGCTCTTAATTCTATAGTACTTTCCATCATGGTTCTATCGAGCTTAGGCAGGTGATAGTAAGGTAATTCACACCATACGTCCGATGCTTGGCTATCATATTCTTTTGCTCGACGGTAACCACCGAATAATTCATCTGCACCATCGCCAGTAAGTACTGCGTGAAAGCCTAGACTCTTTAGTGCACGAGCCATAGCAATCTGTGGCTTAGTGCTACCAAGATCTACAGGTGACTGGTGAATACGTACTGACTCTTCATCGGTTACACCATCCAGTGTTACTTCAACCATATCATCGGCAATAAGCTTAGCATAGTCTTCTTCGCCATTGTCTACGTGGATACAAGTAACGGATTTACCAAGGATCTGTGTAAGGATGCCATGGATAATACTAGAATCTAGTCCACCTGATAGTAGCATAGAAAGTTCACGTTGACCGCCAAGACGACGACTAACTGATTCTACCATGTCACTATGTAGTCTATCGGTTTCGACTAAACGCCAATCCCAGTATTTTTGCACTTGACCTTTATGCACAAAGCATCCTGGTGGCAGTTGTTTGATTTCATTCCATGGTGTACCACCGGTTGGATCAT
>Ga0255781_10001683_pt1 | contig 17963 bp, 18 predicted proteins | sample 101ome_21_FD_179979 | JGI IMG/M metagenome (GOLD analysis project Ga0255781, IMG submission 179979) | Coastal salt marsh microbial communities from the Groves Creek Marsh, Skidaway Island, Georgia - 101413BT metaG (version 2) | ecosystem: Environmental > Aquatic > Marine > Intertidal zone >... | reverse complement strand
TTGGCCGTTTTCACGGGCTTTCTTGGTAGCTTCACGACTTTCTCGACCTTCGGTTGGAATACCCTCGAGCTTCTCCGAATCGGGCAGCCCATGATGGCCTTCGGCAATATTGCCGCAAGCGTGATTTTGGGACTCGTAGCAGTGTGGGCAGGATTTTCGCTTGGGCGCTGATTGCGATCGCTTACGACCGCGGCGGCTCCATCTTTTCCAACTCCGAGATCTCCTTTCGAAAGCCGTTGCTGAGAATGGGAAATCGACACCAGGTTTTCGGATCGAGATTCTTGTCGTCGACGTGAAATCCGGGGGCGTATCGTTCGCGCTTCCACTGGTTGCGACTCCAGAGACGGAAAAACTTGATGACCCAGGCTTTGAGCTGATCGGCGCTGTAGGACTCCTGCGTTTCGCACAGTCGCGTCCATGCTTCGGCGGGAAGTTTCTTGTCGCGAATGGCAAGCTTTTCAATGGCCTCGAGAACGGGGTAGGGCATCAGGTCACCTTCGTCCGTTTGGTTTTCCTCGCTGGGTCGGAGCTCGGCAGTGGGGGCCTGAGCGTTGATCACACTCAATTCGGGAATAGCAGGAATGTCGGGCTCGCATCCGGTATTCTCGAGCCAGCGCAACCAATCGCGAAGGAAGGCCTTGTCGATTCCCGAGATCGGGCACAAGCCGCCGCTCGTATCACCATCCATCGTCGCATAGCCGACAGCAGCCTCGGAACGGTTGCTGGTTGAGAGGAGCAGGGCATTCTGAATATTCGTCAGCATCCACACTCCGGGTGAGCGCACGCGTGCCTGGATGTTCTGCATTGCGATGTCATCCGTCTCCCAGTCAAGGTCGCGACCGATGCCACCTTCGAGCATGGCGTGGTAACGCTGCACGATTTCGTCGATGTCCCATTCCTGAAACTCAGAGCCGATTGCCGTGGCGACTGTCTTAGCCGCACTGCGCGTCGTTTCGGAACTGTTTTGTGTTGCCTGGTAGACGCAGGTGAGTAGTTGCTCCATCGGCGAGCGGTCCCCGAAATCGATGTGGCCCAGCTTTTCGCGGAAGCGTTCTTCACCAAGATCGAGAATGGCGAGGTCCGTCATCAACTTGACAAGAACGGCGCAGGCAGCTGAGTCGGCACCGCCACTGAGTGAAACCACGAAGCCACCGGAGTAGCTTTTTCGGAGATAGTCGAACAGTCCCAGAGCGATAACTCGGGAAAATTCTTCCTCTTTCGTCTCTTTTCCGAGAGCCGACTCGGCGTTTTCATATTTCACGGCACCTTTCCATGGGGGTGAAAAATCGACCGATACAGAAAGGTCGTCTGCTTCCCCGACAATCGGACGATGACTCACCTGGCGTGCCTGATGCATGCGCGTCAGATTCAGATCAATCGTCGCGGCTGTGAGAACATGATCGCGAAACAAAAACCGTTTCCCTTCAGCGAGGTAGTCGCCGCTGCATGCAATCACTGTGCCACCGTCATAAATGATTCGGCCTGCTTCGTTGCCCAGCAGGTTGGCATAAACATAGCCACAGGCAAAAGCGCGGGATCCCTCGAGAACGAAGCGCTCACGAACCTGTTGTTTTCCAAAAGCAAAATGGCTCGCGCTGGGATTGAAGATCAAATCGACACCGCGTCGGGCAAGGCGAGTTCCGGGACGATCAGCGACCCACGCGTCTTCACAAATTTCGAAACCGAGGCGAATGCCACCCACCTCGAAAACGAGATCGCCGAGAGGAATCGTCTTTTTCCCCATCTCCACCGACTCTGCCTGTCCAACCGGCCACGGCTTGAACCAGCGAGGTTCATAGTGGAGTCCGTCGCCGGCGAGGTTCTGCTTCGCGACAAAGCCGACAATCTCTCGGTCGACAATGAGAGCGACAGCGTTGTAGACCGAACTTTCAAACCAGAGGGGAAGACCGACAGCAACAACGATGCCCTCGCACTCTTTTGCCAGATCTTTCAGAGAATCGAGGGAACGCTCTCCCACTTCAGGGGCGAGAAACATGTCTTCGCAGCCGTAGCCAGTCAGCGCGAGTTCCGGGAGGCAGAGAAAACTAACTCCCATATCACGAGCCTCGACTACAGCGCCGACGGCACGACGCACGTTACCCTTCCAGTCTAGAGGGACCTGGTTCAAAGACGCTGCTCCTGTGACGATGCGATTCATGAATTGACTTTGTTAATGTCCGTCAGATTTGGTTTTCGGGCAATGAGTTGTTTTATCGGGAAAACGGGGTGGAATTGGTTGCCGCCGGGGCTCCTTCAGATTACTCGTCTTCATGCCAGACCTGTATCCGTTAGCCCGCCGGATTCTCTTTTCATTCGACGCAGAAACTGCTCATCACCTCACTCTCTCGGGAATGAAGATGGCCCATTCGGCAAGACTCTTGTCCGGGCTGACCGGAGGTGAAAAATCGGTCGAGTCAAATCCGGTTGAGGTGATGGGGCTCACATTTCCAAACCGGGTTGGTCTGGCGGCTGGACTGGATAAAAAAGGCGAAGCTGTGAGTGCCTTCGGAGATCTCGGATTTGGTCACGTGGAAATTGGGACGGTGACACCTCGTCCCCAGCCGGGAAACGAAAAGCCGAGGCTGTTCCGATTGAAGGAATACGAGGCAATTATCAATCGGATGGGATTCAATAATCCCGGTGTGGAAGGGCTTCTTGAGAATGTGAGTCGCTCTCGAAAGGAGTTCGATGGAGTTTTAGGGATCAATGTGGGCAAGAATTTCGATACTCCGAACGAAGACTTTCTCTCTGACTACCTGGATTGCTTCGAGGCTGTCTACGGCGCGGCCGACTACGTGACTGCGAATCTTTCTTCGCCCAACACGAAGGGGCTTCGAGATCTGCAAAGTGCTGACACTTGCCGCGAACTGATTCAGAAGCTGCAGGAAAAGCGTGATGATTTGAAGCCGATGCATGGCGACAAGTCGGTTCCCATCGTGATTAAGATCGCTCCGGATTTATCAGACGACGCGATTAAGGGCTTGGCCGAGGTGTTCAGCGAAACGAAAATCGATGGAGTCATCACGACGAATACGACAATCGAACGCGCCGCTGTTTCCGGTCATCCACAAGCGGAAGAGGCTGGTGGGTTGAGTGGTGCTCCTCTGACAGACCATTCGACCGAAGTCCTCGCGCTACTGCGAAGGGAAATGGACGATCAGGTTCCAATCATCGGATCAGGTGGCGTGATGGCTGCTGCTGATGCGCAGGCCAAGTTCGACGCCGGCGCCGCTTTGGTGCAGGTCTACACCGGACTAGTATATCGCGGACCGGAGCTGGTGCGAGAGATCGCGGGGCTGGGGTGATTCGATGCGATTCCTACGGCGCCAATGAAAATCAGAAGAAAGAAGTGGCAGTGAGGGCTCCACTTTTCTCCAAGACTCTCCCCAAAAACAAAGTCCTGAAAGTCGGATTTTCCGCCTCGAATTCTGCCACCTTACGCCGACTTAGCCTCGGGCAGCGTGTAATCGAGCAGTGCTCCCAATCGCTCCCGCATATCGGAGCGGTGGGCGATCATGTCGATCAGGCCGTGTTCGAGAAGGAACTCCGCCGTTTGGAAGCCGGGAGGCAAATCCTGGTGCGTCGTTTCTTTGATGACTCGAGGGCCGGCAAAACCAATCATGCAACCTGGCTCAGCCATGTTGATGTCTCCTAGAGTCGCAAAACTTGCGGTGACTCCGCCCGTGGTTGGATGAGTCAAAATAGAAATAAACGGAAGTCCCGCCTCGTGATGGCGAGCTAGTGCACCGCTCGTTTTTGCCATCTGCATGAGGCTGAAAATTCCTTCGTGCATGCGTGCGCCACCGGAGGCACTGACAATAATTGTGCCGCGCTTTTCTTCTGTCGCAACTTCGATTGAGCGAGTCAGCTTTTCTCCCACGGCTGATCCCATGCTCGCGCCAAGGAAACGGAAATCCATCACGCCGAGAGTGACGGGCTTATTCTGGATGAGTCCGCGCCCTGTGAGGACGGCGTCGCGGAGACCGGTCTTTTTCTGGTAGGATTTGACCTTGTCCATGTAGCCTTTGAAGCCAAGGGCATCGATGGAACTGAGGGTGGGGTCCAACTCTTCGAAAGAATCCGGATCGAGCAGCATTTCGACGCGCTCTTGCGAAGTGAGCGTGAAATGATGATCACACTTCGTGCAGACGCGGTGGCGCTGCTTCAAAGTAATCTCGTCGATGATCGCGCCGCAGGACGGGCATTTGTTCCACAGGCCTTCCGGCATGTCGGATTTTTTTTTCCCGAGCGACTTGATTGAACGCTTTTTGAAAATTCCCATAACGAAAAATCGTTGGAGTGTGCGGTTGTCTGTGTGTGGAGAAGTTTGGCCGGACAGCCACCCACTGCCGCAATTATGGCGAAAATCGAACCGATCTCAACCGAAATCGAGCATTTGACAGCTGATTGAGTCTCATCCGCGCAAAACGGAGATTGCAGCAATAGTAGGGATTTTAGCCTCAGATAGCAGTGTTGCTGCACATTCTGAAACCGTTGCTGCTGTGGTGATTACGTCATCCAAAATCAGCACTCCAAAGTCATCCGTTTCAGGCAATTTGAGTCTCCTTTTTGGCGCATACGCACCCTCTAGATTTGTAAGGCGCTCTTTTCGGTCAAGTTGTGCCTGGCGGACGGAATGTTTGACCCGTTTCAGCGCAGGGAACAACTGCAGATCCACATCTTCCCCGATGAGCGGCTGGCTTCGTAGAATGAATTCCCGTGCGATTTCGTGCGATTGATTGAATCCTCGCTTTCGCATCCGTCGGGAATGCAGCGGAACTGGGACAACGAGCCAGAGTGGAGTGTCGCGGAGGCGATCATCCTTCCAAACTCTCGTCATCAATTCTCCCATGAGCCGCGAGATCGAGATTCGTTTGCCGTATTTGTAGGCATGCATCAGCTCCCGCGCCATCCCGCTGCTTCGATACGCGCTGATTGCGTAGTCGATGACGAGCTCCCGTCCTCCGCAATTTACGCAACCGAATTGACTGGGTGTTTTCCCCTCATAGCTCTGTCCGCAGATTCGACAGGAATTATCGCCAATTGGTTCCAGTCGATCTTCGCAGTCACGGCAAAGAAATGGCATCGCGAGCTGGCGATCGGTTGTCAGCGGAATTTCGCACGAAGCACACAAAGGGGGATACACCCACGATTTGAGCGACTGCGAAAATTGAGCGAGCCGGCTCATGACTCAGCAAACGGATCGCGTGGTGACCGTCTCAGCCAGAGCCAGATTCCGACTCCAGTCAAGGAAACAACAAGGCAGGAAACCAATCCGAACCGGAGCGAACCGCCCAGCCACGGCATCATTTCCGCTCTCTCGAAGGCGCGGGTTGTTAGAGTGCTCAGTGTTTTTACCCCGAAGACCCAACCTGCATGCAGACCGATTCCGAGCCAGAGTGAGCCCGTCTTCATTCTCGTGTATCCGAGCACCAGGCCGATGGCGAAAAGCACGGCAAACTCAGCGGCGAGAAAATACGGGTCCGCGAACTGAGAAAAGAAATGCTCGAAAATCCGCCCGACAAACCAGAATCCTGTTCCGAAGGTTACCTCGCCGATTTCGAGTTTGCGGGGAGCATTGAAGAAATGAATCACGGCAAAGAAGAACGCAATTACGAAATAGAGCATTCGTGGTTTCATTACTTTCGCCAGGACGGCCTGGAGCGCGCCGCGAAAAACGAACTCCTCGAGAAACCCGACCGCGAGGGCTGTTCCCAGTGCGGAGAGAAGAACCGATGCGATCGTCTTTTCCGTTTCACTCGGGACATACCAACCGCGACTCACATAGAACCAACCAAGGAGGAGTAGCGAGCCTCCGGCGACGAAAAATCCGATCAGCAAGTGGCGCCAGGGATGCGAGTTGCTTTCGAGCCCAAGAAATTCGCCTACGGAAGGCCGCTTCGATTTGTCTCGATTCATCCATTTCAGCGTCGGGCTGATCAAAAGCAGCGCGGCGAGAAGTGCGGCCCGGTTGAAGTAGCGGGAGAACTTTCCTCGATCCAGTGATCCATTTATTCCCTCAAGAAAGGTGCCTTCCAGCCAGCCCTGAGCCACGACATGCTTGCCTCCCCAATACAGCAGGGGAGCAAAAATAGCAGAAAGCACGACGGTCCCGAAAAGGAAGACGAGAATCTTCCAGAGGCTGGATTGAAAAAACGAAGCACGAGCCATTCTCTGCGTGATACCCGAAATCGCGCCGGAATGCAACGGTGAGTCGACAGGAAGATTAGGTATTCGAGCCGATTTTTTCTCCGCTATTTTCCAGAAAAAATTCTCGTTTCTCTGCCGGATCGGGTGGATGTTCGTGCGTGACTGATTCAGCCCCCTCAATCGAATCTGCCGTAGAAGCTCGCGATATCGTCCGGACCTTTCAGGTCGGCGATAATCGAATCGAGGTTCTTAAGAAAGTCTCGCTCGATGTGAAACGCGGCGAAAAGCTTTTCCTGGTCGGACCTTCAGGTGCAGGCAAAACTTCTCTGCTATACACGTTGGCTGGTCTGGAGCGGCCGAACGAAGGCGATGTTCTCATTGATGGCCGTTCGCTCTACCGGCTCCGCCGAAAGGAGCAGGCTCGCGTTCGCAACTCGAGCATGGGATACGTTTTCCAGAGTTTCTTTTTGATGCCGGAGCTCACGGCATTCGAAAATGTCCTCGTGCCAGCGATGATTAAACGGACCGCAGCGAAAGACAAAGCCGAGGAGTTGCTCGAACGAGTTGGCTTGGCCGATCGACTGCATCATCTTCCAAACGAACTTTCCGGCGGAGAGCAGCAGCGCGTCGCAATTGCTCGCTCTCTCATCAACGATCCCAAAATTCTCTTCGCCGACGAGCCAACAGGAAATCTCGATACCAAGACGGGAATAGCTGTCATGGATTTGCTCATGGAATTGATCAACGAAAACGAGCGGACGCTTCTCGTTGTAACCCACGACAAGTCGATGGCAGAACTGGGCGATCGAAAAGTCACACTTGTCGATGGTCGAATTGTCGATTAATCGGGATCTAACAGGGTATGGTCAAGGACCTGACAGGGTATGGTGTGTGACATAACAGGGTGGTGCCCAGCAGGTTTCAATTTGACTTTTTGGGCAGGGGTATTTTTCCTGGTATGCCCGCTTCGAGCCGATGCGCATCCTGCCCATGCGAAGCCGGTCAATTATCCCTACGTCGTCGGCTTTGAGCGTTTTCACAGCAGTCTCGACGATGATGATTACCTCGCTGGTGGCGGACTGATTCTCCTGAATGAGCTCAATTGCGTTTCCTGTCATGAGCCTCCTCGTTCGCTGCGTCATTTGCTGACGGGTGTCGAGGCGACCAACCTGAAGGGTGTCGCGACCCGGCTCGATCACATCAATCTCGAGTTGATGATCCGCAATCCGCGCTTTGTGAAACGCGATACGGTCATGCCGAGTTTGTTCGCGGGTCCCGATCGCGACCTCAAGGAGGTGGAGGCCCTGAAGCAATACCTTCTGGCGATGACCTATGAAGTGCCCGAATATCCGCAAGGGGATATTGAGGCGGGGCGTTCGCTCTATCACCGGATCGGTTGCGCGGCGTGTCATGCACCCGAGGTCGGATACCGTCCGCCGGGAATACCCGAAAATGCGGAGATAGAAATGGTAGGTCTCCCGAGCGTGCCCATGAATCTTGCGGACCTCTATGATTTGAATGCGATCACGCACTTCCTGCTTTCGCCAAACGAGCACCGGCCGTCCGGTCGAATGCCAGACTTCCAGCTTTCGACGAAGGAGGCGGCGAATCTAGCTGCATACCTGAAGGCAGGCCCCGACCTCCAGCTCCCCGATAATTTAACGCAAGCACTGCAAGGTGACGAGCCATTTGCTCGTGATGAATCGCTCGCAAAAATTGGGAAAGAACTGTTTCAAAAGAAGAACTGCACGGCGTGCCACACCGTCCCGGGTGAGAAAAAGCGAACTCTGCATCGTGCGACTTCCCTCGCTAAGTTGCCTACTGATTCGGAAGGAGGGTGCTTTTCCGAGCGACCGCGGGGAGGAGCGATTCCGTTTTTCGGGCTCGATACCGTGCAGAAGCGGGCGATTCGCGCGACTCTGGAACGAATCCACGAAAAGAACGGGATGGCATTGCCCAACTTGCTGGATTGGAGAATGAAAAAATTGAACTGCTACGCATGCCACGAGCGGGACGGTGTTGGTGGCTCCGAAACTTCTCGTGAGGTCTATTTTGGGTTTGCCGACGACAAGGCCGTTGAATTTGGCCCTTGGGGAAATCTACCCCCGATGCTCGATGGTGTGGGGGCGAGGCTGACGGAAGACTGGCTGAAAGGGATCTTGAGCGGAAGAAAAGGTGGAGTGAGATCCTACCAGATGGCTCGCATGCCGGTATACGCCGGGCGGGAGATTGATCCCTTTCCTGCGGCCTTTCGGAAATATGACTTCACGCCGAAGGAAAGAGTGCCGCGCGATGCAACTGCGGAAAAGGGGAGGGAACTATTCTCTGAGGGAGGCAAAAACTGTGTGAAATGCCACCAGCCGGATCCGGATGGCGTGCAAACTCTACCCGGTATCAATTTGCAGCACGCGCCTGACCGGCTTCGTTTTTCGTGGTTTCGTCATGCAGTCGTTAATCCTGCCGAGACGCTGCATGGGGCTCCGATGCCGGATATGTTTCCCGATGATGAATCGGGGAAAGACGATGCGGCAGCAATCTGGAAATATCTCGAATCGCTGCGGGATTGAGGAAAGGAAGATCTTACTCCTCCGCGGTCTCGTCGACTTGGATCTTCTTCTCGATGATCTCAGTGAGAGCGATGTCGGCGGCACCCATGCGGTGATCCGTCTCGACCAGTGGCGTACGGCCCATGTTGAGTTGCTTCACACGTGCGGACACGAGATTGATCAATCTCGGTGGTTCCGGGATAATTTCGGATGCCTTCTCGACTAGGTCGCTTCTCATGGTGATCGGTCCTTTTCCGGAGGGGGATGCCTTGCTTTCACCTTCGGCGCCGGGAAACGCTACAATGTTGGACGCTTCATCGGCCATAGGGTGGATGCAAATCTATGCGGCTGTGGTTGATTGGTTGTTACTGCGCCGTGGCACAGAGCTAAAAAGTGAACCTTGCGCTTAGCACAAAATTAAAAAAAATCAACAATTTAGCAAAAAATCAGGCCTGAATCGGCGATTTGTCACTCCCGTCGCCTTTTGGCTTGATCGTGATGCGTTTCAGCCTTGCTGAGTCTTTTGGACTCCAGGTGGTTACGTCGGGGTGGTCCTTGAAGTGATTGTGAACCAAGCGACGCTGGTAGGAGTTCATGGGTGAGAGCCTGAGGGCTGCTCCACCGGCGATCACGCGAGCCGCTGCGGCCTCGGCTTCTTCGATCATGCGGTAGTCGCGGGCAGCGCGGTAGCTATCGATATCGATCTTGAATCGGGGTGCGTCCGGGAGGCGATCCTGCACGACTCGGTTGGCGAGATATTCAATTTCTTCGAGGCGATCACCTCGGTGCCCGATAAGCAATTTGGCATCACTGGTAGTTGCAATATTCACCACTCCAGACTCGCGATCGACTTCGACTGAGGTAGCGAAGCCGAGGTATCCGAGCATGGAATCGAGAACTTCCTGGGCGGTATCGAGATGGTCCATTTCTGAGAGTAGTTAAGGGGGAAAGAAGCCGAGTAGTAAAGAATGTTTCTTACTTTCTCTTTTTCTTCGGCTTGGTGTGACGATCACCTTTTTCACCAGGCATTTTCGTGCGATCTTTGCGACTGGCGCCACCGGGTGACTGTCCAGCTTCACGAGCTTTCTGGGCAGCTGCAGCTTGCTCCTGCATTCGCTCCATGAAGCCTTTTTTGCCGGAGTTCTTACGCTTTTGCAGTTCCGGCTCTGGCAGCTTGTTCATCAACCAGGTTTGGAGAATAGAAAATGCGTTCGATGTCGTCCAGTAGAGGGCGAGGGCAGCGGCAAAGTTGTAGCAGATCACGAGGAAGATGAACGGCATCAGCATGAAGATCATCTGCTGCGTCTTGTCTCCGGTCTTTGGAGTGATCGCGATCTGGATGAAACTGGTGATTCCCATGAGTATGGGAAGAAGGTTGAAGGGAATGTCCAATCCCGGGATCATGAACATCGTGTCCGGCATCGAAAGATCGTCGACCCAGAGGAACGATTCGTGGCGAAGTTCCACGGCACTCCAAAGCATGCGGTAGAAAGCGAGGAAAACTGGAAGCTGAATGAACATCGGGAGACAGCCTCCGAGAGGATTGATGTTGTAAGTTCGATACAACTTCATCGTTTCCTCATTCAGCTTTTGCTGATCGTCGCCGTATTTTTCCTTCAGCTCTTTCTGGAGTGGTCCCAGCTTGGCCATCCTCTTCATCGAGCGAGCGGACTTGGCATAGACCGGCCAGATGAGGAGGCGAATCAGGATGGTGATGAGAATGATGGCCCAACCGTAGTTGCCAACGACTCCGTGAAGCCAAGTGAGTCCAATGATCAATCCTGCGGCGAGAGGTTTGATCGCCCAGCCGAACATCCATCCGAAGATTGGGATCTCGTCGTAGTGCATGACTCGCTGGCTTTGGTCACCAAGCGCCTTGAGTCGAGAGTATTCCTTTGGTCCCAGATAGATCTTGTAGCGCAGCGTCTGCTGGTCGCCGGGATTCATCGTTTTCGACGGCAGTCCAATTCCCGCTTCGGATGCGAACATCCGCTTTTTCAGTGAAGCGGATTCATCGTTTTCGACAACGACAGGGAAACGGCTTCCCCAAAGCTTTGTAGGATAGGCTTCCTCGGGCTTTACGATGGTGGCGAAAAACTGGTCGTTCACCCCGGCCCATTCTAGAGAATCGACTTCAAAGGTGTCTGATGGGATCTCATTCTTTCCAAAAATTCCGAGAACCTTTTTTCCGCCGTAGTGATCGACGGTTTCGTATTTGAGTTTTTCGTTTGTTCGAAACCAGAACATACCAATCTGCATCGACCACTCGTTGAGGTGGAGAGGGGATGCGGAGCCCGTGTAGAGGTAGCGATCTTCAAAAATGAGCGGGGTCTGGGCGGCGTTCTTTACGGTCAGCTCCAGATCGATTTCGTGTGGATCAGAATCTTCGCCGCTGGAGAGTTTATAGGTCTTTACGAGTTCGAATCCTTCTTTCGTGGCGGTGGTGTAAACGACTTCCGAATTGGAAGATGAAGTGACCGCCCAGTTTGTTACATCGAATTCTCCTGCTCCGGTGGAAAGAGCACCAACCGGATTACTTGCCGTTTCGTTAATCCCGATTGGCTCGGAGCCTTCCAACTCCTTCATTTGCGTTTTCAGCTTGGCCACTCGAACTCCTGCTCCGCGGTTTGTCATTTCGAAAGTGACGAGCTCATTTTCGAGAACGTGATTTTCTGCTGCTGCGACGGGTGCGAGAGGCTCTTCGGTTGGAGCTCCAACTGTCTTGGTGGTCCCGCCATCTTTGGTTTCGGGTTCGGGCGGAGCATTTTTCGCCGCTTCTTCTGCAGCAATGCGCTCAGCCTCCATCCGTTTGGCGGTTTCTTTGGCGTTCCACCAGCCCCAGGTAAAGAGCAGGGCGAGGCAGGCGATCACGCCAATCCACGATGTGCGATCCATGTTTTTCATGGGCAAATAAGTCTTCTAATCAGTGTCAGTTTCAGATTTTCGGGGATCCTGATCGGGCAGGTCACAAGGGCGACGGCCTACATACGCGGCCTCTGGGTGTTTTGCCAGATATTCTTCCCACCCGGGAGGAGGATCGTAGCCCGTTCCTCCCCAGGGATTGCATCGTAAAATGCGGTAAAGCCCCTGGAATGAGCCTTTGATCGGACCATTTACGGTCACGGCATCGATGTAATACTGGGAGCAGGAAGGGTGAAAACGGCATCCGCTCATGGGGCCGCAAATGAAGTGCAAGGGCGGAGAAATAGCCGTCTGGTAGATGCGAACAAAAAAAATGAGGATGGGATTGAGAATTTTTTTCATGTCTCAGTCCAGATCCGTATTCTCCTTGGGCAGCATCAGATCATTGCGATGCAGCATCCACTTCCACTCTTTTTCCAGCTGTTCACTGGTAGCATCCGCGGCTCGATTTCGAGCGATGAGTACGAGAAAATGGCCAGGCTTGATCCTTTCGCCGATGCGTTGCGCGATTCCTCGAAGGCGTCGGCGAACCCGATTTCTCGTGACAGCGTTGCCGATTTGCTTTGTCGTGATGAGCCCGAGACGAATGTCTTCGCCAAGCGTTTCGTCGTGGAGGAACCCCAAAACCAGGAACTTTCCTGCGAAAGATTTTCCTTTTTTCCTGATCCGTTGGAAATCTCCGCGGCTGACAATTCGTCTGCTGCGGGGAAATTTCATCCATTCACCGGGCTGCGGCGAGGAAGGCGAAAATCGACATCCCGTCGGCCCATGCCGTTTGACTGAGGTCGCTTGAGAAGCTGCCCCCAAAAGGAAATTAGCGACCGTGTTGAACGGTGTGACGTTTATACTTAAGCTCTGCTCCCTTAGGGATGAGGCGCTTGCGTCCTTTCTGGCGGCGACGCTTGATGAGGTCACGACCAGCTTTTGTAGACATGCGAGCACGGAAACCGTGTTGGTTTTTCCGTGAGCGTTTTGAGGGTTGATACGTCCGTTTCATCTCTTTCCGGTAATAAATTGTTTGTTTTCCGCATGCTCCCGCATTCTAATGCGGGAAAGGGGGCTCTGATCGCGATTTAATGCCTGAGCTTTTCGCATTCTGATCGGAGGGCCGCCACTTTACGTCTCGTGAAAAAAAAGTCAACGGGGATTCGGAGGGGCTAATTTGCGTGGTAATTGGAAAAAGAAATGGGTTCGGAACGACAATTGAGCGTTTGCTGGCTGTGAACAAGGAGAAGAGTAACAGTAAGAGTGAGATATGAATCCAACAGGGTTAACAGGGGTGAGTCGGAGACCTAAGAGATTCGGAACGGAGTTGGGAAAGGCGGAGTGCAACAAAGTCAATTGACTCATCGGCCTAACCCTGTTGGATTGGTGGGGATGCCGGAAGACCCTTTGATCGAATCGTTTCCTGCCCTTTCTGAACTGAATGGGTTGGTCCATGGGTTCACGCTGCGTCATCCTGATATCGATGTGAAAACGGATCGCGAGATCGCAATCGCGCGGCTGGAGCAGCATTTTTTTGATCGTCTTAATTTTCTTGGTATTTTGCGGGAGCACGTCGCAACAGGGGAGCAGGTCCACGGTAACAATGTGGAAATTGTCGCTGCGGAATCTGGTATCGGGAACCCGCATTTTCCGGAGACTGACGGTCTTGCTACGGCTACGGCCGGACAATATCTGGGGATTTTTGTCGCAGATTGTGGTGCCGTTTTTCTGGCTGACCCTGTCAAGAGAGCCTGTGCGGTTGTGCATTCCGGCAAAAATGGAACAGCTCAGAAAATTGCTCCCGAAGCGATTCGGGTAATGAGTGAGAATTTTGGATCGGATGCATCTGATCTGGTCGTCCAACTCGCTCCCTGTGTTCGTCCGCCCGTTTATGAAATCGATTTTGCTGCGCAGATTGTTTCGGATTGCGTGGAGGCTGGAGTTCCGGCCAGCCAGGTGCACGATTGTGGAACCTGCACGAGTAGCGATCTGGATCGCTACTACAGCTACCGAGTAGAAATGGGCAAGACGGGGAGACTGTTCGCCGTTATGGGGTGGGCAGAATAACGAAAGAATCATGAGCGAAATTCCTGACATTTCGGACGCCTTTGAAATTGAGGCCCCTGCCAAAATCAATCTCTGGCTGAAGATCATCGGTAAGCGTGAAGATGGATTTCACGAGCTGGATACGCGCATGGTGGCGCTTTCACTCGCGGATCGACTGAAGCTGAAGTGGCGGGAAGACAATGATCTGGTCCTTCGCTGTTCTGACGAGTCATTGCCGACGGGCGAAGAAAACTTGGTTGTCAAAGCGGTGCGCGCTCTTGAAAAGCACACCGAAAAGACCTTTGCGATCAGTATTGATCTTACCAAGCAGATTCCATCTGGTGCGGGTTTGGGGGGAGGGAGTAGCGATGCGGCTTCCGTGTTGCTTGCCCTGAATGAAATGGCAAGCCTCTACCTCGGTGAGGACGAGCTCGCTGAGGTGGGTGCCACGATCGGTTCGGATATTCCGTTCTTTATCTACCAGCGTCCCTGTGACTGCAGTGGGCGTGGAGAAATCGTTGAGCCGATTCCTGATGAGATGGCGTCCATGCGGATTCTCCTGATCAAACCTGCCTTCGGGATCGACACAGTTTGGGCCTACCAGCGATGGGCTGAATCGGAGGAATACGAGGGATTTCTTTATGAGGGGCAGGAGCGAACCTGGGGGACAATGATCAATCATTTGGAGCGCCCCGTTTTTGAGAAATACCCCATTCTGGGTGAGATCAAGACATGGCTTCTCGATCAACCCGAAGTGGATGCCGCGCTCATGTCAGGCTCGGGTTCGACAACGCTCGCAATATTGCACTCGGATGCTTCCGAGCATGAGCTGAATACGCGGGCAAAAGAACGGTATGGTGAAAACACCTGGACGTTTCTGGGTAGGACAGTGTGATTTTTGAAGAGCGTGGGAGACGAAGCCAACAACACAGACGAATCCGTGCGGGTCGATGTTTGGACTTGGGCAGTTCGATTGTATAAGACCCGAACAATCGCTGCGACAGCCTGCAAGCGGGAGCAATTGCTCGTGAATGGCGCGCGTTGTAAACCGGCGCGGCAAGTGCGTATCGGAGACCTGATCGAGGTAAGGCGGGGCCCACTCACCCTCACGGTGGAGGTGAAAGCGCTCCTCACGAAGCGAGTGGGTGCGAAAATGGTAGAAGAATTTGCGATTGATCAAACTCCACCCGAAGTCTGCGCGGCGGCGAAAGAAGCTCGCCAGCTGGCGAGAAAAACGATGCCACAGCGCGAAACTGGAACCGGGCGCCCGACCAAGAGAGAGCGTCGCGAACTCGACGAGTTGATGGCTGATGCAGCAGAGGAACAGGCCGATTTCGAGGAGTTTGTGAAATCGTTTACGAAACGAAGCTGATGTCGTAGATTGGGCGCCTGAATGGAAGAATCGAATCAATCTCCCTGGTCCCTCGAAATTCGAAGACTTTATCTGTCCGGCGCCGCCAATCAGTTCGTGGTGCACGGCAATATTCATGACAGGCTGCTTTTGCCGGCCAAGGGGGATGAAGATGCTCCACAAATTGGTAACTTAATCGACTACCTCACCGAGGTGCAGCTGAAAAAGTTCGATGTCGTTTTGAGCTACGAACTCGGTGGCGGCCTGCGCGTTGAGTCAGGGGATGAGTTTTTTCAGCAAATCCGGTTTCACGATGGTGATCTTCCGAACGATCCACCTAACGCGATTGGTTACATTGACCAGTTTCTCCGATACCTGATCAACCTCAGGAGCATCGAGCCGACGAGCGAGGAAGGACAGCGCCTTGCTGGTCGCAACCATCACATCGCGATCGTGATCAAATCAGCGGAGTTGGTTTTTCCGATTTCAAAACAAACACGGGACTATCAGCTCAATTCGATGGCTTCGGTAGTTCGTTGTTGGTCGCACGAGTCTCATTTTCTCGAGCAGAATCTAGCTGTGTTTCTCGTGACGGAAAATCTCAACGACTTGAATCATCTCCTTTCCCGTAATCAGCGTGCTGCGCTCATTGATGTTCCCACTCCCGGACCGGAAGAACTGGAGCCAGCCTTTCGCTATTTTGAGTCGATCTATCCGAAGGCGCTGGAGAACTTCACAGGGAAGCCGAAATTGCCTGCGACGCGGTTGGCAGGGGCGACGGTCAGTTCGATCGAATCATTGTTAAAGCGTCGGGAATATGAGGGCGTGTCACTTCAGCGGGATGACCTGGCCGATTTGAAAAAGGATCTCGTCGAGCAGGATTCGCAGGGACTGATCGAATTCCTCGAGCCAACTCGAACGCTCGACGACGTCTACGGTCACGATGCTGTGAAAAAGTGGGTTCGTCAGGACATTGCTCTCTGGAAGCAGAACGATCTTGCGGCGATGCCGATGGGCTATTTGCTCTGCGGTCCAGTCGGAACAGGTAAGACTTATCTCGTCGAATGTCTCGCTGGCGAAGCCGGTGTGCCTGTTGTGAAAATGAAGAACTTTCGTGATCGCTGGGTCGGCAGCACGGAAGGAAATCTTGAAAAGATCTTTGCCCTTCTGCATGCCTTAGGGCGTTGTGTCGTTTTTATCGATGAGGCCGATCAGGCTCTCGGAAGTCGCGATGCCGGGTCGAGTGATTCCGGGGTTTCGGGTCGGGTTTATTCTATGATGGCGAAAGAGATGAGCAACACCGATAACCGCGGTCGCATCCTCTGGATTCTCGCCTCAAGTCGGCCAGATCTCATCGAGGTTGATCTCAAGCGCCCTGGTCGGGTCGATGTCAAAATTCCACTTTTTCCTGCTCATGAACCTGCTGATGGCTACCGTTTCATTCGAGCGCTTTGTAAAAAGCACGACCTCGATCTTCCCAAGGGGTGCCCCAAGGAAATTCTCAAGCTTGTGCCTGAGCTCGTCACCCCTGGGGCGGCTGAGTCAATCGCGATCAAAGTTTATCGCCAGGTGAAAACTGACGGGATCGGTCCGGTCGAGGCTTTGCGTGATTGCCTCGATGAATACCAGAATCCGGTGCCGGAGGACGTCATGGATTTTCAGATCGGGCTTGCCGTCAGGGAAGCGAGTGATCTTGACTTTGTGCCGGATGATTTTCGGGACGGGAAATTTTCTTTGTAACTTCAATTCGATTTCGGAGTTAAATGCTTTGAAATGCGTCAGATTCTCTATTTTTTTATCTGCACCATCGCAGTGAGTCTGGCGGCGGAGCAGGGGAGTTCCTCCTTCGTTCCTTCCTCAGTCGACGATTCTGATTTCCGTTCCCTGACTGCACAGTCGCCGTTCACTCGCTCCATTGATCTGAGCGATTCATTGATCCTTACTGGGATTGCCACAATGAATGACAGCCGCGTCGCTACACTCCTCAATAAGGAGACGAAGGAGACATACGTTGTTTCTTCGAAAGCCAATTCGCAGGGTTGGAAAATGGTCGAGCTGAAAGAAGATTCTGATCTCGAAAAGGTGTCAGCGAAAGTTGCCGTCGAAGGCGGAGAGGTCGTCACGGTGCGCTATGCGGAGTGGCAGTTGAAGCCCGGCGAGGCTCGCCCAGGGGCGGGCCCAAGTGAAGGTGGTCAAGTCCGGGATGGTGGAAAGTTTGGCGGAAAAGGTAAGAGCAAGGGTGACGCTCGGCGGGGTCCCCCTCCTGAGATGCGGGAAAAAATGATGAAGCTCTCCGAAGAGCAGCGCGGGAAACTGTTTCAGAAAATGATGGAACTTCGCGAGAAAAATCCTGACATGCCCCGCGAAGAGCGTGGAAAGATCATGATGGGATTGATGGACAAGATGACACAAAAAAAATGAGCGCACTTTCGTGCGCCCATTTGATTTGAATAGTTCGATTCGAAATCGCCGAAGCGATTTCTCATTTCTTCTTGGAAGCGGCTTTCTTCTTGGGAGCGGCCTTCTTCTTGGGAGCGGCTTTCTTCTTGGGAGCGGCCTTCTTCTTGGGAGCGGCCTTCTTCTTGGGAGCGGCTTTCTTCTTGGGAGCGGCTTTCTTCTTGGGAGCGGCCTTCTTCTTGGGAGCGGCCTTCTTCTTCGCGGCAGGCTTGCGCTTCCGGGTAGTCTTTTCCTTGGCTCCGGTGCGATTCGGAAAAGTGAGTTCCGCGATGCCCGACTTGTCGAGCTCGCCAATGCCAAGCTCAACCATGCGGTCGTATTGCGCTTTGGTAGCAGCGTTCAGAGGGAGGTTGAGTTTCTTCGATTTGGCTAGCCCACCAGCGATACCGGAGTCCTTCGCAGCATGTGATGCAGAGAACCAGCACTCGTGATCGCGATCGAGCATATCTTCGGCATCGGTTTCGAGAACGCGGGAGTTGGCACCCGTCTGTGAAAACACCTCACAT
>Ga0255781_10001678_pt1 | contig 17997 bp, 15 predicted proteins | sample 101ome_21_FD_179979 | JGI IMG/M metagenome (GOLD analysis project Ga0255781, IMG submission 179979) | Coastal salt marsh microbial communities from the Groves Creek Marsh, Skidaway Island, Georgia - 101413BT metaG (version 2) | ecosystem: Environmental > Aquatic > Marine > Intertidal zone >... | reverse complement strand
AGGTGGAGCGCCCACCCCTCCAGCATGCACATCGCCATGGTGTCGGGGGAGTACCCGCCACGGTGGGGCGGCATCGGTTCGGTGGTGTTCCACCTCGCCGGGCATTTGGCCCAGTTGGGACATGAGATCACCATCATCACCCGGACCCACGCTCAACCCACACCTCAGCAACCGGGGGTGAAGGTCATCCACGTCCCTTGGCGCAAGCTGCCCATGGCGTTCACGCGCTCCTACGGCAAGCACGCGCTGCAAGCGCTGCGCCGCCTCCACCTCGTCAAGCCGGTCGACGTGGTCCACACCCTCCTCCCGCTGGTGAGCTGGACGGTGAAAGAGACCCTGTGGGTTGAAGAGCACGTTGCGCCGGTGGTTTCGGCGCTCAACGGCAGTTGGATCGGTGAGCGCGAAGGGATGAAACTCGCCGCCAAACACAAGGAAGCGGCGACCTGGAAGAATCCCAACGACCTCGCCATTCTGTTGACCGCAAAGCACTACGCCAAGTACGAACAGGCGGCCCTTGATGCGTCGTCGTTGTGCGTCGCTATCTCCGATTCCACTCGCGCCGAGTTCGAGCGGTGGTACCGGCCGCCCGAGGATTGGTGGTGCGAGACCGTGCTGTACGGCGTGGACCACCAGGTGTTTCGGCCAGTGAACCACGACCACGAAGAGGACCAACTTGCGCACGAAGCACTGCGAAAGAAGTACGGCGCTGACGACGAAGCGGCCTTGACCGGCCTGCCTGGCACCGCAACACCCCTGCTCCTGGCCGTGGGTCGGCTGGTGGCTCGCAAGGGTCACCGCACCTTGCTGAGGGCCATGCCGGCCGTGTTGGAAGCCCATCCCGACGCCAAATTGGTCATCGTAGGTCGAGGGCACATGCGCGGCACCTTGATGCGGCAGGCCAAACGCTTGGGTGTGGGTCACGCCGTCACCATCCAGCCCGGCATGCCGTTCGACGAACTGGCACAGCACTTCCGTTCCGCCGATCTGGTGGTCTATCCGTCCTACTACGAGGGTCAAGGCCTCATTCCGTTGGAAGCCCTCGCCAGCGGCACGCCGGTCGTCACCGTGGACCAACCGCCCCTCACGGAAATGATCGACGCCTCCGTGGGCGGCCTGTTTGCCTGCGGCGATGCCAGAGACCTGGCACGCGCCATCGTGGCCTCGCTGAACGACCCCGAAGAGCGTCGTGCGCAAGCCGAACGGGGGCGTGCGCGTGTGCTCGACCTCTACACCTACGAGCACAACGCCGTGGCCTACGAGGCGCTCTACACCGCCGTGACCCAATGAACGCAAGGTCATTATCCCACTGCATGCACGGACGCGCATGCGCACCCATGCTTGGTTCCTGGCAGCCCTTGTCCTATTGCTACCCCTTAGCGGCTGCTTCGGTGAGGACACGCCGGTGACGACCGATGAACCCGATGAGGTGACCAGCTCTCGTACGTTCGTGACCGGAAAGGACGGTTTGCCGGTCAACGAGGCGCTGTTGGAGCTGGAATACTACTTCAGCAACGTCAACGAAGACGGCCCGGAGCCCAGCATTGGCATCACGTCGTCGGGTTGCATCTTTTTCATCGCCATGGAGAAACCCATGCGGTCCTGCGACGGCGGCCTCACCTGGGAAAACACCGCCGACATCACCCAGGCCCCTTTCACCAGTGACCCCTACGGATGGGTCGACCCCGTCACCGACCGCATCTTCAACATCCACATGATGGGCCTTGAATCGACGTGGATCGGCTGGTCGGACAACGACGGCGAATCTTGGATGGGCAACCCGCACGACTCGGGCACAACCCCGCTCAACGACCACATCAAATTGGCCAGCGGACCGTGGACGGATGCAGGTTACGGCTTGGTGGGCCAACTTTCTCAGAACGTGTACGACCAAGCGGTGTACTTCTGCTACAACAAGCTGGTCGGCATTTTTTGTTTCACCAGCTACGACGGCGGCGCCACCTTCGAGACCGGCGGTCAAATCATTGGTCTTGCCTCGACCAACGGCGGACTTCACGGCGCCGTGTCGACCGCACCGGACGGCACGGTCTACGTGACGCCTCGGGTGGCCACGCCCACCATCATCATGTCCAAGGACAACGGGTTCAGTTGGGAGGAGCGCACGATGGGCACCGACGCTGGAACCCCCAACCCTCGTAAGAATTCCGAAATCGCCACCGACACCGAATCCAACGCCTACCATGTCTGGACCGGTGCCGACCAGGGCATCTACCTCGCCCGAAGCACCGACTCTGGCGACACGTGGGACACCGAGTCCCTTCGCATCAGCCCGGTGGAGGTGATTTCGACAGCGTTCCCCCAAGCCGATGCCGGCGACCCAGGACGCATTGCGGTGACCTATCTGGGCAGCGAAAACGCGTCCTTGCTCAACACCTCGGACATCGACGGCAACAATTGGGACGGCAACGGTCACTACTCGCCCAACGAAGTGCACTACCACCTCTACGTCACCTACAGCCTGAATGCGCTGGACGAGAACCCCACCTTCCACACGTACCGGGTCACCGACGACCCCGTTCAGATCGGCGCCATGTGCCTCAACAGCGGCGATTGCCGCAGCGACCAGGGCGGCTCCAACCGCAACCTGCTCGATTTCAACGACCTGCACATCGACCGTGAAGGCCGGATTTACATCGCTTTCGCCGACGGTTGCACCGGTGAGTGCGCCACCAAGGACACGCCCACGCCCGCCGATTCACGCAGCAGCACCGGTGGCATGTACTACCTGGCTTCGGGCCCCAGTCTGCTCGCCGAATTCGGTCACTTGGAGCCGCTGGTGGACGCTTGAGGGCAAGCATGGAACAGAACTTTATGTTCTCGTCCCAAGAAATAACACCGTGTCCGCCGACGATGTCGACCGTGTTGAGGTCCAATCCAGCGCCCAGCGGTGGGGGTGGCTGGCCGACCACCACGCCAACTCGAGCGGCGTTTGGCTGGTGACATGGAAAGCCGGCCATCGGGACCGCTACGTGTCTCGGGATGAGGTGTTGGACGCCCTCATCGCCTTCGGCTGGGTGGACGGGCGCCGCAAGAAACTCGACGACGACCGCACGATGCAGTTGGTCACGCCACGCAAGGAACAAGCCTGGGATCGCACGTACCTCGAGCGCGCTGAACGGCTCGAGGCGGAAGGCCGAATGCAACCCCCCGGTCGAGCCGCCATCGAGGCAGCCAAAGCCAACGGTCGCGACCTGTCCATGCGTGAAGTGGACGATTTGGTGGAACCCGAGGCGTTGTTGGAGGCGCTTCGAACGGCGCGCGCAACGTCCTGGTGGACGAATGCGGCGCCTTCGTACCGTCGCAACATTCTGCGATGGATCGCCAAAGCCAAGCGTGCCTCCACCACAGCCAAGCGCATCACCACCGTGGTGGAGCACTGCGTTCGCGGTGAAAAAGTGCCCAATTACTGAGGTCGGTTGCACCAATGGGGCAGGTCGTTTGATGCTGGCCACCGGCCCATGCCTTCATTCTTCGAAATTCTGGCCCAGCAACTTCGCGGCTGTTTTGCGCCCGGCGGCCACGTCCACGTTCGGGAACACACCGTGGATGAACAACCGCACCGAACCCAAAAGGCAGAAAAAACCGAGTTTCCATGCCGTCCGGAAGTGTGCAAACCACGACATTCCAATGTCCTGAAGGTGACCCATGGTTGCTCGGCAGACCCTCGTGGTTTCAAGGTTGGGGACGAAAACTCATGTTTGCCACCGAAAAGCGGTGCTCGGTCGGCGTCAACCAAGGCGTTGGAGGGTGATGGCCGAATTCAAGCTCGGAGAACGCGTGCTCGTACCTTACGGAGGTTCAAACGAACGCCCAGCATCAATTTGCGGAACAACGAGAGGCGGACGGGTTGTGTGAACACGTCGCCTGAGCGGCGAACGATTTCGTTGAGGATGGACGTGTACGCATCGGCCATGATCTCGGGTTGGACCCGGGCCCGGGCATCCAAATACGGGAACAGATGAGCAGCGGAGGTCCGGTGGCGCTGAATGACCTCCATGTACTCGGCCATGAAGCCCTTCCATGCCGTGGACTGGGCGATGTCGGTGCGGCTGAGGTCGTCTTGGCTGATGTTGTGGGCGTTCAGCACCTCCAGCGGGAGGTAGACCCGGTTGCGTTCGAGGTCCTCGTTCACGTCGCGCAGGACGTTGATCAGTTGCATCTGGATGCCCAAATCAATGGCGTGCAAGCGAGCAGCCCGGTCTTCGTACCCGTAGATTTCAATCAGAATCAAACCGACCGCTGAGGCGACCTTGAAACAGTACGAACGCAGTTCATCCCAGGTTTGGTGAGCGACGGGGTAGAGGTCGTCCTCCATGCCTTCGAGCACCGTTTCAAAGTCGCTGAGCTTAATCGGGTAGCGCTGGAACACGTCCTGAAGGGCGATGAAGATCGGATGCTCGTCTTCGTCAAGGTGGCCGTCGTTGGCGGCGGCGAGCTTGCCTCGGATGTCCACGAGCGCCATGAGTCGGCGTTGGTGTTCCTCTTCGGGCAGCGTCGGCGTGGCATGTTGATGCACCTCGTCAATGACCGCTTGGCGCGCTTTCGTGGCGGCCAGCAGTTCAGGCGTGGCGTCCACGTGCGGTTCTTCGTCCCCATCCACGATGTCGTCCACCCAGCGGCACAGGGCGTACACGGCGTGAACGGCTTTTCGCTTCTCCATTTGGAGGGCCGAAAACGACGAGTAGAAGGTGGTCGAGGCCTGTCGGCACACCGCTTCGCAATAGGCGTAAGCGTCGGCCAGTGAGGTCGTCACGAAGGTCACCTCAAGCGGATGTGGGACGGCCGCCGGGGGCCTCCTTCGTGGCGTTGGTAAGGGCGGCACGGCCTTGCTTGGAGCGCTTTCGGCTTTCAAACCAGGTGTCAACACCGTTCCAGTCGGGGATGATCCCCAACCCGTCGAGCAGGAGTTTGCTGCTGATGCGAGCGGATTCGTAAATCACCGGCAGGCCCGACCCGGGGTGGGTGCCACCGCCGACGAGGAACAGGTTCTCGATTTCGTCGAACTGGTTCTTGGGACGGCGCCAGAGCATCTGGTCAAGCCCGTGGGCCAGGTTGAACACGGCGCCGCGGTAACAGTGGTCGCCCCAATCTTCGGGGGTGATGGTCATCTCGGTCACAATGTGATCGCGGATGCCTTCAAAGCCCAGTTTTTCTTCGATTTGGTCGAGGATGCGTTCCTTGTAGGCATCCTTGTGTTCTTCCCAGTTGATGTTCTCGTGAACGTGGGACACGGGCACCAAGGCGTACACCGTTGAGCAACCTTCGGGGGCGAGGGTGGGGTCGGTGATGCTGGCGTTCTGCACGTAGACCGATGGGTCGTCCCAGGTGATGCGGTGGTGCTTTTCGATGTCCTCGAGGTTCTTCTCGTAGGTCGCTGAGGCGTAGATTTGGTGGTGGGGCAGGTGCTCGTAGGTCTTGTCAATGCCCAAGTAAAGCATGAACGTCGAGCAGGAATACTTCTTGCCGTCGAGCTTTTTGTTGCTCCACTTCTTGCGCACGCTGTCGGGGAACAACTGGGTCATGCCGTTGGCAAAATCGGCGTTCATGACCACACGGTCGGCCATGAACTCACCCTGAGCGGTGCGCACGCCTTTGATGGTCTTCCCGTCCATGATCACGCCTTCCACGGCCTCGTTCATGCGGAACGTCACACCGAGTTCCTTGGCGATGGCAGCCATCTTTTCGCTGACGCTGCCCAACCCACCGGTGGGGTGGAAGATGCCGTATTCGTACTCCAGGAAGGCCAGCATGGTAAACAAACTGGGGCAGTTGAACGGCGACATGCCGAGGTACTTCGTCTGGAAGGACATGGCGAGCATCAGGCGGTCGTCGTCGAAGAGTTTCATCAGATCGCCAGCGACCGAGCGGTGCGGTCGAAGCACCCCGGCCACGCGCATCGCTCGTTTGGCCAGCAGGTCGGTCGGTCCTTTCCAGGGCTCTTGGAGGCAAGCCTTGGACTTGTTCAACTTGGTTCGGTTGTCCTCCACGTACCGGCGGAAGGCGTTGGCGTTCTTGTCGCCCGAAAGGCCGCGGATGCGCTCGGTCATCACGTCGAGGTCGCTGGTGCAGTCCAATTCACCGCCTTGTCCGAAGATGAGCCGGTAGTTGGTCTCGAGTTTGTTGAGGTTGAGCTCTTCATGGGCATCGCGGCCAATGGCCTGGAAGATGTCCTCGATGACTTCGGGGTAGTGGAAAAAGGTCGGTCCAAGATCGAACTTGAACCCGTCCCGATCGAAGACTTTGTTGCGACCGCCAACGGCGCTCGAGCGTTCGAACACGGTGACGTTAACGCCCGATTTGGCCAAAAGGAGGGCGGATGCGAGTCCGCCGGGTCCGGCTCCAATGATGGCGACGCTGGGTTGCTGGGTGCTGACCATGGCTTCAGGGTCGTATTGAAGCATATAAAGTGCGGTTTTTGTTCATAAAAAATTATGAAAAAATTACACCCATGGGCGAACCAACTTACGCCGTCGTTTTGGTTTGGCCGACGATGGCGTACGGGTCGATCAACACCGAGAATTCATCCAAATACGGGCCCATGGAACTGATGAGGTCCACGTGCGGGTGCCCCTTGAGCACCATGCCGTCCATGTACATCAGCGACCGAATGATCGGAAAAGCCTCTTCGCCGAAGGAACATCCTGCGAGCACCGCTGCCTTGACGGTCTTCATCATCTGTTCCGTGAGCGAAACCTCGCTGACCGAAGTTCCGACAAAACCGTTGTAGAGGGCATCCATGGAGGCGTAGTACGTCGCCAACGTGTCGCCTGTGGGGCGTTCGTCCGCCATGGTCAACATCGCATCGAAGGCGTGGCGAAGTTCGCCTTTAGCGAGGAAGAAAAAGAAACCAAACAGAGCGTTCCGAACGTGGGCAGGGGCGTGACAAATGGCGCCCGTGTCGATGAAATGGAAGTTGCCTTCGTCGTCCATCATCGCGTTCCCAGGGTGGAGGTCGCCATGGAACGTTCCCAATCCAAACATGAAGGCACCGTGGATGCGAAACAGGTCCAGCATGTTGGGCCAATCCAAGGTTTTTGCATCCAAGTGTGCTTCAAGTGTGGGATGAGGGATCTCTTCCATCACCAAGACATGACGGTTGGAGAGTTCCTCCCACATGCGAGGGAAGCGAAGTTTCGGCATGGGGAATTCGTGTTCAACGCTGGCTGCCTTGGACAAGAGGTCAGCGCGCCCTCGGATTTCATTGGTCAAATCCAACTCTCGAAGCGTGTAGTCCTCAATGTGGGCAAGCAGGCCAAGCGGGTTGCCCACCTTGCGCAATTTCGGGTTGAAGAACAAGCCCATGCGAATCCACCGTTGCATGCGCTTGACATCCCGGCGGAACGAACCCTCGAAATCGGACTTGATGAGTTTCACCACGACCTTGGTGCCGTCGTTGAGCGTTGCTCGGTGGATTTGGCCGATGCTGGCCGCTGCGAAGGGCTCAGGGTCAAAGTGATCGAAGTGGTCCAAGAAACCCTGTGGTGCAAAGCGGTCGATCAGCCGCTGTGAATTCTCCTTGGGGATGGTGGCGGCCCGGCTGTACAACTTTTGCAACTCGATGCAGCGGTCGGGGTCGACCAAATCAGGGCGAAGGGCAAAAATTTGGCCCAACTTCACCGCCAGCAAACCCATGGACTGAATCTTGTCGACGTTGACCGGTTTTTTCCCTCGAATTTGACGGAAAAAGCGGATGAACGTCACGAGCTTCAACGGCTCACCTCAGTCGTTCAGCTCGATGGCGTTGAGTTCATGACGATGGATGACGTAGTGCCAGAGGTCATCGGGCGAACCGCTGCCGTCCATGCGCTGAATGACCACGTTGGAGTCCTTCGCGAACCGAGTGGACAGGGCACCCTCAATGATGCCGTCGTCCATTTCCCACATGGGGAGGGCGTCGGGGTCGTCAACAGGTGGATGGTTGAGGCCAACGCTGACGTGGAACTGAGGGTCGACGTGATACTGAAGAAGTCCCAAGCCGGCGTGCTCCCACCAATCCATCATCTCGTCAAGGAACTCGATGTCGTTGTCCAAGGACCGCAATGAAAAGGCGATCTCTTGACCGACACGGCAGCCGATCTGTCGCAGCATGCGCCCGATGTCGATTCCGAGGACCTTGAGGTTCGAGAGCTTGCCTTCGGTCAGTCGCATCCGAGCTTCGTTGACCTCGTTGCCAGCCGCAAAGAACGCATCGGGGTCGAACGGTGTGTCTTCCTCGGGCAATTGGCCGTCGAAGCCGAGGGCGACGGAGACGTTCTTGAGGAACGAACCCTCACCGATGGTCAACCGAAGTGGGTCGTTGATCTGGTTCTCGGTGAACCTGGCTCGGGCCACGTCCAGGTGGACAGCGCCCTCCCAAATCGCGTCGATGAGGTGAAGGTGAGCGCCTGCGAACGGTCCCGACTCAATGATGAGGGCGGCGTCTTCCTTGCCACGCCCGACCGGGTTGTCTTCGATGTTGAGGTATTGAATCACCTCTGCATGGTCTTGAACAAAGCCCAGCGAGTCCAATTCGTCGGAATGTCGAACTTCGATGCTGTCGTGGAGTTGGTCAAAAAACCGGAGCGTTCGTCCGTCGAGGTGCGTGATGATCTGAACGACCACGCCCCTGACCGCGGCGGTGTTGACGGCTTCGAGGGCATCAGGATTCCTGCACAAGTGGAGGATGCCAAATTGACCCAGCAGCAAAATCAGCCGCTCTTCGGCGTCGTTGGCCATTTTCTGAAGCCGGTTGTAGATGTGCCCGCGCTCTTTGAGCACAGCGAAGCGAGGGTCATCGATGTCGCGTCGCCGCTTCTCGTACGATGCATCGGTTTCCGTGATGCCTTTGGACAGCTCATCAAAGCCGTCCACCAAACGGTCAAGTTGCGACTTGCGCGACTGGATGATGTGCTCCATGGCTTCGTTGACGCGGAGGCTTGAGAAGAGCATTGGCCGGTCGGCGGTCGCCGTGACGATGCCCATTTCTTGAAGCCTTGAGAGGCTGTTGTACGCATCGAGGCGCGTGGTGTTGAGTTCCTTGGCCAATTCGGAGGCTTTCATTTTCGGACGGGATCCGAGGATCATGATCGAGCGCACCTCGCGCTCGTTCAATCCCGCCTCCAGCAGGAGTTCGTCCCACATTCAACCGTCCCCCCGAACCACCGAAATGTCGGCGAGGATTTTGGCGACGTGACGACGGGGTCGGAAGAGCCAGTCGTAGACGTACCGGACGGTGTTGTCGGGGGCGATCAGGAAGGAAGATTTGGCGGGAAATTGGCCGAGATGCATGGGGACGTTGAACTTCTGGCCCACGATGCGGTCGGGGTCCGCCAGAAGCGGAAAGGGGAGGTCACCCAGGACCTCACGGAATTTAGCTTGCTCCTCCACCGTTCCGGGGCCGATGCCGACGATGGAACAGCCGGCGGAGGTGAACAAGTCGTGCTGTTCCTTGAAGGTCAGGCATCCGCGCTTGCAGGTGGGGGAATTGTGCCTTGAATAGAAGAACACCACGCGCCACGTACCGTCAAGGCTTGAACTGTCAAAGATTTCACCGCCTTCCATTGTCAAAGTGAAGGAAGGAGCGAGTTGCCCCACCAAATTACCGTCGGTCACCCAATCACCTCAGGAGGGCAGGATGTGGCCCATCCGCTTGGCTTTGGTCGACATGTAGGATTGGTTGTGGCGGCATTGACCGACCACCAGTGGAATTCGCTGATTGACGTGGATGCCGTGTTCCATGAGCTGGGTTTTCTTTTCGGGGTTGTTGGTCATCAAATGGATGCCTTCGACCCCCATTTGGTCGAGCATGTCCGCTGCGATGCCGTAGGTGCGGGCATCGCCGGGGTAGCCAAGCGCTAGGTTGGCGTCAAGGGTGTCGAGGCCAGCGTCTTGGAGTGCATACGCCTGCATTTTAGCGAACAGGCCGATGCCACGTCCCTCCTGGCGGAGGTAAACCACTGCGCCCGAGCCACGCTCGGCGATCGACGCCAACGAAGCTTGCAGTTGCGGCCCGCAATCGCATCGAAGTGAGCCAAAGGCGTCGCCCGTCAGGCACTCGGAGTGAATGCGCACCATGGGGTGGTGGCTGGTGAGGTCGCCCATGTACACCACGCAATGCTCTTTCCCGGTGGCGTCGTCGACGAAGGCCCGAATGCGGAACTCGCCGTGAACGGTGGGGAGCATGGCATCGGCTTCAGGGGCATGTGTTGTTGAAACGGTTGACCCCTTCAGCATGTTATATAATCCGCTGAATTCCTATATGAACTCTCGTCTTTTCCTTCAGGGGGGACAAACCCCACTTGATATACTGAAGCGACGAAATCCGACTCATGGCCAGCCTGCACTGCGACCTTGGCGTTGCCGCTCGTGCGGTTCGTCATGACCGCATGTTGGTGGTGCAAGAAGCACGTGGGCGCTTCAAAGGCCACTGGGGCCTGCCAAAAGGCCGAGTTGATCAGGGTGAATCGGTGGAATTCGCAGTCCTCCGGGAGTTGAAGGAGGAAACGGGCTATGAGGGGTCGGTCTTGGGGCTCTCTGGCGTGCGAACCACGCTGCGAAACGGTGTCCCGGGCGTCTTCATGTGCTTTGATGTGGCCGTGAACGATGCGCCAACCGCCGGCCACGACGATGAAATCAGCAACGTGCGATGGGTCACGCTCGATGAGGTGGCCCAATTGGACTGGGTGTCCGAAACCATGCGTCAGTTGGCCATCGATGCATTGGTGCGGCCCAGCGTTCTGCACGGCCGCACCAACTTGACGCCAAGGGAGATCCCCTACGTCGTTTACTCCTCGGCCAACGCACATCCATCTTCTGGAGGTGCAAGCCAATGATTCCTGCCTCACGGTTGCGCGTGCACGGCACCCTGAACGAAGCCGGTGAGTATGTCCTTTACTGGATGACGTCGGCCCGACGACCGACATGGAACCACGGGTTGGATCACGCCATCGATTTGGCTCGAGAGCACGATGTGCCGCTCGTGGTGATCGAGAGCCTCGCCCTTCAACACAAATGGGCCAACGATCGCATCTCCACGTTCGTGCTGCAAGGCATGATCGACAACCGGGAGGCGTTTTTGGGCTCCTACGTCACCTACATCCCGTACGTCGAAACCAAACGAAAGGAGGCGTCGGGTTTGCTGAAGGGTTGGTTGAAGCGTGCCAAAGCCTGCGTGATCGATGATTTTCCCACCTATTACCCACTCCATGTGCTCAACACGGCCCTGACCATCAAACCCTGTGAAATTCACGCCGTCGATTCCAACGGCTTCATGGCCATGCGCGCTCAAGGGCGCGATTTCAAAACGGCCCACTCCCTTCGGCGCCACCTTCACAAAACCATCACCGAGCACATGCACGAATTCCCCCACGCCAGGCCGCTGGAGCGCGCTGAGGGTTTGGCCATGCTGGCCAACAGCACGGTCGCCGAAATCTTCGAGGCAACGAACACCCCCATGACACCCTACGAATTTCTGTGGCGTGTCGGCGAAGGCGGGGACATCGGCCGAGATGCGTTGTCCACGCTGGCCATCGACCACACCGTTCATCCGGTGGTGAGCAAGAAAGGAGGGCACCTCGAAGCCAAGCGCCGTTGGCGTGAGTTCTTCAAGGAACGCCTCACGGTGTACCACGAAGCTCGCAACGAACCCGAACGGGAAGGCGCAAGCGGGCTCTCGCCTTGGCTTCATTTTGGCCACATCAGCATCCACCGCATCCTGCATGACGTCTTCGAAGCGCACGGTTGGGACGTAACGCTCGCCAACCCACCGCACAACGGGCGACGGGAGGGTTGGTGGGGTTTGCCTCAACCCGTGGAAGCGTTTCTCGACCAAATCATCACCTGGCGCGACATCGGATTCATCCATTGCGCCATGGTGGACAACCACACCTCGTACGAATCCCTTCCCGATTGGGCCAAAGAAACGCTTGATGAACACCGGTCCGATCCACGGCCAGCCGTTTACACGCTGGAGGAACTTGAACTAGCCAAGACGCACGACGACTTGTGGAACGCCGCCCAAACCCAACTCCTCCAGGACGGCATGATTCAGAATTACCTGCGGATGCTGTGGGGCAAGAAAATTCTGGAATGGTCACCGGACCCCGAAACGGCCATGGCGTGGATGATTGCCCTCAACGACCGATGGGCGTTGGATGGCCGAGACCCCAACTCCTACACCGGTGTGGGTTGGGTCATGGGGAAGTTTGACCGTGGCTGGACCGAACGGGCCGTTTACGGTAAGGTTCGGTGCATGACCACCCCCTCGACTAAACGCAAGTACCGAACGTCTGGATACATCGAACGCTACCGCACACCGGTTCGTGTTCAATCGTTGCTCGGCTCTGGTCCAATCTTCTACGCCACGCATCAATGAGGAATCACCATGCCCACCTATGCACACACCGCAGAATACGCCCACCCGGTCAGCGCCGTTTGGTCGTGGTACGACAGCCCCGGCGCCTTTCGACGCATCATGCCCGAGTGGGAGGGCATCACGCCCGTTCAGGCCGGTGCGCTGATGGACGGAGAGCGCACGAAATTCAAGGTCAGCATCGGCCCCATCAAACGCATGTGGGTGGCCCGCCACCACGGGGTGGTTTCGGGCAAGGTGTTCAACGATGTCATGGAAAAGGGGCCATTCGGCGCGTGGGACCATGAGCACAAGTTCGTTGCCAAAACCGACAGCACATCGTCGATTGAAGACACGATTCAATGGCGTCTGCCCTTGCACCCGTTGACCTTTTGGACCGCACCGTTTACGGTGAAGGGGCGAATGGATCAGATGTTCGCCTTCCGCACCGTGCGCGTCAAGAACGATCTCGAGCGCATCGCTGCGTTTGCTCATCTCCCCCGACAGCGCATCCTGATCAGCGGCTCGACCGGATTGATCGGTTTGCAACTGTGTGCGTTCCTGTCGGCGGCTGGACACAGCATCACGCGCTTGGTCCGCCCTTCCACCCAACTTCCGTCCGACGCCCAAGGCGATGATGTCGTTGTATGGAACGACCAAACAGGAGAGGTGGTCAGCGGTGACCTCAACGGTTTTGACACCGTGATTCACCTTGCAGGTGCTGGCATTGGCGACAAGCGCTGGAGCAAGGCGCGCAAGGCCCTCATTGAGTCCAGCCGAACGGTGCCGACGCACAACCTGGCCACCTTGCTGGCAGGGTTGGACCAACCTCCAAAGGCCTTCTTGTGTGGTTCAGCCATCGGTTTCTACGGGAATCGGGGTGACGAGACGTTGAATGAATCGTCCTCACCCGGCAGCAATTTCCTCGCCGATGTGTGCCGAACTTGGGAAGCCGCAGCCCAGCCAGCGGTGGATGCAGGCATTCGAACGGTTTGGCTGCGAACCGGGTTGGTCATCACACCCATGGGAGGTGTGCTCCAGAAACTGCTCCTGCCTGCGAAGCTCGGTGCAGGTGGGCCGGTTGGCAACGGCCGTCAGCAATACTCTTGGATTTCACTCGACGACCAAATCTACGCCATTCACCATCTCATGATGAACGACACGTGCGAAGGGGCGTTCAATTTGACCGCACCGGAACCGCTCCCGCAAAAGCGGTTCGCAAAAACCTTGGGGCGTGTCCTCCGTCGTCCTGCGTTTGCACCGCTGCCCGGTTTTGTCCTGAAGATCATGCTCGGTGAGATGGCGCAAGGTTTGGTGCTCGATGGGCAGCGTGTCCTTCCGGAGCGGTTGGAGGCGAGCGGGTATCGGTTCCAACACCGCGACCTCGAAACATGCCTTCGTCAATGCCTCGGTCGTCAACGGTGACGCGACCGGGGAAGCGCTTGTTAGGGTGAAGGTCCATTCACATCCATGGCGGCGGCATGCACTCACCCTCGTTTGGTTCAGTCCCGTGGGGAAGGTGCGGCTCAACGTGCCTTGAAAGACGCATTCATGCAACAAAGATTGGAAAGTTCGTTTCACTCATTCATGTTGCATGAAAAGGACACAGAATCCAAATTAGTTGATTTGAATAAGAAATCACCCGTTCCGCATTACGGCGTTTTGCGAGAACCCTACGTTTCCTGCGAGTGGCGCCCCTTCCCTCTTCTTGCCCTTCCCAAATGGGCTCACCATGATTCGCCAAGCAACGGGGTGGAGCTGTGACACCGCTCGCCGTTGCGGGATGGTTGTTGGGCGGCCTGTTGGTCCTGTTCATCGGCCGTTTGGTCTACGTTTGGATCACTCGAATCCGCCCGCTGGAGCCGTCATTGGATCTGACGTGGGCTGCGGATTGCGAGCACCTCACGACGGCGACGGTTGACGACGGCATCATCACGTTCCGGAACGTGAGGGATTTCCACTGGCGAACCACGCGCGACCGGGATGAACGTTGGGACGAGCAGGTGCAGGTGCGGGTGGATGAGTTGGAAACCGTCTGGTTTGTGGTGGATCACTTTCACAGCATCCATGGCATGGCTCACACTTACCTGACCTTCGACTTCGCTTGTGGGACATGCCTTTCGTTCTCGTTTGAAACACGCCGGGAAAAGGGTGAACGCTACCATCCATGGGACGGCATGTGGCGGGCGTACGAGCTCTACCTCCTCGTGGGCCACGAACGCGATGTGACCGGACTGCGCACCAACGGTCGACGAAACCGTGACTACATGTTTCGTGCCGTGACGCCCCCTGGAAAGGATCGTGAGTTGCTCCTGGCCATGGTGGGCAAGTTGAACGAACTTGCGAAGCACCCCGAGTGGTACCACTCGCTGCTGACCACCTGCAACACCTCCATTGTCAACATCGTGAATCAGGTAACGCCGGGTAGGATTCCGTTCCTGTGGCGCAATTTTCTCCCAGGGTACACGCCCAAAGCTGCGTTGAAATTGGGGCTGATCGAGGATTGGGGTGGTCTTGACGCCACGCTGGATGCAGCCCGCATCGATGAAGTGGCGCAGGCATGGGACGGGACGAGTGATTATTCGGTCATGCTTCGTCAGCATCTTCCGGCGAAAAAAACGCTATAGAATCGGCCACAACAGCCAACCGTCCCGTTGCGTACGAAAGCGTCACGCTGTCGTCGCAGGCGACGTTGTGTACGCCTTTGGAACCCGTCCGAAGGGTGGCGTGGTCCAGTTCAAATTCAGCGCCGGTCAGGGTGAGCCCGCCGACGTCGTGAACCGCCATCAAGGAGAAGGAGGCTCGATGCCTCACGCCCAGACGATGCTGTGCTCCCCGGCTCAAGAATTGCCGCGCGCCTCGCCCGTCCAAGACGCAAATGTCCAGTGCTGAGGCGGCGCATGCCATCATGTTCCCCCATTCGTGCTGCAGGTCTCCGCCCGTTGCTCCGAGCACCAGGAGGGAGCGGTGCCCCGCTGCCTCGGCCCATGCCAGTGCTTTGGCCAAATCGTTGGCTGACTGGTCAGGCATGTGAATCACTTCGACGCCCGATGGCAACACCTCCTTGCGTTCAAGCTCGTTGATGCTGTCAAGGTCGCCCACAACGGCGTGAGGGCACGTCCCGTGGTCAAGGCAAGCCCAAACGGCTCCGTCGCAGGCGACCACGGTCATGTTGGTTGGAGCGATTCGGCTCAAATCCGATCGGGTGACGTCACCGTTGGCCACGATGGCACAGGTCGGCGCCTCCATGGTTTCTGCAACCGTTCTGCCTTCTCAAATGCACGGGTCACGGTCGCTCGTGCTGACCCCCTACGGGGGTCATCCATGAACAAGCATTTTCTATGTCCGCGGCTGTGGTGAACGCATGACGCCACGCCGTGATGCATTTTTGGTTTCCAAAAGCCTCCTGTTGGTGGTGTTTTTCCTGCTCGCTTCGGTGACCCCATTGGTGTCGCCGGCCGAGGAACCGTCGGTTCTGAGCGACGCCCCATCGCCCGCCATGACGAGCCTCCACTCGGCCTCGGATGGCTATGGCCACGATTTTGGCGGCGCCAACATCGTCCATGACGGGCTCGACGACGCCAGCGTTCGTATGGAGTCGCTGCTGGAAAGCTTCGAACAGACCGTCCGCCCCGCCCTCAACGGAGAACAGCCAGGGACGCCGGACTTGGCCGTGACCCGATACGGGACCCAGCACTGGTGCTGGACCACGGCAGAGGGCACCGTGCGAACGGCGATCGTCGGACACACGGGCGTGGCCAACGGCAACGGCAGTTTGGTGGACAACGTGGCCGCAACGAACCTCACCGACCTCGTGGATTGCGCCATCGCTGTGACCGCCAACGAGCTTCAGCGCGTGCTGTACGCCGATGGCGCCGACCTCAAAATGGGGCGTTACGCCACGGAGAGCCAAACGTATTGGGACGGCCCGCGGTGGCACACTCGGACCATCCTCGAGGACGTCAACGCCACCGACCTTGCCCTGAGCATCCACCCCGACGGCGTGGAGTGGGGCTTGATGCGCGACGACCAAGGGGCCCTCCACCGGGTGAATTTCACCGGTACGTATTGGGTCACGGCCGTGCTCGATGCAGGACCGATTGGCCACGACTTTGAATTGAACATGGACGACGACGGTGTGGCGCACATCCTCTACACCCTCCCCGAGCAGGGCGAGGTGATCCTCCTTCGCGTGGACGGCGAGGACTTCGACCGACGCATCCTGTCCAACGACATGGCCACGCTGGACGCCGTCGGCATGGACCTGGATCGCTCCAACATCGAACAGGTCGCCACCGCCCAACAGGACGGCACCTCCTTTTCCATCGACCTCATTCGGTCCTTGTCGGGTCAGGACACCGGACGCATCGACCCAACACCCAGCGCCGTGCTCGATGCTGGCTTGCTGGACTCGGACGAGGGGGCCATCGCCATGGGCGACCTCAACGATGACGGCTTCGACGATGTGCTGGTCGCAACACCCACCGCTTCGAGTCTGGGTTACAGCGAAAACGGCCGATTGGACGTGTTTTACGGTGGCCCGGACGGGGTCGCCACGTCGCCCGATGTCACCCTTGAGGGTCCACACGATGGTGCACACTTGGGTTCGGCGTTGGCGCTCGGTGATTTGAACGGGGACGGTCGCACCGACATCGCGCTCGGCGTGGCTGGGTTCCGTTCCTCCAACAGCAGCCTGGAAGATGGGCGGGTGCAGGTGCACACCGGTGGCGCCAGCGGTGTGAACTTGGAACCTGCGTTCACGCTGCTCGGTCACAACGGCGAACGCTTGGGTTCATTGGCGGTCGTGTTGGAACGTGCAGGTCAAGCCAACGTGTTGGCCGTGGTCGCAGCGAACCACTCCGTCGCCATCGATGCGTCCACCACGCACATCGGGAAAGTCAACCTCTACAGCGGCAACGGTTCAGGGCTCGCTCCCCTTCGGAACCTCACCCAATCAACCGTGGCTGAAGCCATGTTCGGTCGTTCGATGGCGGCCTGCGACATCAACGGCGACGGTCTGGACGATTTGATCGTCGGCAACACCGGCACGTACGCTGACGCCGCCTTCTACTCGTCCGTTGAATACTTCACCGCCACGTCGGCGGGTTACGACGGAACACCGGAGCATCGCGTGCAGTCCAACATCCAAAACCGACTCTTTGGCCACAACGTCGCATGTTTAGGCGACATTCACGATGACGGTTTCGAGGACCACATCATCACCGAGCCGTTCAACGGGACTGCGGCGTTTTCCGGCGGCAAGTTGTGGTTGTTCAACGGCACCGAAGGGACCATGACCAGCGAACCGGATTGGACGTATGCGCCAGCAGAAGCCAACGCCCGCATCGGTGAAGCCATTGTGGCAGCCGGTGACGTCAACGAGGACGGTTTCAATGACGTTCTCATCTCCACCGTTGGCGGCAATGCTGGAGGTGCCCTGCACCTGTACCTTGGCTCAAGATTGGGGCTTCAGGCCGACGCCCAACTCGTGGCGCAGGGTGAAACCGGTGACCGACTGGCCACCCGCATCGCTGCACTGGGTGACCTGAACGGCGACGGTTTGGGTGAAGTGGTGCATTCCCTGCGGGCCGACCCATCCAACGGTCAACACGATTACGATTTGGTCTTCGACGTCCTCTCGGAACGCGACT
>Ga0255781_10001669_pt1 | contig 18057 bp, 26 predicted proteins | sample 101ome_21_FD_179979 | JGI IMG/M metagenome (GOLD analysis project Ga0255781, IMG submission 179979) | Coastal salt marsh microbial communities from the Groves Creek Marsh, Skidaway Island, Georgia - 101413BT metaG (version 2) | ecosystem: Environmental > Aquatic > Marine > Intertidal zone >... | reverse complement strand
AACACGTTCTGCAATAAACTGAAGTTCTTTTGGAATGATAAGTTTCATACCACGAACCGCAATTTTCAAACCACGTTCGTCTGTCAGACCGGCAATATCAATAAGCATTTGCTCAATTGATGTTTCGTTCAAGTCCGCAGGAGTTGACAGCTGGTTACGCTGGTTTCCTGACAAGCTTGGGTGTGCCGATGAACAAAGAGCCGCACCGTCACCGATTGGTGAAGAAGTGCTAAACGCGTTGTTCAAGATAGACGCCGCTTTGATTTGCTTTGTCTGTGACATAGAGCGAGCTAGAGCACGAGTATAACGCGCGGCCAAACGGTCATAAAGGTTATCTTCAATCGCTTCTTCAGTGATTGAAAACGCCAGTGCGATTGTTTCGTGTGTATAACGCGCAGTGTATGTTTCCTGTGCATCATCAAACGAAATCGCTCCGCCTTCACCTTTAACTGGAGCCGTTCCGAAGCCACCAAGCATCACCTCTTCTTCAAATGCACGGTCAGAAGACTCTTCATCAAAGATTTCGGCATGCTCGTTTTCGTAACGATCATATTCCAGACCAAACAGCGCGTTAAGGCCGGGTTCCAACTCTTTCGCTAATTGTGCGCGAGAGATAGCCATATTCTATTCCCTTCCTTATGTGCCCGTCGAATCCGCAGTAGTCTGCGAATCAAAACGACGAGTTGCTGCGTTGTAGTGTGCGTTAATGCGTACAAGCAAATGCGCGCCTGCTGACGCGTAATCATTGTTTGCATCATCGTCTACCAGACCAACAATACGCAAAGGCAGTGTCGCTGTTACGGCGATTGAAGACACACTAAGTTGAGAATTGGAACGTCCTGTATCGGTTGAACCGGTACGTGCGGAAGTGCCAAGTGAAGCGTTTGCAAATACGCCTGCCAACGCTGTCGCGCGGTCAGTCAATGTTGCATCCGCAGCCACAACAAACAGCTGGTTTGGATTGTCTGCGACAACCGCTTCAACTGGATAGTTTGTGTCTACGCTTACGCTACCAGAACCCGGCCAGTAGTTTAGCCAGACAGGTTTCTTTTGGACGCTATCATGGTACTTTACACCCATCAGGACACCTAAAGCCGCAGTGGTTCCACCACTTGTGGCACCAGCATAATCAATAACACCAGCTGCTGTTGGTGTTACAAGACCGTACTGATAAATCGCGTTCGTGTTGTTCGAAGCGATTTCATAGGTTGTTAGGCCAGTGCTGTTTGTTGCACTGCCCGCCAGCCCGACAGGACGAAGACCAAAAGCTGTTTCGGCATTTGCCATAACATTTCTCCGTCAATTGTGGGGCCACGCTACTTGCGTGGGCCACCGAAGGTTACACGAGATTGACGATCAGCTTTGCTGATTGTCATAGTTGAGTGTGCATTCTCGCGCATCATATCGTGGTCAACCGCTTGCATTTGGTCTGCATTTCGCTGCGCAAAGTATTCGTTGCGTTCTGCAATGGTTTCTACGGGTATTCTGGCAAGAATAAGTCCACCAACCCCAAACACTCCTTCATATTTACCTGAATCAATCACTGGAGCTTCAAAGTCAGGATATTCGTCGGAACGAACCAATTCCCAACCTTCACGCAATCTTGCTGAAATGTTTTTGCGGTCGTCAAAACCACGTACTTCAGCGCGAATCCAACGATGTGCATAGCCCTCTGGCGCAGGCGGAGCATCTAGCATGGACGGGGGAGCCCACGGACGTCTTTGAGCCGTTTTCTCCCGTGTTTTGTTGTCGCGAGGCGCACGATCAATGGCCTTAAAACGATCTTCCGTTGCTTCAGTCATCTCTCTTACTCCTTCACATATTTCGCATATTCTTCTAGCGGCACACCTAATTTTTTAGCAATCTGCACTTGGGTTGGTGTGAGTCGTACCCTTTTGCGCCCAGATGAACTACTACCAGTAGCGCGGGAAACACCAGCAACAGTCTGAGCGTTGCGTTTGCCAGTACCCGTATCGGCTGCTTTTGGCTCAGTTTTGAACCGCGAAGCAATCCGATTATCAAGTTCACTATAATACTCATCGGACGTTGGGTCAAACCCTTCGTCCTCAACAAGCTTTTTGTGTATGCCAAAAGCCGCAAAAGTCATGGCTTCGTCTTGACCAAACCACTCATTTCGCTGCGCCCATTCTTCCGCTTTACGGTCAGGGCGTTGTATTTGCTGCTGTTGCGGAGCCGGTTGCTGCATTTGCTGTTGAGCCTGCGCTTGCGCGGCCTGACGCTGCAGTTCCTGCTGATTTTTAGCTTCAGAATACCGCTCGCTTTGCGAATAAAGCTTAGACAATTCTTTCTGCGCATTCACAATTTGATCTGCGTCACCAATCTCAACCGCGCGTTTCAAAGCAGCTTCCGCTTGCGACGTTTGCACCTCTAGGCGCGTCCCAAACTCCTGCATATAACCGTTATCTAACGAATCCATGCGTTGTTTAAGATGCTGTGCCTCACTTTGCACTTGTTGAGCATAACGTAGAGCTTCTTGCTCTCGACGCTCCATTTGACGCATTTTCTTCGTCAATTTTGCAATTCGGTCTTTTGCGCTATTTACAACTTTTTCCTGCTCGTTTTCGGGCGGACTTTCTTCTGCCACATCTTCAGGAGAAGCATCTATTTCAATTTCGGCACCTTCATCTTCAGATGCCGCATCGTCGCGCACGTCGTCTTTTGTTTGTTCTTCCAGTTCCGCCATGTTTTCCTCACAAGCTTAAAATGTCTTCAGGGTCGTTGATTGTGGCCAAAATCTCATCATCATTAATGATGCGTACTTCGCCGCCATCTATTTTAAAACGTGATCCAGCATATCTCGCAAAAATCACCCAGTCCCCAGTCTTACACCACGGGCCTTCAGGAAACTTGCTTTCATCTTTGTAGCAAAGCTCGCCTTGTTTCAAAACATATCCTACTACCGTCTGTATCTGGCCATCGTCAACGACCTGATCCGGCAATAATACTCCACCCTGCGTCTTGCCTTTGCCACGATAAGGCAAAATCATCATCCGCCAACCCGTAGGCCGAGGCATACGCTCTATCAAAGATGCATCCGCTTTTGAGGGGTCTAAAACACGTTCCTCTTTGGAAACGTAAAGCTCTTTTAAGCCTTCTTTTGCAGCTTCTAAATCAATTGCTGCCGACTGTTTAGTCATTTTGTAGCTCCTGTTTTTCTAGCAGGCCCGAGAGTTCCTGAGATACGAAGTTCAGAGCATTTAATTCACCCATACATAGGTTATACTGCTCCATGCTTTTGATTCCGTTGTTTTCTAAAAGGTCCAGAACCAAACCTTTGCGCTCTTTTATTGAGCGTTGTACGAACTGTACGACATCTATTTCATCCATAAGTCTCCCGTCCTATTATGTCTCATATATCTGCGACTATACGGGACAGGAGCTTGTTTGACTAGACCATAAGTTCAAAATGTGGGGCGTCAATAAACGGGCGCCGATTTTGTGAACGACGGGTGTCAATGTAGTCGTTCATCGCGCTTTCCATGTTCCCATCCCACTGCGCAATATTAGGAACCGTCCACGCCGCGCCCCAACGAATAGGAACGTCCACGGCTCGCGCGCCTTCGGCCATTGCATCTGCGATTTCGTCGTACAAATTCAACTCCCAACGGCCCCCATTCACATATGCCATAAGGTCTACGGCGATGCCGTCCAAGTGTTTTGACTTCATAGTTTGACTTGCACCTTTTGCCACCAAAGCACGTTGCTCTTCAATGGTTCTGAGTCCACAAATCACAGAAAAGTCCTGCTTTGTCACTGAAATAGCGTGACGGACAACAGCGACCATGCGCTCATCTACGCCCTCTAGCTTCTCCACGCTACGTTTTCCTAGTTTGTAAGCCATCTTACTTCCTTCCAAAGAACTTAGTTGCAGAACGTACACCAAAACTCGCTGCTACAATAACGCCAAGCGTGTATTGATACCAGTCTGGCATAGACTCCAATGCAGCAAAGCCATTAGTTACAGCCCTCTCCGCCCACTCAAACGGCAGGAAACAGAGGATCAATGGTACGCTGAATAGTATTGTTAACCACTCGTCTTTCCACGAGTTCTGCGAACCTTGCGCCATCAGACGCTCCCAATCGGCCTCTGACGTTGCCGCGGACTTCATAATCGTCGCTTTAGCTTCAGCTTCCACAAGTTTAAGATTTGCCGCAGCCGCTTGTGCATTAGCTTTACCTTTAAGCCAACCACCCGCTAACTCTGTTATTGGTCCAATTAATGCCTGAATCATACCATTACACTCCCATATAAGGTCATCTCTACGCCAAGCACCAACTCAAGCAGCTTTACTATCAAGTGCGTGACTAACTCTTCACCGGACATCTACGTTTTCTTTCCTTGAGACATTGGCTTCCATTGCATTAAAACCAAAATATGCCGCTACAACGCCACTAGCCCCGATAACATACACGCTTGCTATGTCAGTAATTAGCTCTGCCGCTCGATCTAAGCCCGCCCAGACGGCCAAAAAGATAACAAGAGGATAGACAAGCATCCCTGCGGTACAGGCTACTGTAAGACGCCTCTGGGTGTCTCTTTTAGCGTCTTGATCTTCCATACGGCGACGACGATCCTCAAGCATTATCTCACGCTCATCTGGATCAATCTTCCCGTTTCCATTAAGGTCGTAATCATCTTTTTTCATCAGCATACCTTTCGGCTATTCGCTTATGCGTCGTAATTATAACCACTTTTCCATTTTTGTACACACACCAGACATTTGGCTTAATTTCGACTAATTTCAAAGCAATGGACGGCTTGTCCGGCATTTTTTACCATGACCTCTGCTTTTATCTTTTCCTTGTTGCAGTGAGCTTCTGTGCCATACGATCCAAGTTGATAATATTCAAACTGCCCATCAATAAAACTAAGCCACACAAGTACCCACATCACCAGCGACCCCGAGCCTTGCCAACGATATAAATCGCAACAGCCAAAATAACACCGCCAACAGCAAACGCCGTAAGACCCACCGCCCAGTTGATGCAATTGTCTATAAACTCTTGTTTGCGGTAAGCTGCTTCTTTGCGAATACGCCGCTGCTCCGCTTCTATTCTAAGAACCTCATCCCATGCCGATGGCCCATATACGAAAGAAATATGATCCTTAATTTCTTTTCGCATCATCTCCATTTTACGCTTCTGATTCCAAATCAAAATCGCGGTTTCTTCGTCTGAGCCTTTAAACGTTTTTTCCCACCAAGGCGGGTTTTTCTGACGTTCTTCTAATCTGTTGAAATCAGAAAAGGCTTGGCCCCACGTTGCAATCGTGTTGCCCATTTCTTGGATATCCTTCCCCGTGGAAATAGCTGCCTTAAGCGTTTTGTACGCGCCTGACGCCAATGCAACGCAGCTAATCGGGTCCATGACTTATGCCTTTTTGCGCGGCTTCTTCTTCTTCCGCTCGCGGTTCATGTCCAGCGCGATAGCAATTGCTTGCTTCTGCTTATAGCCTTCGTCCATAAGCTTTTGAATCTTTGCGCTGACCCACTTATCATCTTTTGACATGATTTAAGCATTCGTAAAGCGGCCACCTCGCAATGCTGCGCCCATTCCGCGCTTCTTGCCGGTAGTAATCTTTGCTTTTGCCGTATTTGGCGTTTTTTCTTCCTTCATTTCACAGAAAGGAATTTTGCCTTGGCCTTCAATATCGGCATACTTTTGTGGCTTTGGCGCATCCGCACCCGGGCCGCTTACGATCTTAACTACACTCATTGTTGTCTCCGTTGCTGCATTTGCGCTTGTAGTCGCATTATCTCACGTTCTCGACTTGCTTGCAATTTTTCTTGTGCAAGCTGCTCTTGTTGCGCCAACCGCGCGTTAAATTCACGCGCTCTTTCCGCCGCTTTTTGTTGGTCAAGCTGCAATTCGGCCTGATCGTTTGCAATATTTGCCTGAACTTGTTGTTCGCGTATTTGTAGCTCTTTTTCTTTCAAACCAATAAGCGGATCGGGCTGTTGCTCCCCACCGCCCGCAATTTGTTGGCTCAACTGACGCGCATTCTGTATTTCTTCCGCGATAAACTGCGCAACAAGACCCTGCATCATAACTTCTGCGTCTTGCGGCATCGGCTGACCCTGCAACATTTCCTGCATTTGCGCCATTGCGCGCTCTTCTGCCTTCAGCTTCAAGTGCTGCATAACGTGTTTTTGCAAGTTGACGGCAATTGCAGGTTGCTGCTGTACAATGCCAGAAACACCAAAAGTTAAGTGCGCCATTACGTGAGCGTCGTGGTTTTGACCTTGGAAAGCTTGCAATTGCACCTGTTCCAAAGCGTCAATATTCTCCTGTGCAGGGTCCTTTGGCATCGCCTCTGTTTCCTGCTTGGGTTTAAGTATTTTATCAATGTCACGGACGCCCAAAGCGTCGTACATCCGCCTAAAGGCCTCATGCATGTCGTGCAAATCAGGCGCCTGTGACGCCATCTGCATTTGCGTCTGTGCAAGAGCAATGCGCTGGGCCTGACTGAAGACATTTGGGTTAGATACAGGGATAACATCCACCCGATCATCAAAATCAGTGGCCATAATTGCCTGATCGCCGCCTGCGACGCTAAACGGATACTCTTGAGGCAAGCTTTCGCTCATAACACGCGCCAAAAGCTTAAATTCCCGCTTCATAGCGTAGTGCATGCGCTTATGGACGGCACTCATTACTCGCGCGCCTTGCTCCAGCATCGCTACAGTGGTTCCAACGGCAGCATTTTGGTTGCCGTCGCCCACTTTCATGTCCGTAATCGTTGCAAAACGCTGTCCAGCCTGCACAACGAAGCCCAAAAGGTTGAATAAGGTCGCATCTGGTCCCTTAAAGGGCAGCGGCATGAGGCTATCGCGGATAGCCCCACCCGGTGCGTCCACGTCGCGGAACTCGCCGGGCTGAAGAGGATCGTCGTCATCTCTGATACGCAATCCGCGCGCTTTAAAGCCCGCAGGGAGATTGGACAACGTACCTGCGTCGATCAACTGCCTCAGTGCTGCCGTGGCGGTACGGGAAAGCCCGCCAATCGTATGAATTAACCCTAATCCATAAAAACCAAAGCCCGGAAGGAACTTATAGTGCACAAAATACTGCTTTTTGCGCTGTTTCGGGTCGTCTTCATCCCAATTTCGGCGGATCGCAAGCACTTGACCAGTGTCCTCAGACACTGTCACGACATATGGAAGCATAATTCCAGTCGGTTCGCCGTCTTCCCCCATGTCCTCGTACCCTACGAGGTCCAAATCTACGTGAAATTCCAATAATGTGACGTCATAATCGATGTTTGACGGCATTTGACCGTCAATTTCGTCCTGCTGAGACACCGCATCCGTCGTCGGAGCCTGTGACGGGTGGATTTCAACGTCACGATAGAAGCCATTAACCTGCTGTTTGCGCACATCATTCCACGGCTGACGGATAATCTGCGCCACAAACGGCGAAGTTTCCAAATCAGCGGCGTCATACGGCACCACAAGGTTCTCCGCAGGCACAAATTTGCTGACTGCACGGTCCATGTTCGCGTCATAGTAGACTTTTTTGAACGTACTACCCGCTAAAGGTAAATAGAACAGCATTTGGTCGAATTCCGGAGTGTATTCTTCCATTACATTCGTAATGTAATAGTTCATAAATTCCTTAACGCGAAGACTTTGAGCCTCTTTGCCCCGCGTAAGCTCGCCCATAACCTGTGTACGCACCGGACCCTCGGGCGGAAGCATCTCATTGAACGCTTGCGCTTGAAATTGTGTCGCTGCCTCGGCCAAAAGCGGGTGTGTTACCCCCGTTGCACCTCGAAAAGGCTCCGTTCTTTCTTGATATTTGAACCCCAACAAGTCCAAACCCTTAGAATACGACTCTTCCCAGTCCTCACGCGAGGATTTTGCGCTGTCATACTGCCCCAAAAGGTCGTTGGCGACCATTCCAAGGTCCCCATCGTCCATATTTTCGGCCAAATTCTCATAAAAGTCTTCTTCGCGGTCCGCTTTGGCTGCTTCAGGGTCAAAATCAACGACAACGCCGCCGTCATCTTCCTCTTCAACCTCAATACCTTCAGAATATTCCATCCGCGATATGCGCGAACCCGGCATTTCAATGTCTAAATCATCAGACAGACCCTCAATTTGAGGGTCGTCGTTTTCCCGTTCAACAAAAGACGCCGTCGGTGTAATTGGTGGTAACGCCATACATTTTCTCCAAAACCTGACCTAACCTAGCATGTTAGACCAGCTTTTTCTAGCTATACATATTACGAGCTATCCCATTCAAAGAACCAATTCCCTGCATCGATTCCATAGGTAGACCATATTTCTCCACAATATTCGTTCTTTGCGGACGTAACAACGCCTCTTGTGACGTAAAATCGTCGGGGCGAAGCTGCGGACGCGGCATAGGCTCCGCGGGCTGCGGATAGTAATCCAAATCTACCGGACGCAACTGAGGACGCGGGCTATACTCCCCCACAGCCGCTACAGGCTGCGACATCAAATAATTCTCCGACCCCGTATCCAATAATGGCTGCACACTCGCTCCCTGAAACGGCTCCAAAATAATCTTTAGGTAGTCCTGCGTTTCCTTAAACGGCGGCACACCCTCATACTTTGCAACGTTGCCCGGACCCGCATTATACGCCGCTAACCCTAACTCCAGACCAAACTGGTCCGTCATTTTCTTCAAATACTTCATACCGCCAATGAAGTTGTCGCGCGCGTCGTTAATATCAACGCCCATTTCTTCCGCCGTCCCCGGCATCAACTGCGTCAAACCACGCGCGCCCTTCTCGCTGCCCGCGCTCTGCTTGCCCCTACTCTCCTGAAACACCAAACGTAACGCCAACTCAGGATCAACACCTATCTCCAACGCCAACGAAACAGGATCAAACCCATAATCCTCACGTATCTTATTCGCTAAATTCGCTAAATCGTCCGCACTCGCCTGCTTCGACGAAATCGCCTCACCACCATTCGCAAACCGTGACAAACTCTCAATACCCCGCGGGCCGCGGAACATGTCACGCGCCTCACGGCTCAAGCTGCCAACGCCGCCGCCATTCGCAAAGTTCTGAGGCTCAAAACGTCCTAAAGACAAATACCCCTGACCCATCGCGTCACGTATCGCAGCTTCCATTGACTCGAAATTCTCCGTGTCACCCATCGGCTCACCAGACTTGCGGTCAATATAACTAATCCGGAACTTGCCCGGATTCTCCATACTCGGCGTAATCATCGCCTCAGTCCGCGCATTCGTCAAAGACACCCCACCGCGGTTATTCGCTAACAAAGGCACCGCCTCGTCAATCGCCGCCATCTTCTCGTCAATCACGCTAAACGGGTCAACTTCAGGGTCCTTCAACCTATTCTGAATGCCCTCTAAACGCTCCATCGCAACCTTCACGTCACGAACCGCATTGTCATAATCCGCAACGCGCGTCACAGGCAAGTTATCACGAACCGCATTCAACTTAGAGTCACGCAACTCAGCCGCCCAAGAAAACGCATCCGCTATCCGCTTGTTCGCCGTCTCCTCGTCAATGTCCGCGGGCCGCGGGAACTCGCCATCCTTCCCCGTCGTAATACCGTAATCCTCAACCATCGCACGAGCATACGGATACTTGTCCAAACCCTTACGGTCCGTCTGCTTATGCAAACCACGCTTCTGCATCTCCATAACCAATGCGTCATACGCAGGATGCTCAACGTCGCCCGCATTCAAATAATCATAACCACTCAAGTTATAATCATAAAACTCACGCACAAACATATCCAAATCAGAATCCGACGCATTCGCCAAAGTATCCGCGTCCAACGCATCCAAGGCCGCCGACCGCGCGTCCGCCATCTCATCATACTTTTTAAACGCCGCAATGCGGTACTCGTTCCGATTGCCAAACGGTAACTCACCACGGCCCGCGGCGACCTCAGACATCTCATCAGCCTGCTTGCGCAACTTCGCAATCTGACCAACCGCAGCACCCAAAGGATTGGCACCCGTCGCCTTGGCCGCAACCTTCGTGCCCTTGGCCATAATGTCCGTCAGCACGTCAGGCGCTACAGCCGCAACAGGAACCGCCGCAGCCGCGCCCTGCAAAAACTTACGACGGCTCGGATCGCCAAGCGTGTCTTCAGCTATATCCTTTGTCGCACCCGTCGGCGTCAAAACGTCCATCAAAACCGCCTTCGCAGGCTGCTTCGCCAAAGCCCCAATACCAATAACGCCCGCAGGAGCAAGTGTCTCCAACGCCGCTTCGATGCCCGCGGCCTTGCGCTCTTCAGGCGGTAAATCACTGTCAAATGCTCGGCCCGACGCCGCCATACCACGCATAATTCCCTGCGCAGGGTCTAAAGCAGACGCAAGCTCCAACGCGCTTTTGCCCATACGACGAAATTCAGGGGGAATGTAGTACGAAATACCGCGGCCTTCAGCCATTAGCTCATTATCCCCTGATACATCGCCTCAGTGGCAGGCTGCTGACCAAGTAACGCCGCAATCCCCCGCATATGGTCCAGCCGCTTTTGCACCATAGGGTCCACAGCAGGGGCCTGCGCCAAAGCGCCGCCGCCATAGTTCATTCCCATATCAACAGTTTTCGGGTCACTTATCAAACCCGGCGTAAAACCACCGTCCCCATAATCAAAGCCGCCCCCTAAAAAATTAGGGTCGTAATCAGGATGATCCGGGTTCTGCCGATTATAAAAATCTAACCAACCGTCAAAACTCTTGCCGTCGTGCAAAATGGGTAAGGGTCGGTAAGTACCATCCCCCTTACCATCGCGGAAAGAAGACGGAACAAGGACATCGGACCGCGAGGTAGGGGTGTAACCACCAAAAAACCGAAGGGGAAGAAAATTGGGGGAATCGTCTTTTTTATCGTCGTCACCCTCTTCGCCATCCGTCTGGTCAGAACCCGATAACGAATCGCCGTCGTCACCATAACCCGCAGCCATGCGGTCGTCGTAGTCCTTTCCAGTAAAAGACGTGCTGGCCCTTAAAGCCGCCGCATCCGCGTCGCTTATATTTCCTTTGGCGTTCATCCGGTCAATATATTGCGCTGCCGCAGCAGCGCCCGACGTCCGCGCAATCGTGTCCGCAGACGCAGAATAATACGCCGCAGTCTTATCTTTAAGACCCGCGCCCATCAACAAACTGTTTACCAAGCCAACATCACGAGGCAGCGCCCCCGCGCCAGAAGTATACGTGTCGTCTTGGCTACTATAAACCCGGGCCGACCCCGCACTCATGTCGGCGTCAAAATTGCGCCCGCCGCTAGAAGAATCACCGCCCCAGTTTGCGGGGTTAAAGCTGGACTCCGACCAACTCCAGCCGCCGCCGTCGTTGTCATCGGCACCGCTATTTCCTGCTTGACTACCGACACCAGTGCTGGTCATACCGCGATCCTGAGAATCGGTGCTAAAACCATAGTCCGCAGCAACCGCAGAATCTGGCGGATAACTCGGAATCCCTGCCGGACCTGCAATGCCAGAACCACCAAAGTCTCGAAGTAAAGCTTCCTCTTGCGGATTAATATACGCCAACATATGCGGCTGTCCGGCAATCTGGGTCTGTCTAGGAATAAATGAGGCCAAGCCCCCATTGGAAAACGTCATTACTTGCTTCGGCATGCTGGAACGGTTCATTACAAATCTCCAAAAGTTGCCCAAGCATACCAATAATCGACTTTACACGCAAACCTTAACCGTAATACGCCCGCAACTGCGTCCCGCTGTCCGCGTCAATGTCCCAATCGTCCGTGGGCAACGATACAAAATTCCCCTGACGATACCGCATCAACGCCTGCGTCGTACTGTCCACCAAGTCGTCATGCTCGCCATTCGGAAACGCCGCGCACTCCTCAATTAACTCATGCGCCCACTGCTCATCCGGCGCCCAAATCATCCCAGCCTCAAACAACGGCGCAATACTATGCGCTCGGCTAATTTTGTCATTCCCACGGCTCGGCGTGAAATTCACAACAGGTATCCCCATATTCCGCAATTCATGCGTCAAAGGCATACCCGTCGCCTTCGCCTCAATAATCACAGTCTCAGGGTCCCAAAACTGATACTGCTCATACGCAATCTCCTTCAACTCCGGAAAATCCCACCGACCCTTCTTAGAGTCCAAAAGTATTAAGTTTGGGGCCCCTTCGACCTTCGGACGGAACACTCCCCACGTCGTAATCGCGCTATAGTCCGCAGTCTCCTTCTTCGAAAACGCCGTATCGTAACTCTGAATCACATACTCCAACTCAGGAACAGAGTCCTCTTCCCACACGTTCCACCACTCGCGCTTCAAAATACTGTTGTCGTCACCCGTCGGGTCCTGCTGATACTGCGCGTTCCACTTTGCAGGCGGAATAGACGCCTTTACACGTTCCAAGTCCGCCGTCGGCCAATACTCCGGCCAACAACTCTCTCCGCTCGGCATAATCGCAGGCAACTCCACAACTTCCCACTGGTCCGCCATAGCATCCCTACCCTGCGCCCGAATCAACTGACCCGTCAAATCCTTCTCATGCCACCGCGTCATAACACAAACTATGCTGCCACCCGGCTGTAAACGCTGACGGGGGCCACCAGTGTACCAATCCCAAGCATCGTCAAAACCATTGTTCGACATCAACGTCTGCTCCGAATGCGGGTCATCGATAATCACCAAGTCACCACCACGGCCCGCTAAGTTCGAACCCACACCAACAGCATAGTACATTCCACCGCGGTCCGTGTCCCACCGTCCAGAAGCTTTCGAGTCCGCCGCAAGACGAACGTCAAAGAGTTCTTGGTAATCTTCGCGCTCCAAAAGGTTCTTCACCTTCCGACCAAAACCAACCGCAAGCTCCGTGGTGTGCGTTGCCTGAATAATCTTCATGTTGGGGTTCTTCCCGATCATCCATGCAGGAAACAAGAATGACGCAAACTCCGACTTCGTATGACGGGGCGGCATGTTGATAATCAAACGCTTTAGATCGCCGCTCGCGACGCGCTGCAATTTGTCAGCAATAATCTTGTGGTGGTTGCCCGCGATAAACTCAGGCCAAACAGCTTTTACGAAGACCAAAAAATCTTCGTGCGACCGCTCCTTTTTTTCGATTTGAGCGAGCCGATATTGAAGCTTCAAAAGCCGTTCGTCATTGGTGCCAGAATTAACCATATCGATAGGGGGCCCCTGACCCGTTTTTGTATACAATCATGTAGGATTATATAGGTGTTCGTAGGTTTTGCAACTTTGCAATTTTTATTTTGCAAAGTGTAAATTTGCAAAGTCTCTAACACATTGATTAATATTGCAAATTTTGCAAAGTCGAGTTTGCAAATTAACAGTATCTTTAAAATTTTGTATTGTTTGTGACAAACATGGACCTTGCGCCCGCCAGCCAGACGGGGGCCGCGCTGCGTTAACGACGCGCCGCAACCCATTGATTTTGCTGCGATTTAGCCTCAATTGGGCCCGGGGCCCCTAGTGCCCGGATGCTGGGCCGCGGGCCGCGGATCGCCCACCAGCTGGGCGGATTTTGGCCCGGTTTGATGCATCAGCTGGGCGGATTTTGGCCCGGTTTGATGCATCAGCTGGGCGCGGATCGCGGGCAATTAATCCACCAGCTGGGCGCCCGAATCGCGTCCGCTGGGCCGTTCCCGGTGGATCGCTGGGCGCGGATCCCGGGCCGATTTAATCCACCAGCTACGCCCGGATCGCTGGGCAATTGGCGCGGATCGCGGGCCATTGCGCGACGCAGCTGCGCCACGCGTCGCGGATCGCGGGCCGCTGGGCGGTATGTTTGGGGCAATCCGCCCGGGCCGCGGGCGGGCTTGTTTTACGGGAAATTGAGCAGGCAAAAGAAAACCCGCCGGGCGATATGCCGGGCGGGCGTTGTTTTGGTGCTGGGCGGGCCGCTACTGGGCGGGCAGGCGGGCAATGATTGTCCCCATTGGAAACCCCTGCCAATCGCGCAAATCAGTGCGCGTCACGTCGCTATATTGGTTTTTATCAATCCACCAGTGGATCGCGCGATCAAATGCTTTCCGGTAGCGATAGGGCAGCGCGTCGCGCAGCTGGTCATTATCCGGCAACAAAACATGCGTTGCGCCGTTCAGAATTCTATAAATGCCAAAGCATGCCGCCGGAACGGCGTCGCAGCTGCCACGCCATTGAACCGTGCCGCCCCGGTGCAGTTCAATTTCAAATGCTGGTTGTGTCATCACTGGCCCCCTTTCCGCGTTGCTGGGCATTAAATTCAATCAAACGCCCATAATGCCAGCCGCCTTGCGTCAAAATTGTTTTTTCTGTTTCGGTGCAAGGAAAGGCGCGGCCCAGTGTATCAATGCGCTCACAATCAACTAAAACGGTCAAACCGCTATCTAATCCACAAATCGGATCAGCGCGAAACCACGCGCTATATTTTGATTTTCTGCCACTGATCCTAATTTTATGACATACATGCGTCGCGTTCATAATGCTTTCCACCCTTTTGTAAAATTACCGCTTTCGAATTCCATTTTAACAGAATATCGCCCGGGGTCATTTGCGGCATTCCATGCCTTGGCATATTCGCGCGCCTCTTGTTCTGTTTCAAAAACGGGCCGTTTATAGCATTTAGGCCCGGCATGCGGTTCTAGCCCGTTTGGGTACGCTGGATTTTCTTTCCACCAGCTGCGAATAAATACGCGATATTGTGTCATTTTCTTTTCCTCATAACAAAAGGGGCAGGATTGCCCCGCCCCCTTTAAATAGTAATTTTCAGTAATAGTCAATTTATCAGTAATTATACCGGGGTTTTCCTATTAGATACCGCCCGCCCGCGCGGATCGTAAACAATTCCAGCGCATTGTCATAATCGGCACAATATGCGCCATTGTGCCACGTATGACCCGCGCCCGGGTTCCAATGCGCCACGACAAAAGGCGTCAATTCATTATCCGGCATAGATACCAAAACAATGAAATTTTCCGGCGCGCTTTCTGGATCCGCGCCCAGCTGGGCATGATATGGGGCGGATGCTAAAACGCGATAACCGTTCAATCGTTCCGGCGGGCGCGTCATATTTTCCTTTTCCGCGTTGTGAATATCGCAAGCCATATTCCACGCCATGCCCGCATATAGCGCAGCAATGTTCTTTTCCCCGGGCGGTAGCGAATCAATGCGGCCTTGCAATTCATCCCAGCTGGCGGGCGTTTGCACAAAAAATATCTTTTTCATCATATCAGCCCCGCCTTTTTATTGGCCGCGATAATTTCATCACGCGTCAAATAGGTATCCGGAACGTTGAACCGCACCGGCTTGCGCGCGAATATCTTTTTCCCGCCTTGGCCGCCGTATGACGTCGCGCCGTATTGATCGGTCACGTCGTCATACGTGAATTCCATTATGCAAAACAATTCGCAACCGCCTGCGTGATGCCATTGCATGGGCGGCAATACGTTCAAGGCGTCATCAAAATTTGCGGAACTAATCGGCGCAGCTGGTTTCATAAAACCGTCGCGCGCTGCGTTGTAAAACGCGGGTATGTCATCAATCACGACATACGGGCGTTCCGGGCGTTCTTGTTTCAGTTCCTCAACTACCTTTTCCGCTTCCCCGCGCGTTGCGTATAAATTATAAACATAGGTTTCCCCGGGCACTGCTACTGCAAAATCTAAATCTAACATTTTCTTTTCCTTTCCTATGCGTTGCGAATTTCGCGGCGGCGTTCATCAAGTAACGAAACCATGCTTAAACAAGCTTTGATTGCCGCGTCCGGCGTTTGGGCGTTTGCATTGCTAATCTGTTCCAAAATGTCGCCGTCATCCCAGCACTCAACTAGATAATCCCAGCCGTCGCTCTCGTAGTTATCCAGCGCGTGGCGGCGCACCGCTGCGATTAAATCTGTTTCACCATACTTTTCCATTTTCTTTTCCTCATAACAAAAGGGGCAGGTTTACCCCGCCCCCAGTTAAACAGTAATTTCTCGTAAGTGTCAACTTTGCAAAATATCTTTCAACTCTTGCACAGTCATGCCTAATCTTTCCGCGTACCACTTCAAAGTGATGTTGGGGTGTTGATCGTAAAAATCCACAATGTCTTGACGCGTAAATTCGGCGGGGGATTTCCAAAATAATTCTGACATGATTTTCCCCTATGCGGCTTGCCCGCTGGTCAACTGCTCAGATAACGGCGCAGCACCCAGCAGCTGCCCGGCGCGGATCGTGCCAATTGGGCCGTCATCATGTCCGGTGCGAATTGGCATCAACAAAGCCATAACATCATCACGCCCGCCAAAGCTCACAATTGCTGGGCTTCCCCCGCAATGCTGGACATGAACGTTATTGCCACGCAATCCCAAAGCTTTTGCGATTTTGGCCATATCGCCCAAATATGTCGCGTTGAATTGCTGGGGTTCTTTATTTTCCGCCGCCCGGTCATTTGGCAGCAAGCGCGTCACGTCTGGATATGTGCCATCAACAGGCGTCATCGAAACATTATTGACCGACGCAAGAAATACGCGATCCGCGGCGTCGTTTAAATTAAAACCGCAGCTAATAAATTCCACCTTGGACGTTACCCCGGTCAAACCCTTTTTCAAATCCGCCAGCGGCAGAATTACATCAAAATCAGGCGCGCCCCCGTCTATGTCCACAGGCTGGACCGCAACGAATAACCGATGCCCATCAGTTGAAATCATGCGCATCATATTATCGCGCTTTTGAAAACATACGCCTTTCAAATAATAACGCGTTTCCTCTGTCGATGCGCAAACCAGCGCGGCTTTGATATAAGCTGGGTTAATCAAAAATTCATACGATGTCATTTGTCTTTCCTTTCATGTTTTGACTTGACGTAATTTTCAGTAACATGGCCCAGCAATTAATTGCAAGCGAAAAAAAAGAGCCTTACCGGCCCTTTTCTTTCCTCAAACGTTCCAATTCGTCATCGACGTCAATCGGTGGGTTTAATTTGTTCATTATCCATTCCAATAAGAAAAGCATTTTTTGATCCATCCGGCGGGGAAATGTAATCTAGCAACGGTGTCCAATCGGTAAGGTTTTCCCAGCTGCGCGCTGGTTCTGTTTCCAGCCCTTCCATCTTTACATCGACAGAATGCGAAGCATGGTAGAGATATATAATCGAACCCTTTTTCTTTGCCCATTCCCTTTTAATTAAAATCCAGCTGCTGGCATGTTTATGCGCAACATGGAAGCTTACTTGGTGGGGGCTCAGATCGACCCGGTTTGTAAAAGTGTGTTTCAGCTCGACCGTATGGAAACGACCATGGTCATCACACAAAAACAAATCAGGAAAGCCCGAGCTTGCCCAGCTTTCAATCCGCGTCGGTACCCACTTCCGGGGACTGTTCGTCAGCTGCGTTCGCATCGTGCTCCAGAATTTGCTTTCTCTTTTTACCACGACGCGTTTGGCTTTCCTCTCCTTCTGGAGTGATGTCAATAGTGACTGGCTCATAGGTTTGCTTTAACTCCGAAATTGCCTTCAAGACTTCTTCTTTCGACATACTGTCAATTGTGCCATGCCTGATCTCAGACTTGTTTACGTAGATATCGCCTTGAGCTTGGCCCCGGCGGTATTCAGCTTGCACCGCTGCCGAGAATGCGCCGCTTTCCAAAGCCGCATCTCGAATGCGTTGCAGATCGCGCAAGTGCCTCTGGTACTCTACGCCGTATTTCTGGTCTAGTTCCTCGCGATACTTACGAATCGCCTTCACGACGTGTGGACTGACTTGCGGGTTGGTTAACTCCGACGCCCGGACGGATGCCGACTTAACAGGATAGCCCGCGTTCACAGCTGCCTCACGCATTGTGATCTGCCCATCCCGGGAAACGATCTCTTTCACAAAAAGCTCTTCCCGACGGTTCAGGGGCTTATCTTCTGGGTGCCATGGTTTCTTTCTATATTTGCGCTTGCCGACAGACTTTCCCTCTTTAGGGACGACAAAGCGATCTTGCCTCGCGACCATTTGTTTTCTCCTATATAACTTTTCGTAATTAGAAGATAATCCAGAGCAATGCCGCTTGTAAACGCCCTTTATATATATATGGCCAGAATTTTTATTTTTTTTTATTTTTTTTTTCAAACCCG
>Ga0255781_10001667_pt1 | contig 18068 bp, 32 predicted proteins | sample 101ome_21_FD_179979 | JGI IMG/M metagenome (GOLD analysis project Ga0255781, IMG submission 179979) | Coastal salt marsh microbial communities from the Groves Creek Marsh, Skidaway Island, Georgia - 101413BT metaG (version 2) | ecosystem: Environmental > Aquatic > Marine > Intertidal zone >... | reverse complement strand
CTGGAAAGCCACCAAGCGCACAAACGCCATCCAGAGTACGAGTTCATCGGGGCGACCCTCGACGCGCTGACAAGCGACGGACAGGCGATTGTGGAGGCTAAAACCACCTCGATGCAGTACGACGAACTTCCGAAGCACATCATCATACAAGTGCAGGAGCAACTGGCTTGCGCCGGATTGCAGATGGCATTCGTGCCGGTGTTGATGCGGGGCCGCGACTTCAAGATATTTGAGGTCGAGGCAAACGAGACTTGGCAGGAGTGGATTCTGGAAAAGATGGCGCGGCTTTGGGTTCACGTTCAAGAAGGCGACCCACCGCCGCCTATGACCCTTGCCGACGTGCGCTCGATGTTCCCAGAAAGCGAGGAAAGCCGCCTGATGGCTTCTGATGAGGTCATCGAGTTGTGCGAAGGGCTGACCGAGATCAAGCGGCAGATCGCGGAACTGAGCGATAAAAAAGACGTGGTAGAGGCCGCGATTCAAGGCGAAATGGGAAAACACTCCACATTGGTGGATAGTCAGGGTAAAATACTCGCGACGTGGAAATCATCGAAACCGGGTGCTCGTTTCGACGCAAAAGCATTGAAAGAGGCAATGCCGGAAGTCCACGCGCAGTTCACGAAGCAAACCAACGGCTCACGCCGTTTCATTTTGAAATAGGAGAGAAAATGATTAGCACATCCGAAACACTCGGCGAACTTTCAACCGCGCTTGCCAAAGCGCAGGGCGAACTTACAGACCCCGAGAAAAATACCAAAGGCTATAACTACAAGTACGCCGATCTGCCGATCATGCTGAAAACGATCAGGCCAGTTCTAACCAAGCACGACCTTTCTTTCGTGCAGTTCACTTCCGGAGGCGACGATAACTTTGTGCAAGTCACCACGCGCCTAATGCATAAGTCCGGCGAATGGATGGAAAGCACGTTCTCGATGCCGATTGAGATCAAAAAGGGAATGTCGCTCGCGCAGAACATCGGCTCTACGCTTACCTATGCGCGACGATACAGCATCCAGTCGGTGGTCGGCATATCAGGCGATGCGGACACCGATCACAACGACGTGCGCCCTGACAAGAACGTCACGCCGACAATGCCGAAGCGCAACGGTCAGATCAAGGTCAAGAAGGTCTCATCGAATCAACTGATGGCGCAGATCGACCAAGCCACGAGCGGCGACGAACTGAACGCGATTATCGATCTGGCGAAAGAACTGCCAGACGATGAAAAGAACATGGTGCGCGATGCCTATCGGATCAAGCGCGATGAACTAACCACAACAACCCACTAGGGAGAGAAGCATGATTAAAAAAAACCTCGTAGTTGCCAACGGCAGTTATCAGACCGCTAACGGCGAAGAAAAAACCAGATGGGTAACCATCGGGGCTTTGCACGAACACAACGGCAAGGATTACATCACGCTCGACGCGCACATAAACCTCGCAGGGCTTGAGCGCAAAGAAGGCGATACGCGAATATTTGCCAACTTGTTCGATCCGAAGGAACGCGGCGCGGGAGCAAGCGCAAGCGCGGGACAACCGTTCGACGATAAGATACCGTTTTAGTCATGGACGATTTCATCAGCCAAGCGATTTTTTATTTGCTTATTTTTATCGGGTTCGGACTCTTGCTTGTCATTGCTGAATTTATTGGCGAGATGTTCCGCAATCCGATAAACTTTTTGGAAGCCAAACCGATCAGGAGAGATCAAAATGACACTTGAAGATAAAGAGATTCGATATTGGTTACGGCAACTGCGCCGCGATTATCTTTCGCGGATTGACGAGGTTAATGCCGCGCTCGACTCAATGCGAAGCGATGACATTTTTGAAGTCGGCAACAACACCACGCAAAGCGTTGAGTGCCATCAAAAGAATCTGCTCATCGAACTTGGATACCGAGAAGCAAACGAGCAAATCATTTTTCCACACACACAGAGAAAAGGCGCGTTAAGATTGGTCGGTACATCTCCTTCTGACTGATTGCGTCTCCATTGCCCCGGACTGGTTCTCATCCTCCTGCCAGTTCCGGGGCTTTTTTTAAAAGGGCCACTTTTCTAGTTAGGAAAACGCCCTTTTTTATTTGTTTGCCTGGCGCACAATGTGCGGTATAATAGTCGTGTTGGATAAACAAACCGAAAACAAAACAGGAGATAAAAAAATGGAAATGCAATTTGGAATTACGTTGAGCACCAAAGGCAAGTTCGGTCAGTACACCTACAACGAATTAGCCCACTTCGTTGAGTGTACCTACGATTCTGTTAAGCCTGATGAATTAGCCGAGCAGTATCGAGAGTTTCTTAAAGCCATCATGGCGGGCAAGGTCAAGAAGACCACTTTGGTTTCATACGACCTGCTCGAACTTTTGTGTGACGACTTAGATAACCGAGCGAGCATTGATTATCTCGAGGGCAACTATAGCGAGGAGGATGAGCCGGAGATTGTCAAAGGCGGATTCCACTTTTTAAAGAAAGCCGCCGAACTTCGGAATCATCTTATCGATGCCCCGGTGATCTATCAAGTCTAACTGAGGAGGATTCATTATCCGAAACGCCCGCGAGGGCGTCTTAGACAAACAGGAGATAGAAAATGAATACTACAGTCGATTGGAGCAAGACCTATCACCCCGAAAATGTAGATGAAATAAAGCGGCCTACAGATTGGGGTGCGCGTGTGACTTTCAGCAAGTGCGGTCGATTCGTCATTTCCAAAGAGCACACGGGCTACGTTTGGTGGACTCTTTATGTCGAATCGGAGTATGACGAGTTCCGCACCTACGACGGCAGATCGTGGAAGGAAGTTTCTGTCTATGAAACCCTCTGGCTTGCCAAAAAAGGAGCCGAAGAATTATCCAAATTCGTTTAATTAAACAGGAGATAAAAAATGACATTCGCCAAATTTGAAGTTCGCACAGCAGACCTTTCTACCGACTTTGGTCGAGAGATCGCGGAGAAATGGTTTCCCGGTAAGGTCGAGGGTCTGCCTCGATACGTTCGCGGTAAGAAGAAAGGCAAACTGAAAGGCGTCGTCTCGTGGGTCAAGATCACGAAGGGCGGTTGGTTCGGCGGTTACGGTGCTGTAAAGGAAGGTCGTTGCATCAATCAGTTGTTGCATTTCGACAGGAATTTTGAGTGTGTGATCGAAGATCGATGTGAGGGTCACTTCCCCGAGTTGAAGGTCTGCGCTCATTACGACTTCGACCAAGAGGCGACCGAGGCCGCAGGACGCAAGTTCAAAGCCTTTACGCCGCGCAACTGGGGATATCAGTTGCAGACCTATCCCCCGCATCCGGCCACCGCGACTGCGCTGATGCCTAAGAAGTCCAACTGACGAGCCGTGATTCTGCGAAACCGGCGCGAGTCGGTCTTGGACAAACAGGAGATAAAAAATGAAAAAGACTCAATTAACTGAATGGAAGGTTGAGTGGATTGATGAATACGGAGACATTTATCAGGTCGATCACGCCGATACAAAAAACGAGGCTATGAAAATCATAACTCGCGAACTTGAGGAAGGCGCATATTTTCATGAGATCCACTTAAACAAAGAACGCTCTTACTGGACTGACTTCGGTAATGGCGACGGCGATTTAGATCACCGCGAAATCCTAAGCACATTAATATTCAAATAGGAGAACAAAATGCAAATGCAACAAACAAGCCTCGATGCTTTCGAGTCAATCAATCGCGGAGATATCCCGCTTAATCATCAACTGATTTTGATGTTCAAGCCAGAAGCCAACTTGCGTTATCCGAACTTCACTTGCGACGAGTTGGAAATCAAAACCAAGCGCAAGCATCAAACTGTTTCGGCGGCGATAAATAGATTGATGAGGTCAGACGTAATTACTGACTCCGGAATTCGCCGAAGAACGTCTTCGGGACGCGATGCAATCGCTTGGAGATTGAATTCTCAATTTAGCGAAGGATTGAGCGATGAAGAATTCCTCGCAGAAATTCTTGCTTTCATCAAGGAGCAAAATGAAAAATACTAATCAGAAACTGATGCGGCTCATTAAGAAGCACGAACTCACCGCGCAGGAGATCGCCGACTTGCTTTATGTCAGTCTCTCAGCGGTAGAGCATTGGAAGACGCCAGAGACAAGCGTATCGCACCGCGTGATGCCGCAAGCGATGCTTGAGTTGTTGGAGATAAAGTTAGACGCCTAACTTCTCGCGCTTCGTCCACCACTCATCGCCGGGGCTGGTATCTGAATTGATACCGTGTTGAGCGGCCCACTTTAAAAGAGCCGCCAACGCCTCGGTCTTTGTTTTGGCTTTTATGATCTCCTCTCGCACTTGCGGCGCGGTCATCATCCGGCTTTCAATCATAACCTTCACCGGACAATACCTCTCGCGCTTGAGAGGATCGGGTTCAAGATGTTCGGGGTGATGAATTTCCATTTAGCATTCCTATGTCCACGCGATGCCTCTCGACCTCGCCGTGATCCTTCGCATGAACGATTGCATACATATCCCTTCCGCTCCTGTAACCTTTGCTCGCTGTCCACGCGTCCTTTCCTGCTAATGTTCTGAATGATTCCCAAAGCACTCCCGGAAACTCCATCACGGTTTGCGAATGAATGTGTCCGGTGTACCAATACCGATGTTTTGTCTCGCCCCAATCTCCCGCCCGGTCGTGCGCCATGATTCCCGGCAGGGCTGTAGGCTTGCAAGTGTCGCCGTGGGTTGCGCCAATCAAGACGCGCCCAAAGCGATGAAACCAAAATTTAGATGGCGACTCGTCGATGATAACTCGCTCATTGCCTTCGTAAAACAATCCTAGCGCAATCGATAGCATCTGAGAAGTATGATCGTCGTGGTTGCCGATCAGGTTTTTGACGATGACCGTTTGATGCTTGCGGCAGGCCGATTCGATGCACTGCATCATCGCCCGAACGCCCACGCGCAAAACCTTTGCCCATCGCGTATCCACGTCGAGCGCGTGACCGCTTCGCAGAGTGCGGTTCTCGCTCGTGTCGCTGTGGAAAAAATCCCCCAAGTTGAGGATCAATCCCACCTCGCTTTTGGGCGAGCAGGCCACCAATCGGCTCACGGATTCACAGAGATTTTGCTCGGCAATCTTGAGGTCGAAATCGTCGCCGGTTTCTTCAGCCCACGAATACGCGCCAAGATGAGGGTCGCCCATCGGATAAACGGTCATCAGATCGGCGTCGGAGTGCTTCGGGGCGGCTGAGACCTTGCCTCGGCCCCGGTAATCCTCGAACGCCTCCAGAATCGCCTCGCGCAAAGCCTCCGGGCGTTCTGCCTCGGCGGTGGTCTTGACCCATTGGGCCGTTTGCTCCCCATCTGCGTTGTAGAGCGTTGAGACGCCCTTGACGGCGAATCCTGGCGGGGTGGCATGGGTAAGGCCGTGATCCGGCGAAACGCCGTGACGGGCCGCATATTGCTTCACACGGGCAATTAACTGATACAGGCCCCTTTCAGACAGGCCGATTTGCTTGGCCGTTTTCCGGCGGTTGCCCCCGTTCTCAATGAGGGCGGTGAGGATGTTTCGCTGTCGTTCTGTCTCGCAGAATTCTAGCAATCGTGAATCGTCGCACATGAAAGAACGCACCCCATTGGTATCGCGCAAATACCGCTGATTTTCCCTTCTTCGTCAACGCTCCCGCCGACCTTCAAAGTTTGTGCATCGCGGAAGGCTTCGTATCCAACGGTTTGAATTATAGGACATTCAAGTTCTTCATGCCCTGACCATCCGGGGTCTTGGATTGTGTCTCTCCATGTCACTACGATGATTTTCATTTTTGTTGCTCAAGAAGAAGCCCCGGTGCGCCTAACGCGGTGGTGCTAGGCCGCGAACAGGAGAGAAGGGAGGGACGCACCGAGGCTATTGTTTTTTCTTTCTCTCAAATCCGTTTGGAATCAGATACCCCAAAATCAAAGGAACGATTAGCACCGCGCCGATAATCCAACCACCGGCCTCGATAACCAATCCCATCAACGGCCAGAACCCGGTAACAGGTTCAGCGCAGGATTGCCCATCAAATCCAGTGGTCATCAAATGGGTTGCTCCGGCTCCAACTGCGGCTCCTGCCGCCGCACCCGCCGGGCCACCCACTAAACCGCCGATCCCCGCCGCCGCTCCAGATACGCCTGCCGTCGATAACGCGGCACACCCAGAGACAAAAGGCGCGGCAAGAATCAGGCCGATGGCTTTCATTTTATGTCGAGTTCCTTATAAAGCCGCTCGACGTATCGGCTTGCGAACTCAGGCAAGAAGAAAGGCACGATGGCGTGAACCATCACAATAATCGACGCGACAGCAAAGCCGACGCTGATACCGGCGGCTCGCTTAAAGTGTTGCCACCAAGCGGCCCAACCTTTCTCGATGTGTTTTGAGTCAAATACTTTCATCACCACGCCTTGCACGACCAATATCGTGCCGTTAATTTGCTCGGAGGATCGGTGTCGCAACGCATCCGGGCGCGGAAGTTTTTACGCCGCTCCGGGAATTGCTTTTGAATCCTCATATCAGGATCGCCAAAACGGATGAGTTTTACCTCGTCCTTTTCTTTGGCAAGCACAGCGAACTTCTTAGACTTGCCGGGAGTGCGCTTCGGCTTGTTGTAGCCAGAGAATCGTTCGCCGCGATAGGTAATCATTAGCGCATCCGTTTGCGACCATTGTTCTTGCCGGAATATGATTTCTTCGGCTTGGTCTTTTTCATCATCGGGTTGCTGTAAGGGATGTTCGAGTTTCCTACTTTGGGCATTTTTACTTCCTTTTCATTTGTTTGCGGTAGCCGGACGCATAAATCGCTTGCGCCTGTTTATCGGCTTGCTCTCGGGTCGGATAGCATTTGCCAGTCGTGCCCCATTGATAGCCGAGTTTGCCGTTAGGCAATGTGCAACGCTGAACCGGCATCAGCGCATCTCTTTGCCGAAGGCTCGGTCAATGGTCGATTGCAAGGTTTCGATCTGAAAACGCATCACGTTTAAATCTTTGATCGCTTCAGCAATCGAATGATGATCTTCGGTGATCTTTTTTAGGTTGTGGATTTCAATAGCGCACTGTTGCGCTTCGGCTTCCAATGCCGGAATGGTCTTGTCGGTGTATTTCTGCAACGCCGCAACATCTGACGAAAGTCCAGAGGCCCACCAGATCGCGGTCACGCTTTGCCCGATCACGAAGATGATCGCGCCAATAAGATACGTCGGGATATTCATGCGTTCAGCCATTTAGTAATCATCGATGCACCGGACGCAGTGATCGTTGTTATTGCTATCAAAATGCCAATGCCGAGACCGCGATGCGTATTTAACTGAGCCTCTAGGCGACTCATTCTGTCGCTCATCTCATGCATCATTCTTTCTGTGCTTTCGACCTTCTCCAAAAGGCGTCCGAGTTCTTTTGCGCTTAGGTCGCTCATAGTTTGTTGCCTTCTGGAAAATCAGGCGATGGGTTGATAGAAAAAGAAAAGCCTTCGCCAGATTGACCAGTGAACACAATGCAAGCGGTCTCGCCTTCTACTTTATCCATGCGAGACATAACTAAAGTGCTTGTGGTACGTTCTAGGTTAGTGAAAAAGATGATCGTTGAATTATCCGTTTGATGGCTCAACATAACCGGAGCCTCTTTCCAATCTTTCGCAAGCAGATCGATCATAAATTCGAGCGAGTCCGCGCAGAACAACTGGAAAGGAACCTCAATCGGATAAAGACCGGGAGGCGCAGGCTGTTGCGCTACCGAAGGCGAAGCCCACAGCGCGACGATTAGCGCAAGTGCTTTTCTCACGGCTTTGGATGCGCGGCTTTTACTGCGGCGATATGGTCAGCCCACGTTGTCGTGCCGTTTACCGAATCCCAGTATCGCATATCAAGTTGGTCAGCGATGGAAGCATAGGCTTCGGCTCGATCTCGTCGATATTGGGTGGCGGCGTGTTCTGCTTCTAGCCTTGATACTTCTGCGTCGTATGCAACTTGGTCGATAGTAACAGCATTACCTTGTGCATCCATTGCTCCTGCGGTGTCATCAATAGAAACAACGTTAGGATGAGTGTTATAGATCGCCTGATGGTTCATCCTTCTATCTCCATTGCTGTAATGGTTGAAACAAATCTTGGATCATAAGCGGCTTGGTCATTGTCTCTACCAACTCTGTTTACATAAATTGTATTACCGTTAAATCCGGCTAGTTTTATTTTGTAAGTCAATGCGCTTGTTGAAGCCGGGGAGTCAAGATAATTCATAGTGTGTATTCCAACAGCACCACCATCGGTACCTTGCAGGACAACAGCCCAAGTTGTTGCTCTGGTTCGATTTGATGCGGCATCGCCAATAGCAATGCTTGTTCCAGACCTGTCTAAAATAACTGTAGTGCCGAGAGTTGTGGAAACCTGAGTTGACGTGTAAACATTGTAAAAAACCAAAACTTTGTTTGATGTTGATGACGGAGTTATATTTACACTTAATCCTGTAACATCAACAGTAGTAGGAAGGCTTGCAGGAGATGCACTAAATACGTCAGTTTTAGTTGTGCTAACAACCTGCAATACCTTCCCAAACCCACTAGCCGTACCGTTGTTAGTAAGAGTAACGCCAGAAGGTACGGTAAGAGTTTCCCCAGACTCGCCTAGAGTAATCGTCCCAGACGCAGTACGTGCTGAGAGTTTGTCTGTTTTTACATGGCTCATGGTTTGGGATACCTCGCTTTAATTTCTTGACGGATCGCCTCAAGAGCGGTGACTGCTGACATACGTTCTTCCACTACGCCTTCCCATAGGGCTACGACAAGTGCTTCGATGCTTGGGTATTCAGCGGCTCGATCCCGTTGATATTGCGTGGCAACGTGTTCTGCTTCTAGCCTTGCCTCTTCGGCGGATACCGCTACCTCATCTATAACCACGGCGTCGCCGTTCTCGTCAAAAGCCTCAAACGGACCGCTACCCTTAACAACTCTCGCATTCGGGTAAAGTCTAAAAATAGCGTCATGATTAAATCTGCTGTTACTCATAACTTTACCTCTAAAACGATAAGGGTTCCTTCGTAATGGGTGGCATTAAAGCCGCCGTTTCGGGAAGATAACTGAAAGGTTAATTCTGGGTCATCCGCCGGGGCTAATCCAAATCTCTGCGAATCGTGCCAGTAAATATTAGTGTGAGTTACGCCCGGAAACTCCTGACCAATAATTGAGCCGTCAAGGTGTATCTGATAAATGGCAGCAGTTTCCCCAGTAACACCCTTACTTCGCCCTTCGAAAAACGCGATTATTGAATTGCCAGACTTCACGCCAGTTAGTGTGGTCGTGTATCCGGTTAACGTGGTGTTGGACGTGCTACTCGTCGTCGTTTGGGTATCGTCTGTAATTCTCCAAGCGTTCAGGAGTTTTCCCAGCCCAACCCCAGTACCGTTATTGGTAAGCGTTGCACCGCTGTCGATGGTCAACGATCCACCACTAGGAACTGTGATTGCTCCTGCTCCTGATAGCGTTGCCCCAGAAGGCACAGTAAACGTATCGCCGCTGTCTCCGATTGTGAAAGCCGTGCCAGTAGCAGGGCTTATCTTGTTTGCTTTGATTTCCGATGCCATTAGACCGCTCCAATCAATGCGTTAATTTCTGCCTCGGTCAATCCCAAAGCCTCCAGTTTGGATCGCGCCGACGCCTTGTCCGCTTCCGCTTGCAGTTGCTCTGCTGTTGGTTCTGGTTCGGGTTCCGGCGGGCGAGGCACAAATGCGCCATCGGTGTACGCGCCGCCGATCCATGCGTCGTGAGTGGCTTCGATCAATTGACCATCTGCTTGGTATTCACCGCCGTCCCATTGGATGAGGTTTTGCACGATGCCGTTTTTAACTATTGCGTATTTATGACTCATCCTGCGATCTCCCAAACTATTACAATGCCGCCAGTGCCAGCGGTTCCATTTGTGGAGTTTGTGTTATTTTGGGTATGTGGCCCCGCCGCCCCAGACCCATAAGACCAGCCAGCGGCCCCTACGCCTTGATTTTCATCGCCCCAACCGCCAGACCCCACAGACGACGATCCACCGTGAGAGGATTGGGTCGTATTTGAGTGGCCATGGCCACCCCGCATATTTACGTCGCCGCCTGTTGCGGTGCCTCCAATCCCCCCTTTTCCTGTTCCCCCATTTATTCCTGATGTTAAGTTATCGCTGCCGCCCCCGCCATTAGCCGAGCAATGCGAACCAAATGAGGATGTTCCGCCATCGCCTGCATCTGCTGTGTTGTAGACCCCTCCACTTCCTCCTGCGCCAACTGTCACAGACTCGCTAGAGATTGCCGAAACATCGATAAGTTTTATAGAGGTTCCACCTGCGCCGCCTCCGCCACTGGAAAAATTGTTTAAGGTATCAGTTCCTTTTATCCATCCTGATCCTCCACCTCCTCCAACTACTTGCACCATAACTTTCTTAATCGTTACGCCAAGTGCCGCTTCACGGGTGGCTTTCGTCCAAGTGCCAGACGAGGTAAAGGTAGATACGCCGACGATGCCGGAAGTAAAACCAGATGCGCTTGCTCCTGATCCTAGATTTACGGTATCGCCGGAGCCGCCGATAGTGATGGTGGTTCCGCTCTGCGGGATGATTGCGTCTACAGAAACCTGACTCATACGATTGTCCAAGTGCTACCCGAAGGCACGGTTATAGTTCCCACGATGGTAACTGGGCCTGCCGTCATCGCGTTGTAATCTGTGGTGATCGTGTAATCCTGATCGATGCTGATTTCGTTTTCCCAGAAGGTTTCCTCGCCTGATCCACCAGTTGCGCCACCGCCTCCGGCTCCGCTGATCTGAAGCCAATCCGTGCCATCAAAGGCAAGCAGATAAAAAGCATCCGAATCGATATCGCCTGCGGCTACGTTCTGCTTAGTGCCGCTGACCACTTTCTTGATCGACACTGCGCCGTCGCTTGTGCCGACGTTAAGCGTCGAAGCGGCGGTGTTGTTATTGTTCGCTTTGAAGATGATGGTGTATCCGGTGTAAAGCGAATCAGAAGCGGTAGCCGTTGGGTTAGTGACCCCGGTGTAAGTCGTTGTCGATGAACTTGTGTCTGGGACATACCAACGCGAGTCGATAGGGGCATTCCATCCCGGAGTGCCGCCACCCGCAAGACCGGAAATTTCGTCCTGATTGTTTTTCGCGTGTTGGGATAACGACTTGGCATATTCGTACCAGTTCGTCGTACCCTTCGCGAGCGCAATGATCTGCGCCAGTGAATAGGTAGGGCTTTCAGCCATTTTACAAACCTTCCTCGATTGTGAATTGAACCGTTGAGCCGACGTAAGAGATATCAGCACTGCCGTAATCTGTCAGCCGTCCGAGAATAGTGTTTCGGCGTGTTTGCGCCGTTGCGTCATCAGGAAAGGCTGACCAAAGCACATCACCGCGCCGACCAACGGAGCGGAATACTTCAAGCACATCGCCTTCTTGAATTTTATCTAAAACCGCGCTCGTTGCGCTTGCGTATCTGAAAGGATCGCGGCTATCGGAGCGCAATGCGCCGCCGCGTGTTCGCGTCAGTTCGGTCTGCTCGTCCCATCCCATGCTGTAACCCTGCACTACCGGGATATCGATGCTCTGTCCGAGTTTGATGCGACCGGCTTGAATATAGCCATCCGCGTTAGAAGTATCGGTAATGATGACGCGGAAATATCTTGCCACATAAACGTCGCCGAGCCAGATCACGGTGAACGGTTGCGCCCATCCTTCCGATGAATAACCGCCGTATCCTTCCATGCCATACGGCCCCTCGCCCCATCCGTAAAGCGGATCAGTGCCTTCAACCGTGTTGTCGTAAACGATATCGGTGTGCGCCGCGTCGTTGCTCAAGGTGAGCCGGACGGATGCCGTGCCATCATTGGATAGATTGTGCGCGTAGATGCAGAAAGCATTATTGCGCTTATCCTCACCCAGATCAGCGGTTATCGTCTGCGCGGCTGTGGATGTGCTTCGCCAGATGCGTCCGGGTTGCACGTTCAGCAAGTTGCTTGCGAGATAAGTTCCCGCCTCGCTTGTTGCTGTAAGCGTGAGGCCGTCGAGGTGGCTAGTGCCTAAGAGTTTGCTATCGCCCATTTATTGCCACAAATCCACTTCAATTTTGTTATCAAGCAAGTATTCCGTGATGCCTGTCACGATGCACTTGCTCCCACTTGAAAGCCCGAATCGATCATCCTGCAAGGTCACGCAAGAACCTATCTCGATCTGCAAGGGCGCGACGTATGCGCTGACGTTGTAGGTATATCGCTGAACCTTAAAAAGATTTAAAAGGCGCGTGGCTTCTGTGCTTGCGTCACTCGATCCCGTGATGGTACTTGCCAGAACGTCAGGGTCTTGTGCAAGCAGATGCGTTGTCTTGACGGTTGCATCTTCGGCTTTCGCTACGTTTAAAAACTCTACTTCGAGAAATGCGCGTTCTTCTTCTGTTACGTCTGCTTTAGTGCCGACATCCATTTTGTGATGATTGCGTTTGTATCCGACCCGAACTCGCCATTCGGGTACGTCGGCCTTTTGGATATTTAGATCGCCATGCGATTCAAGATTATCGATGGTCAATTCAGATGTCTCGCCGGACGGGTCGTTTAATCTTGCAAGAGTAAACTTGCCGTCACGATCAAAACCGTAATACCAACCAGCAGGAAGAACAGAATCAAGCGCATCCAAAAGATTCGTGCGCTTATCAAAATACATTCCTATCGTATAAGGAAAGTCCGTATTGAATTGGGTAAATGCGGCGGTATCCAGATCGGTTGGATCGGTTAGCACTCGACCGACGATCTCTCTGATTATGTCGCCGGGAGTTGTCTTGTAAGAGCCGCTAGGCTTGTGGCCTTGAACGTCGCAAGTAACGTGACCTTTGGGGTCAGAGTTAAGCGTGAACTTTCCGTTGGTTAAATCTTTAGTGACGGTCAACGATGTAGCATGTCCGTCCACATAAACTTGAACGATGTCCTCGATCTGCCCTTCGTGGACTTGGTATTCGTGCGTTGCCTGATCGATAAGAACAGGTTGCGCGTTGTAAACCTCGCCATAGCAAAGCGGTATGACCTGATCGGTCTCCACGCCAGAAGCAATCAAAGAGGTCTGCAAAGGCACATCAAGTTTGCGCTGATTGTCGCGCAGGGTCAGATTAAGCGTGTAATCGTCGGCAATAGAAAGCCGCTCGACCACGCCGGTCAGGATCGTTCTAAAGTCCGCAATGTCCCAGTAAGGATCGCCGATCTTAATAATCGCGTCCCTGCCATCCCATGCGTAATTGATCCATGCATCTCTATCGCCGTCGCTGTTATCTATCGATATCTCACCTATCGACACATAAGAACGACCGCCAAACGCCTCGCTCATCGTCGTGCTGAAGAAAGGCGAACCTTTAAGGACGCCTTCGTAAGTCGTATTCGCCGGGGTATCTGACGCGCCCGTGTGAAAGTATTTCGACCCCAGATAGTAGGTCGATTCACTGCCCCCGCTGTAGGCTTTCACTTCGGCTAGCAAAACGCGCTCCTGTTGAGGGTCTGCAAGCCAAGCCTGATATTCTGCATCTGAAACACTCAATGCCGTCCCATTCCCGCCATAGCAAGTTGACCACGGCTTACCGCGCCGACGATTGGCTTGGCTACCACGTTAGCAAGATCAGCACGAAGGGCGCGGAGTTCTTTGACCACGCCGCCGCCATCGCTACCGCTTGCACGTTGCTGATTCGGTGTTTCGACTGTGACGCGCTCTCCCGGTGTTGCCATAAACGACACCCGTTGCGAATCCGTACCACCGCCACCGCCGACTATAAACGAGCCGCCGTGTTGTAATCCACCGCCACCGCCACCGAAACTAGCGGCTTGCCGACCTTTGTCGATAGCAATCTGAGCGGCTTCGGCTAGGCTATTCATCGCGCCTTCGGAATCCTGCACACCGCGCACTATGATATCGAACACATCAGCAGACATATGACCAAAACCTTCAAGGCCCATCTGCGCCATTTGGGTTGCTGTCACGAAGCCTTTTTGCATGATGTTCTGATATTGATTCGACTTGGTATTGACAGCCATCAAAGCGTTCACGCCAGATTGCCCCATCTGAGCGAATGCCTGATCCGCTCGGACTAATTCGCTGTTTACCAACTCGATGCCTTCTTTGGCGATAACTGAGGGGCCGTGTAGATCGAGAAGGTCTTGCGCTTGTTTTACAAATGGTTCCTGACGCTCAAGGATAGACATCAGTTCATTGAAGTTATTGGCGCGGATGATGACGTTGCCAAACTCGTCTTTCATCTCTTGCATGGCGAAACGTTGCAGGCCGAATGCTTTGCCAGACCACATTCCTATTCCTTCGTACATCTTCGCGGCGGTTGCGCCGATCTGAACGTAAGTTCTGCCGCCATGCTCGCCAAGCACGTTGTAATCGCCGACAAGTTTTTCAGTCGTCAAGCGGCTAGTAATGGCGTTATCGCTCATCAGCGATCTGAACTCGGCTTTGAGTTCTTTTTTCTTTTTGGATATTTTCGCGAAGCCAAAAGCCGCGATTGCCAGAGGGCCAAGTATTCCGGCCCCGGCTGATAATGCCGATCCGACACTGCTGACGAATCCGCTACCCGCCGCCGTGCCTGCGGTTGTTACGCTCGAAGTGATACTGCTGAAGACGCTTTTGATTGCGGTTCCGATGCTACCAAGCCCGGACATAATCGAGGAGCCTATGCCGCCTGCCGCTGTGCCGCCTGTGCCTCCTAGACCCGCAAACTCCCATATTGCCGGGACGCCTTTGGAGATGCCCCCGCCTGCGCCTTTGCTGAATATCTTTGTGATTGCGCCGACTATATCAATCCCTGCACTTGCTCCACCTGTTAAACCGCCGAAAATCTTTTCCCAAGTGTAAACGGCGGCAATTTCTGCAAGCGTTTTAAGAAAGATATTTTTTACTTCTTTCAGAAAGTCTTTAACGGAATTGATCGCGTTGCCGGTGAATATCCCTTCCCACATGGTTCCCCATGCGCCTTTAATATCCTCGAACATATCCGAGAAAGCATCTTTAAATTTGTTGGTCTTTTGCTCGGTGCTTACAAGTTCGTTGCCCAAGTCATACATTGATTCGGTTGCGGTATCAATTTCGACGATACCTTCGCGCAGAACTTTGTTTGCTTCTTTCTGCGCTTGAATCTCACCAACCATTTCGGTTGCAACACCGTCGATTGCCTCTATTTCTCGATCTCTGGATTCGTTTAACTTATCAATCTGATCTCTTAAATATTGCGAACCTCTTGCCATCCCGATCATTGAACCTTCAACCCTTCCTGCGGCACGTTCGACAGCGGCGGCCATCTTTTCGAGACCAATCGCATCTAATGCTTTGACCATCGCGGAAAGAGTGTTAAACCAAATGTTTAAAACCCATTTCTTAAACTCATTCCAGATGAGACGCATTTTGTTGATGGTTATCTTCCAAGCGTATTCGATACCAACAAATGCTTTATCCATTGAAGCGGCGAAAGAAACAACCAATGCTCTGAAGGTATCTGGAAAATCAAGGAACGCATCAAATACGTTTATATTTCCTGATATGCCTTTGAAAAGTTCTGTGAAGCCTTTTCCAATTTGGGAGAGATAACCACCAAATGATCGAAGTGCCTCATTCCAACTGCTGAATTCAGCCGCAAGTCGTCCCGATCTTATTCGAGAAACCAAGCCATCAAAGAATCGAGCAATGCCTGCAACCGCATCAGCCAGAACACCTGTCGCGCCGCCTGCTTCGTTCAATACTCCGAGGAATACTTGAAGCGAGTTTTTGAGCATCGTCATCGCTCTGCTGAACGTCATCGGCATAGCGGCAAAATCTTCATTGATCTGCCCGGTCTGACCGAGGATCGACTCAAATACATCTTTCGATAACACTTTGCCTTCGACAACAGCCAAGCGAAGTTGTCCGATGGTCATTCCCATACCCTCGGCTATCTTTGCCGCGATCTCTGGGGTGTTCTCGATGATTGAGTTGAATTCCTCGGCTCGAACCACGCCGCCTGCCATTGCCTGCGAGAACTGCCGCATGGCGTTAGAGATTTCGACGTTGCTTGCGCCGGATACGATTGCCATCTTCTCAAGCGAATCAGTCATCTGAAGCACTTGATCTCTGGTTGCCCCGATATCCGGTGCGGTACGCGCTAAAGACTCAAAGAGTTTTACAGTATCTTCGAGCGCGGTTCCTGTTTTCTGACTGATCTTAAACAGTTCACCGCTGATTTGGTTGTAATCACCTAGACCTTTGCTTGCTTTCTTGGTTCTAGCCTCAAGCAAAGAAAACTGATCGGTGAAATTAACCATGCGGGAAATACCACCCGCGATGACCGCAGTAAAGCCGATCTTTACCGCCGTGCCTAACGCCCGAAAAGATTTTTGCGTTTTGCCTAGATTGCTCTGGACAGAACGAAACGCTTTTTGCGTTTTATCCTGGGCGCGTATTTGAATGACTGCATCAGCAGTTGGCATCAGCGTTTCATCTCTTGTTGTTGATTAACCCACTCAAACCAACAGGCCCAGTAGGTCAATTCATCTGTGGTCATTGTTTCGGTCAGTTCCCCAACCGTCTTTCCCAGATGTTCGGCGAGTCTAAATATCAGGATGATTTCTTCGTCGCCGCTTCTGAGTTTTTTCTTGCGTCCTCCACGGTTGTTTCTGGTTCTTCGTTCATGGCGTTAATCACGCGAACGATTACGTCGGGATCGACTGACTCCATCAATGCTTTCTTATCATTGTTGTTGAACAGTTTTTTCCCATCGCCATCAAGCGCACGAATAATCAAAGTCTCGACGAGTGACTCAAGCGAGCCGTCGTTGACGTATTTGAAAATCCTATTCCGTTGAGCAAGCGTCGTCGGTTTGAAATAGATGGTGGCATCCCATTCGGACACCACCACCGATTCCATTGGAGCGACGAGTTTATCCCGCCAGTGTGTTTTCGCTCTAGCGAGAAGTTCAGCACCGTTTGACATTTAATCTCTCCTATCGGTTAGGGCGCGGTTCCCCAAGTTACGCCGCCAGTTACTTGAAAGCCGAATGAACGCTCAATGATGTCGCCCATATCGACGCTGACGCCAACGCTGTTAATCAGCGCGGTCATCGTCGCATAAGTATCACCCGTGTCCGCTCCTTCGGGGTACAGATTCAGCGTGACACTTGAACCAATCGTCATTGCTTCTTGACCGGTTGTATCGGTCTCGTCCCAATGGCAAGTGATCGTGCCGCTCGCGTCAGTCATGCCGACGATATACGTTTTGGAGGAATCCCCCATTGCGCTGTCTTCGACCGTATCGGCAGACTCGTCCAGAGACCAGTTTTTGATTTCGGCAACCGTATTCGCCCCGACTTTACAGGTGCCGTCTTTTCCGTGATGTGTTGCCATTTAACTTATTCCTCGTCGCTTGGCTTGTTGATGATAGGCTCTGGCTTTGCAACCTTTGCCCGTGCTACTGGCTTGCCACGATGTTTCCATCCTTTGGCTTCCATTTCTTTCTCTTTGGCAGGATGGACAATAACCACCGTGCCTTTGAGTTCCATTTCAATCGGTTTAACCATTAAGTCGCTCCTTGCGTGAAGTCGTAGGTAACTCGGACAGTGACCCGAATACCACCGACCGGGAATAAAAGCCCTTCATCAGTTTCGACCAAAACGGTCTCCGTGTTGAGGGCGTTGCCGCCGCGAGTTCTGTCTGCGTCCAGTGCTTCCTCGATGCCTTCAATAAGTTCGTTTCTGGAAGTGTCGATGCCTGACCCTTTGACATAACCCACGATGACATAATCAATCGTTCCCTGACGAGTGGTGTTTCCCATCGTCGTATCGGCTCGGGCTTCTTCGCTCGTTGAAATCCAACAAGCCGGAAACTGCTGATCCGATAATTCATCCGCTTGAAAAGGATCACGGGTGATCTTCTTCAGCGTTGGAGATGACATTGCATCAAGCACTGTAACAATGTTTGCGGCGATGTCTTCTCGTTTGCTCACTATCGAGCCATCCTTCTCTTAAATTCTTTTATAAATACTGAGGCGACTAAAGGCTTTTCTGCACTGCTGATATCAAAAAACGGTCGATCAGGAAGATTGCCCAAACCTTTGTGATGC
>Ga0255781_10001658_pt1 | contig 18126 bp, 12 predicted proteins | sample 101ome_21_FD_179979 | JGI IMG/M metagenome (GOLD analysis project Ga0255781, IMG submission 179979) | Coastal salt marsh microbial communities from the Groves Creek Marsh, Skidaway Island, Georgia - 101413BT metaG (version 2) | ecosystem: Environmental > Aquatic > Marine > Intertidal zone >... | reverse complement strand
GATGCGTGCGAGAATGTCCGCCCGGACTCCGTCCCAGACCACGGCGTCCCATGCGGAACGGACGAGGACCACGGGCTCGAGGTCTCCCTGGACTGCGGTAGCTACGTCAATGTCCTGGCGATTCATGGCGCGTGCCCTGCTGGTCCGATGGGTGTCCGGATGACTCGATAGTAGACGGCCCACTTGTTGGTCTGGCCGGCTGTGATGGCTCGAGTGGACGGCGCTCCCATGTTTAGCTGAATGTAGAGCGTGCCTGTGTAGGCCGTCATGGAGCGATTGACATACCCGGTGCTGCTCCCGTCTGCCTTGATAGCCCACGCGAACGCCTGACCGGAGGCGCCGTTGATGAATGCGCTGCGGCCGTATCCATAGCGGTTGGTGAGATTGAAGGCCGTTAGCGGGCTGGCGTTGGTTCGGATCTGCCCGATAAGCGGGATACCGTCTGTCCGGTCCGGGCTCCAATACAGTCCGGCCAGGTTGGCGGTAATGGTGCTCGTGGCGGTCGGGTCGGAGCTCACGCCGATAGCGAACTGGGTGCGAGCACAACCGGCCACGGCGGGCGTGTCCACCCACGTCTCGAGCGTCCAACCGGCATCGGCCAGGCTCACCGCGGTGCCGTCCGGGTAGCGGAGCTCCTTGTAGTAGCGCTGGCCGTCGAAGTCGCTACCGTCCACGGCATCGAGGGAAGTGGCGGTAAACGCGTTCCACGTGACGGTCGTCTCACCGCTGGCCACCGCCACACTATTGACGCGGCCGTTTCCACCTGGGTCCGCGGCCGTCCACGTTCCGTCCGTAACGTCCACGGACTCCCAGTCCGGGAGCGTGGCGCCACCTCCGCCACCCGGAGCCACGCCTCCGATAGCTCCGCCCGTGTACGGGTCGAACATGCGAGCGATCGGCATAGCTCACTCGCTCCACGTGATGCAGGACTGCGACCACGTCCCCGTCCCCTGGTCGAGGCGGAGGTGGATGTAGAGGGTAGCCCCTCCGAGGATCTGGTTTACCGGGACTCCCAGCTCGATAGCCGCGCATCCGACGGTGGCCGTAGTGTGTCCCAGCGAGAGCTCGGCCTCCGTAGAGGGCCCCACCTGGTAGTCCCCGGCCGCATCGAGGGAGAGGGTGGCGTAGACCTTGGGGGTACCCGAGAGGCCGGCCAGTCCGGTGATGCGGAAGTGCATGGCCTCGACGCGTCCCCGGAACGGGGAGACGAGGGCGACCACGTCGGCCAGCATGTTTACCGCGTGGTTGGTCCCCGGTGCGTAGGCATTGGAGACGGCCACGTCCTCCACGTGGAGGGCGTCGTGTAGGTAGTGGGTAACTCTCGTGGGCATTGTGGGTCCTCCTCGTCGTGGACGGCGTCCCTATCGTATCACTCGGCCGGGGCCTTGGGTATGCGGCGCTCCGCCGTCTGGAGGCTCCGGCCCACGAGCTCCTCGGGGGCGCGGCCCTTCATGGGCGTTTCAGCTCCGGCGATGAATAGCAGCGGATTCGCGAGTCCGCGCCGCTTGGGATCGAACCCGAGGGGCGGCTGGATGCTCTGCCCCACCTTGGCGCCGTCCTCGACGGCACGCCGGCCGGCCAGGATAAACGCCTCAGACTTGAGCTTCTCGAACTCCACGGCCTTCTCGGGAGTCCCGAACCGGTACTGCCGGCCATAGTCCGCGGTCTCGGCTCCGGCGTACTTCCGTCCCTCTGGGATGGCCTCGAGCTGGAAGTGGTCGCGGAACCACGGCCATAGGCCAGTCCCAAACCACGCGTCGTGGTACTGCATGTAGGCGATGTAGCTCGGGTCCATGTAGCCTTGAGGCCCTACCCTCGAGCTCGGCCTGGCCAGTAGAACGTCGGCCGCGGGGATAAGCCGCTCGTCCCGGATGGCCTCCTGGAGGCGGCCGGGTCGGTCGGCCTGGGCCAGGTAGGCCAGCACGTTTAGAACGTCGTTGGCCTGCTCGGCGGCCGGGTTGGCGGGACCATAGAACGCGGTTGCGGTCCCTTCGATCTCCGGCCCGGGGAACGCCCACGCGCGGACCTTGGTGTAGTCCGGCCCATAAAGCCACGCGTTGGCGGCCTGCTGCTGGCGCATCTGGAGGCGCATGGTCCGGGTAAACGTCGATGGGTCCCGGGCGAGGCTACCGGCCAGCGCGTCCAGCATGGCCATACGGAATGTAGCGAAGAGCACGTAGCGGTTGACGTACTGCTTAACGAACCCGGGGACGGCGCCGTAGTCGAGGACGGCGTTGCGGGCGAGGCCGGCCGCCTCCTGGATGGAGTAGCCCTCCCGGAGGGCCGAGGCGAAAGCGTTGCGCCGGAAGTAGCCGTCCGTAGCCGTGGCCAGGCTCATGAACGGATTAACGCTCCTCGGGTCGAGGTGGCGGGCCACGGTCCGGGCCATCCCTACCGGTGCGCCTTCGGCCGTGAGGCGGGCGGCCCGCTGCATTTCCCGGGCCGTCCCGGAGCTCCACTCCACGTCCGCGCGGGAGTAGTGGATATTGGCGCTGTCCATGGCGTCCGAGAGCTCGCCCCACGTCCACCTCCGACCATCGGCCGCGGTGAACACGTGTTGAGCTCGAGGCCGTGGCGTGACGGCGTCCACGAGAGTCCGGCCTCCGGTGGACTCGGCCAGCGTGCGGACCATGCGGCCGGCTCCCAGCGTGGTCAGCATGATAAGCGGCGCCGTTAGCAGGTTCATGCCGAGGTACCGCGTGTTCGGCATAGGCACGACCACGGGGAGGCCGGGGCCCTCCTCGTCCGCGAATGGGAACACGTAGGCAAACCCCATGGCCAGCGCGCCCGTAGCGGCCACGGTCCGAGGCATGGCCAGCGCGTGGTCGAGGACTCCGAGGGCCATGGCGCCGGCGGACCTGGCCGTTTTGCCTCGAGCCTTGAGGAGCTCGTCCAATGTCTGGCGGAGCTTGCCGGACTCGGCGGCGGAGCGGAGACTCCGGACGGCCTCGACGGCCTCCGGTCCGTAGACGAGGAGGCGCCGGTCTGTGGGGTCGAGGGCGTTGGCGGCGCGGATCAGATAGTCCCCGGCGCCGCTATCCATGGTCGCCAGACCGGAGAGGCCGTAGGCCCGGAGCTGGTTGGCTACCTCGAGGCGCGGGCCCTCGAGGAGGCCCTGGCCCTGGAGGCCGAGGACGCTATCCATGTAGGCATTCGCGAGAGCGTCCACGGCGTTGAACCGCTCCACCTCCTGGCCGGCCTGCCGTGCTCCCTCCTCCGCTCCCCGGATGCGGCCGAGGATGCGGCGGAGCTCGTCCGAGACACGGGAGATAGGCGCGTCCATGCGGGCCGTGGCGGCCACGTCCCGGAGGACGGTGGCGGCCTTGAGGTGGTGGACGCGCTGGGTACCCGCTCCACCTGGGTCCACGTAGTCCAGTAGGTCCTCGAAGCGGAGGTCTGGCGGGAGCTCGGGAAAGTCCCGGACCGTGGCGGCGTCGAGGATGCGGGCTACCCGCTCGTGGGTGGCTTGTTTCTGGAGCGCCTCGGCCTGGCCGAGGGTCCGGCTGTAGATCTGGCCCACGTCCGGGTAAAGCGTCTGCTGGGCCACGCTCTCCCGGAGGAGCTCGTCCACGAGGCCGGCCCGCTGCGACGGCGAGAGGTTGACCACGAGGCGCTCGGCCAGCGTATCGAACATAGCGAAGAGCGGGTCCGTGGGATCCTGCGCCCGGAGCATGAGGTTTTCGAGGTCGAGGAGCGCGGCCCGATACTCGTCGGGCTCCAATCCGGCCGCCTCGATGGCGTCCCCGAGACGGTTTATCACCGCGCTCCGGCCGAGGGTCGAGAGGTTCCCGGCGTCGCTCGGATAGAGCGTCGTGAACTGAGTACGGAGTCCCGGAGACAAGTCCACCCGGAGCTCGGGGTGGGTGTCGAGGAGCTCGTCCATGGCGCGGCGGACATGGCGGCCACGGTCGGACTCGAGCGCCCACGTGGACAAGGTCCGGAAGATATCGTCCCGGAGGAACGCCTGGAGCGGCCCTCCAGCCTTGCGCTTGAACAAGGCACGGACGCCGGCGGGAATGTCTACGGCGAATACGCCACGGTCCCGGAGCGTGTCCGGTGCGCGCTGGCGGAGGAGCTCGAGGACCTCCCGGAGGTCTCCGGTGGTGACTGGCCGGTAGCTGGACCCGAGACCGGCCGCGGCCTGGCGGGCATCGGCGGGGAGGGAGGCCACGTCCGGGCGGAGGATTACCTCCTCGAGGTGGGGAGCCACGCCGGCGTCGTAGACGCTCCCGAAGAACGAGCGGAGAATGGACTCCCAGCTCTGGCGGAGAGGCCGGGCGGAGACCGCGTCCCGGGTTGTGCGCTGGAGCTCGGCCAGCTCGTCCGCGTTGCGGGGACGCTGGACCCGGTAGATCCCGAGGCCGGACTGGTAGCTCTCGCGCGCCTGGTAGCCCACCTGGAACCACGCGTCCGCTTCCGACATACCCGCGGCCTGGAGCTGCTCCACCTCGTCCTCGAGCTCCCGGAATACCTGGGAGACCGTGCGGGCCTGGCGCCGCTCGAGCACTACGTTGAAACCCTCCTCCGGGTTGGGGGCCCGTGCGGCCTCCGTGGCCACCTCCTCCATGAATCGGTCCCCGATTGTGGGGATGGATTCCTGGAGCTCCGAGAGGACACGGTAGAGCGGCGCCGGCGTGCGGTCCGGGTCCGCTCCCTTGAACCACCGGCGGGCCGTGTCGGGGAACACTGCCTCCGCGGCCTGGCGCACGGGTCGAGGAGTGAACCCTCCCACAAGGTCCGCCCCGGCCCGGAGCTTGTCCCTCCAGCCACCTCGACGCTCACGAGGTACCAGCGCGCGCTCGAGCTGGCGGCCTCCCGTCGTGGGTTCAATGACACGGACTCCAGCGCGCTCGAGCTCGCTACGGTAGACGGCGGCCCGGATCGCGTCCTCCACCTCGGCCCGCTGGGCGAGGTCGAGAGGAGACCCGGAGCGGAGGGCCTCGAGTGCGCTACGGGCGGTCCGGCTCTGGCGCACGTAGAGGGGCGAGACCGCGCGGGCGTATGCCTCGGCCACGGCCATGTTGTCGTCGTACACGGTGACCACGCCGTCCGGTGTCACGGACTGCGAGCTCCGGAGGAGGTCGTCCGTTCCGGCCCGGACGCGGCGGAGGACCTCCCCGTCCTCGAGGGCTCGGCGCGGGACGAGGAGGGAGCGGGCTACCAGGACGAGGTCGTCCGGTACGGCCTCGAGGAGGGTGGAGGCCACGTCCTCCTCGATGGCGGCCCGGAGTGCATGTTCCAGGGCGTCCGGCGCGGCGCGCTCGACGGTGACGCCGGAGGCCCGGAGCTCGGCGGCCACGTCCGCCACGTCTCCACGGGCGAGGGCCTCCACGGCTCGGCGCATGTCCACGGCCTCGCTCGTCCCGGCCTGGTAGGCGGAGAGGGCCCGGAGGAACCGACGGGCGAGTGGGCCACGTGGGGCTCCAAACTCTCCAAGGCGCGTGGCCAGGACCTTGACCTGGTCTCCGAGGGCGAGGGCCCGGCGGAGCGTGGGCGAGGGGGAGCGGGCTGCGGAACCGAGGGACATGCGCGCGGCATCGAGGACGCGGCGGAGCTCCGGCGGATTGGGGTTGGCCTCCACGAGGCGGAGGAGGACACTGTCCTGGGCTCGCCACCCGGGGATTGCCTGGGAGAGGTGGCGGCCCACCTCGTCCACGCCGGCGCCTCCCTCCACGAGGCGGAGTACCTCGGCGGCCTCCCATGTCTCCCGCCACGCCTGGGTGCGGCGGGACATGTCCGCCACGTCGATCATTCCCTGCGCGTCCTCGAGGTCGTCCAGAATCTTTGCCACGTGAGGATTGCCGGAGAGGGCGTCAAGCGCGGTCCGCGGGAGCTTCTCCACTTCCAAGGCGGTTAGCTGCGCCGCGGCCGAGTCGAGGGCGGCGGGGCCTGCAATCTCGTCGGCCACGATGGCCGCGGCCTGGGACCGGACGGTGGCGGCGTCGAGTCCGGCCACGCGCTCGGCGGTCTCCGGTGCCACGCCGTCCAGCTCGAGGAGCGCGCGCCTGGCCGTCTTGCGGGCGCGTGCGTACTCGAGCGGGTCCGCGGCGGCGGTGAGGGTGTCCGCTACCCGGGTAGCTCCTCGAGCTCGAGCGGCTCCCGCGGCGGCCTTGGCTCCTCGAGACAAGCCACCGGCCGCGGCCCGGATTCCCGTGGTGGGGAGGAGGGCCTCCATGAGGGTAAACCCGGTCCATGGGTGCTGGACGTACTGGTACCAGGCTGGGCTAGCCTCCTCGAGCGGGTCCACCGGGAACGCCGTTAGCGGGAGGCTGGCGGCCTCGTCTCCGAGACCACGGCCGGCGGCCTGGGCCTGGGAGAGGTCCACGAGGGCGCGGCCCGTGGTCTCCATGGTCCGGCGGCCCTCGGGGTCGAATGCGGTAGGGGCCGTCGTCTCGATGGGCTGGAACGGCCGCGGCATCCGGTTGAGGCCGAGGAGCGGACCGGCCAGCCGTGGGTCTCCGCTTGGGTACTGCTCGAGGACCTCCGTGGGGAGGAGGCGGTCCTGGGCCATGTAGTCCGGGTAGCGTTCCTGGAGCGCGGCCGCGATTCGGTATCCGAGGCTCCCCGGGTCGGCGGGGCGGAGGTTGCCCTCCTCGTCCCGGACTACCTCATAGGTGATGGGGAGCTCCCGGATCCCGGCGGCGAGGAGCGTGGGGAACAGGTTGAACACGTAGCGGAACGCGGCGCCGGTGGGGGTCTCGACTACCCGCCCGGGACCGGCCGCTCCGCCCACCTCCGGCTCGGTGAGGAGGCCGGCGATTACCGGGCCCTCCTCCTCGAGGTACCGCCGGTAGGCTTCCTGGATTCCCTCGTCCGAGAGGGGCGACGCCTCGAGGCCCTCGAGGAACGTGGCGCGCTCCCTCTGCCGGGCCTGCTGGATCTCCAGTCGCTCCTCTGGCTGGATGACGGTCTGACGTGCCATCGGCTCCACGAGGAGCTCGAGGGACGTGGCCGGCCGGACGCGTCCGTCCTCCTCGTCTCGTACAAACCCGGGGCTCCCGGGTACCAGTCGGGACTCCCGGGTGAACGGAAGTAGCGTTCCGAGGAGACCGGTGGCCGGGGACGAGACCGTGCCCTCCACGTCCACGGCCTGGCCGAGAGGGCCATAGACCATGGCCGCGGCCCGGCGCTCCGCCTCCTCGAGGGGGATTCCCTGGGTGGGCCCGGTGTAGTAGTCCACGTATTGGCGGTAGCGCTCGGCGGCGAGGCGCTCGAGGTCGTAGCTGGACGGAATGTCCCGGCCTCGTGCCACGTCTCCGGCCGTCGGCGTGGGCTGCGCTCCGATGAATGGCGGGAGGTCCCGCTGGGCGCGTGGCTCCGGGCCTACCTCGATGGAGGGCTGGACGCGTGGCGGCTCGGGGACCTCGAGCTCCGACCGAATGCCGACGGGAGCGGGAGGCGCCTGGCCTACCACCGGCGCCTCGACGGGAGCGGGTCCCGGCTCCGCCTCGGCGGCCTGGCGCTCGAAGTAGGCCACGAGGGACATAGCCCCGGCCTGGCGTGCGGCCTCGGCCCGCTGGAGGTACTCCTCCCGGGTCATCGGCTACCCCGTGCGGCGCGGATCTGCTCCGGCGTCATTCCGATAAACGGCGAGGAGGCCATGGGAGCGCCGGCTGGAGGACCGGCGGCCGGGAAGTCCGTGCGCGGGAACGTGAACGAGAGACCCGGGGACGGCGCCACCGGAGCACGGGCGGCGGCCTGCTGGGCCTGGAGCGCGGCGGCCTCCTGCTCGAGGAATACCTGGGCCGCGGTGGCGGGCATCGGTGGAGGCGCAATCCGCGGGACGGCCACCTCCGGGAGGATGCGAGGCTGGGCGGCCTCGGCCACGGCCATCGGTGCGCCCATGGGCGTCGGCGTGGGAAGCGCGGGGCCCGGTGCTCCCATGGCGGGAGCGGGAGGGAACGCGAGCTCCGAGACCGTGGGGAGGGAAGGCGGCGCCGTCACGGGCGCCGGGGCCGGGGGAGCGGCGGCTGGAGCTCGAGACGGCGCCGCGGGAACGATGCGCCGGGAGCGCTGGTCCGCCTGGAGCTTGCTGGCGAGAACGTAGGTGAGGGCCTCCCGCTGGTCGTCCACCTCGGGGAGGGCCTCCCGGATGGTCGAGACCACGTTGTCCAGCTCGGCGCCGGACGGGTCGGCGCTCGAGGCGGTAAGGACGCGGGCGGCTACCTGCTCGGCCTTGTTGCGCGGGACGAGGTCCTCACCGGGGAGGAAGTCCTGGAGGCGCCCGTAGGCAGCGGGGCCCACCTGGCGGAGGAGCTGGCGGGACGGGGCCCCGGGCTCGAGGTCCGCGGGGGCGCCGTACTGCATGGAGGGCGGGAGCTCACCGGCCAGCTCGGGGACCTGCTGGGCGTAGGGTGCATAGAGCTCGAGGGCTCGGCGCCGGATGCTCTCCTCCGTGGGTCGCTCGAGCGGAAGGCCGGAGACCTCCACCTCCAGCTCCCGGCGCCGGCGGAGGTCCGAGAGGTAGCCGGGATCGAATAGCAGCGCGGACCCGGGCGGGTACTGGCCGGTCGCCTGGGCATTCTGGTAGGCGGCCTGGGCTGCCTCGGCCTCGTCGCCCATGGCCTCGAGCTCGGCGGCCGTGACCTGGCCGGGGGTCGTCGGGTCCTGGAGGGCCTGGAGGTAGCGTCCCAGCGCAATCTCCTCCAGCGTGGCCTCTCGAGGAGCGGGGACTCCGGGGGCCGCGGGACGTGCGCCGGCTGCTGCTGCTGCTGCGGAGCGCTCGAGGCCGAGGCCGGCCAGCGCCTCCGTGCGTGCGAGCTGCTCAAACTTGGTGAGGCCCGGGTCCATGGCGGCCATGGCGGTCCGCTCGGCGGCCTCCTGCTGGGCGAGGAACAGGTTTTGCCGGAGGTGGGGGACGTTGAGGGAGCTGGCCACGTCGGACCGGACGGCCTCGAGGAGCTCCGGCGCGGCCTGGAACTGCGGGAGCTGGGCGAGGCGCGCCATGTAGGTGAGGCCGAGGAGCTGGCGCTGGGGCGTGGAGAGGCCCTCAAACGTGCGCGTGCCTCGTGCGAGCTGCTCGTTGAGGCTCCGGACGGCGTCGGTGGCCAGCTCCGTAGGGTCCCGGCGGGCGGTCGCTGCGATGCTCCGGACCTCGTCGGTGGCCGTCTGGATGTAGGGAAGCGCTACCGGTGAGACCTCCTGGTAGTCCCGGCGGACTCGCTCGGCGGCCTCCAGTCGCTCCTCGGCGCGGCCCGTTGCGGCCTGACGGTCCTGGCCTGCGAGCTTGACCACCTCGGCCAGCGCGTTCCCTCGAGCTCCGGCGCCACCTCCCGCGGCGGAGCGCGCACGGCTCCCGCTCCCGCGGTACTGCTGGAGGCGCTCCCGGGTGTCCTCGAGCTCCTGGCGGAGTCGGGCCTGGTAGTCCGCCTCGCTCTCCGCCTCACGACGGGCGGCAGCCAACGCCTCCTCGAGGCGGTACGCGGGGTGGTAGCTGGCGTAGAGGCTTTGTCCGTAGGTGGCCACGGTTTACTCCAGGATCCGGTCGAGGTCTGCGGTCTGCTCGGCGGAGAGGCCGGCGGTAGTCTGGAAGGCCCGGAGCTGGCGCTGGGTGTCCAGCTCGGCCAGCCGGCGGAGCTCGTCCTCCCGGCGGCGCCGCTCCGCCACCTGGCGCTCGAATGCGGCGCGGTCCATGTAGGCGCCTCCCACGTCCCCGGCGATTCCGGCCACGCCTCCGAGGATGGCGGACTGGATGCCGGCCTGACGGGCCCGGCGCTGGGCCTCGAGCTGGCGGAGCTCCTCCTCCTGCATGGCCACGGCCCTCTCCTGGGCCTGGGCTACCTGGGCTGCACCGATGGCGGCGGCCTGCTGGCGGGCCTGGGCCTCGCCCACCTCGGCCAGGTAGAGGTCCCGTCCGGAAAGCTGGCCGGTAGACTGGAGGCTCTGGAGGCGCTGGAGGCTGGAGGCTCCCGTCTGGCGCGCGGCTCCCTCGCCCATGACCCGGGCCTGCTCCTCGAGGGCGGCCCGCTCCCGGTCCTCCAGTCCCAGCTCCCCACGGGAGCGCGCGGCCTCGAGCTCCTCGAGGCGGCGGCGGTCCTCCTCGTTGAACAATGAGGCGGCCTGGGCCACGCCGGCGCCGGCCGTGGCGGCGGACTGCGTCCCCTTGAGGATTAGGCCGAGAGTGATGGGGTCCATGCGGAGCTCCTACAGGTACCAGGCTTCAATCGTGACGCCCCAATTAATGACGGCGGCCCGGTCGATGCTCGAGGTGGAGGCGAGGCCCACGGTGAGGATCCCGCCCGGGTGTGTCGTTAGGTGGGTCCCGGCCATCTGGCCCTCTCCGAGGATGGTGTAGACCCGATTGCCTCCCTCCGGAGCGCCGGCGTGGAATCCGTCGTAGGCATTGGCGCATTCCTGCGCGCTGCTGCTGACCACGAGGGACGGGTTGCTCACGTAGGGGGCAATCCATGCGAAGCGGTCCGCGGCGGCCGTGGCGCCCACGGCGGCGGAGTCCGGGCCTCCCTGGACCTCGGCCCACCAATGGAAGAGCACCGTGGCCGAGTGTCGGATGGCCACCTGGAACGCGGTGTCCTGCACCTCGTGCCACCGGCCTCCGAGGGTCTGGCCGGCCAGGAAGCTCGAGACGAACGAGACCCGGGCCGTAGTGCTCCCCGGCCATTGGCTACCCTGCCAGCCGGTAACGCCGTGCTGGAGGCCCTGGGCCGGGACGAGGTACGGGGCCTGCACGTGTCGCGTGTCCGCCACGTTTGAGACCACGTCCCCGGCCACGATACCGTCGTGGGTGTAGATGCGGAGCGCGTCGAGGTTTCCCTGGAGGTCTGCGGCCTCGAGGGTGGTTCCCGTCGTGAACGTGTTTGGCGGCGTGTAGGCCATGGGTCAACCCGGAGCCATGAGGAGCGCCACGAGGTTCCCGGAACCTACCTCGAGGTACTGGTTTGCTCCGCCCACGCCGGTGTCGAGGACGAGGAAGTTATCCGTGGTGGTCCTCCATGGGTGGTAGATCCCATGGACCACGAGGCGGAACCCGTAGATGGTCCGGCCCGCGAGGGCTCCGGTGACGCTGTAGAACCACGCGCCGACGGCCGGCCTCCACTGCTGGTCCCGGTCGATGGTTCCGCCCACGTAGGTCCCGCCGGTAGTGGCCGGGTCTCCGAACACTCCCCACGCGGAGACCACGGACTGGGCCTGGACCTGGTCGAGGTTCTCCCCGTAGTTGCCACCCAATCCGCCGACGAGAGTCTGGTAGTCGCCCTGCGCCGGTACGTCCTCCCAATTGGTGAGGGTCGCGTCTGTGATGTCCCACTGGAGCGAGATGATCCACACGTGGAACGAGTCCGTGGTGGTGAGGGTAGTAGGGGCGCCGGTCTGGAGGTAGCGGGTGTCGCCGTAATTCTGCGAGCTCCACGGGCTCCCGCTGTAGACGGGGTGGACGGATAGATTCCAATAGACCCGGACCACGTCGTCCTCGGCCATCGGCCACACTACGGGGCCGAGGCGCGTGGGTGTCCCGGTCCCGCCGTCTACCACCTCGGCACGTGTCGCCGGACCTACCGTGGTGGAGGGGACGAGCTGAACCACGGCGTGCGTGAAGCCTCCTGACCCGAGAGTGACGCGGCCCGCGTTCCGAATGACCACGGCCGCGCCCTCGAGCTGCGGGAGGTCCACGGCCTGGTCCCGGTGGTTGGCGGCGTCGAGGGTAGCGGTGGCCGTGGCCACGTCGGTGAATGCCTGATTTAGCGCCGCGGCCGTGGCCGGGTCCCCGATGACGAACGGTGGCGTGGTAATGCGGCTCACCTCCACCTCCCGATTCCGAGGAGCTTACAGCCGTAGAGGTGGGCCTGGAGGAGGGGCTGGTTTCCCACGTAGTCCTCGAGGTGGTCGTTGGGTCCCTGGCCGGTGGGGCGGAACTGGAGCTCCACGGAAATGTCCCCGGCCGGAACAAACCCTCCGCCTACCACGCGGAAGTTACCGCCGTACCATCCGGGGCCCACCTGCTCGGCCAGCGTGACGCCGGCGGCCCGGATGCGGAGGGCGATACGGCGCGGCGTTCCCGGGTACGCCTGGCCTACCGTCTGTGCGAAGAAGTTATTTGCCAGCATGTTCCCGGCCCAATCGAGGAGGAGGTGGCCTCCCTTGTGGCCGGGGAGGGTGACGGTAAACGCCGTCCTCCAGCCGGACGTGAACGCGGCGTAGGTGACGGCCGCCCATGCCACGGCGCTCGTGTCCGTGTCCCGAATGACGGACTGCTCACCGGGGTGGCTGCTGTTGAGCGCGTTCCCGTCGAACGTCCAAACACGGTGGAGCGCGTAGGGCTGGAGGCGGGACGCGTCATAGGCGCCGCTCGGGAGCTGGGTGCGGTCGAGGCTGGCGAGGCTCGAGCGCTGGGCCTGGAGCTCGAGGTTTGCGCCGCGGCCGTCCACGAGCTGGGTGTCCCGCGGGGGCTGCTGGGTCCATCGCTTCACGGGCGCCTCCCTTCCACGACGCGCGTACCGCGGGCGGTGAACTCCACCTCCCAGCCTACCAGGACCACGTCGTCCGAGGTGGAGACCTCGAACTGGAACCACGCGCAGGACTGGACGGCCACGGCGTAGCGGAGGGGGACCACGCGCTCCCGCTCCCATGTCGAGGGGAGGACGGTCTCCCCGTAGGTCTGAACCTCGGCCGCGTCCGGTGGCTGGAGCTTGAGGGCTCGGCCGGTGTTGGCCTGGTAGCTCCAGTCCTTCCGCCACACGAGGGCTACCGACGGGTCCCCGGTGGTCGTTACCCACAACGTCACGTACTGGACTTGTTTCTCGAGCTGGGCGTCCCCGAGATTGAGCCATGCGGAGCGCCACGTGGAGACCGGTGGCGGATTCTCCACGAGCACGTCCCCGGAGATTGACGCGCCCATGGCCCTCCGCCCGGAGAGGACGAACACTCCGGCCTCGCTATCGGGACCGGCCTCGGCTCCGAGGTTGTGGCCGAACACGAGGGCCCCGCTGTAGAGGCGGTCGATGGCGCCCACGGGGAACCCGGACCGGACGCTCCATCCCTGCTTTTCGGCGTGGTAGACGAGGCCGGTGTCCGGGCGGTCGTTGCCATTGGTCGGGACGTAGAGGTGGAGCTCCCGGTAGAGCGGCGAGTAACGGGCCACGGCCCGCGGGGCGCAGTCCTGGGTCACGGTCTGGAGTGTCTCCCGGATTGGGTCGGACACTCGCTCCACGTCGAACACTGCCCCGCCCTCGAGGCCACCGGTGAGGCGGTAGACGCCGTCGGCGGCGAGGAACACAATCCCGAGACCGGGGACGGCCTCGACGGCATGAGGGCTCCGGCACGCTACCTGCTGGGTCACGGTCGAGACCCGGAAGTCCGGGTAGCTCCCGGTGACCACGTCCACGCCGGCCTCCCGGAGGACGAGGAGGAGCGTGTAGTAGCTGTAGAGGCCGGTGATGTTCCCGCCGTCGCTCGGGAGCTGGACGTAGTCCGCGGCTCCAAACTGGTCGGGGAGGCCGGGGTGGCTGTAGTAGAGGCGCGTCCCGTCGTTGGGTCCGCCGTCGAGGAAGAGGCAGTCCGCATAGGTGGCCGACACTCGAGCGAATGGCGCCGGGAGGACGGTGGACTCCACGAGGCTCGGGGCCGTGTCGCCCTGTGCGGAGCTCGGGACGGCGTCCCACACGAGCTCCTCCACGTTGTTTGCAATGTCGAGGAGGAAGTAAAGCGTGGGATCCCCTGGCGCGTTCCCGTCCTCTCCGATGTTCTTGGTGCGGTAGAGGCGCCTGGCCACGGTGCCATCGGGGCCCACGGGAATCCGGAGGGCCACGGCGTAGCGGAACGTCCCGTCGTTGTTCCACTCCACCGGAGCGGAGAGGGTGGAGCGGGGACTCTCGCTCCCCGTGTCGGAAATGAATGAGACGGCGTACCGGTACGCGCTCTCGACGGTGGCGGTGGCTCCGCTCTTTACCCGGGCTCCAATGCCCCACCGGCCCGGGGCCTCGATGGCGCCCGGAGTGGAGGGCCACCATACGGACACGGAATCACCTGGCGTCGAGGAGCTCGAGGCCGTGGCCGAGGTGAGGGCCGTGGATCCCAGCGCCTCGGGGGCTGGCGGTACCGCGGCCCATCCGAGAGGACGGGAGATAGCGGCGCCGCTCCCGCTCGAGTCGAGCGGCCACGGGTTCACGAGGAGCGGGCGGTCTACCCCGTTGGTGAGGAGGACGGCCTGGCCTACCTGGCTGTAGAGGGTCGCCGGCTCCGAGGGCGTGGGGACGTTGCGTCCCTGGGCAATCGTCTTGAGGGCTCCTCCAGTACCGGTCTCCCAATAGAGGGAGAGGGTCCCAGCGGACTCGAGGAGCACGTGGTAGCGGGCTCCGCCTCCGACCTGGTCGAACACGTGGATGGAGTCCACGCGGCCCATGGTCGTGAACGGCTGGAACTTCACGGCCGGGTTGGGCCTGTAGCGCTCGTAGCCGACACGAGAGGACCACCCACCGGTCGTGGGGTCCACTGTCATGTTCTGGACGAGCTCGGCCGCGGGGACGGGCGCGGGGACGCGCTCGTGCATTCCCTCGAGGGCGGGAGCCTGGAGGACCTTCCCTTTCATGTCACGTCCGGCGGAGCTGGGTGAACTGCGGGACGCGGTCGAGGAGTCCCGGCTCCATGAATCCCTTTACCCACCGGCGCGGCTTCTCGGTGAGGTACCGCGCCTCCATGGCCAGGAGCTCCTTCTCCGCTCGGCGGGCATAGAGCTGGGACTGCGCCGGGTTGTCGTGCTTGAGGAACAACGCCTCGAGGGCCCGGTAGGCGAGGGCCACGTGGTGGGCGGCCGGGAGGTCCGGAGCGTCCTGGTCGTCCTCGAGGCGGGAGGCGCGGCGGAGGTACCGCACGGTGAACGTGTATTCCCGGTCCTGGCGCGGGTAGAGTCGGATGCGCTGGGTAGTCCCGCCGTCGTAGGCGAGGCGCGGGAGGAGCGTGAACTGCGGAGAGTCGAGCTGGGTAGCCGTGAACTCATAGGTAAACGTGCCACCGGTCGGGCTAATCTCGGTGTCCCCGGCGTTGTTGGTCTGGAGGCGGTAGGCCACGAGACCGCGGGACGTGTCCCGGAGGTAGACGCGGCGGCGGAGTCCGGACTGATTGAGCGTCGCTCCGAGGGTGACCGTTAGGTACTCGTTGTCCTGGAGGGTGATGGACGCGGCGGAGCTCGGCCCGCTCTCCCGGCCGTTGGCGTACACGTGGGTGACGACCACCTCCACGGTCCGGACTCCTCGGCCGATGGGGGCCGCGGCCGTTCCCAGCGTTCCCGGGGTGCGTGGCGCCGGCGTAAACGTGGTGTCCGCCGGGACGAAATACGCCGGAAGGTTTACTTCATCGAGGGGGAGGTTGGCCCATTCGTCCTCGTACCGGGTGAGGGGGACGAGTCGTCCGGGGTCCTCGGGGCTCCTCGAGTCCACGCGGCGGATTACCTGGAGTAGGGCGATACAGTCCTGAGGGATGGCCAGGTACCGCTCCTTTGCCACGCCGTCCACGGTCGCCGTCGTCCCCTCGTAGAGGCTGGTTAGCGTCGCGTTGTTGGCGCCGGCCACGTAGGCCACCTCATACTCGACGCCGTCCAGCTCGAGGATGTTTCCTTCCATCCACGGTGCGAAGAATGCATTTACGGTGGAGACGTTGGCGCTATTGGCCGTGACGCTGACCTGCTCGGTAGCGTCGGCGTGGGCCAGGACCTTGACCTCCTTCTGTGCCCACGGCCACGGCTTGTCCGTGACGATGCGGTCGTGTGCATCGTTGAGGAGCTGGGCCACCTGGCCGCGGTAAGTCGGGTTGTCCGGGTCGTAGTCCAGGACGTTTGCGACGTAGTCCCGGAGGCGCTGGAGGTTCATGTCTGTAGCTCCTCACGGGAACGCCCCACCTCGAGCGAGGTGGGGCGGCCGGTCTCCACCGGGAGTGGAGGGCGATGGAGACCGGCGGGGGAATCAGCCCACGAGCACCTCGGCCACGTTTCCAGCGGCCAGGGTGAGGCAGGTTCCGCAGATACCGGGGACGGGCTCGGCGGCTCCGCCGGTGGCATCGACGGTGGCCTGGCCAGCGCGGCCGGCCGTGGCGCCGATGGCCAGCGGGACGCCGGCGGCGGTGCCGGTGGCCACGTTGGCGGCGGCCACGTACCCGGCCACGACCACGTCCACCTGCTCACCGGCGGCGGCGGCGAACTTGGCCACGCCACGGACGAGACCGTTACCGGCGGTGCTGGCCTGGACCACGTAGAGGGCCTTGTCCGCTCCCGACTGCGACAGATCCATCATGACCCAATCCCCGGCGACGATGGTACCGCCGGCCACGAAGGTCTCGAGGGAGGAGCGGGCCGAGGTGCCGGCGGACTGGCCGGCGTCGAGGCTCTGGAGGATGTTGCTGGTAGCCATGGTCTATGCCTCCGCGTCGTAGAGGACGCCGTGTCCGGAGAGGTTGGAGGTGCAGATCTGCATGCGGACGAAAACCTGGAACGCCGTGGCGGCGTAGCCGGAAATCGGCGTAGCCTCCTCGAGCTCGAACTGGCCGTCCTGGTCGAAGTAGACCGAGAACAGCGAACTGTTCAGGAAGTACATGGAGATCGGCTTGATGGTTGCGCCGGCCTTGTCCACCGTGCCGTTGAATCCCAGATTCGGCTCGATGTACATGTCCGCCCCGTTGTACTTGAGGGCGAGGCGGCCGACCATGTTGCGCTCCTCGTTGGCCGAGGTGTAGCGCTCGAGGGCCTGGAGCTCGTTCTTGTAGAGCTCGTAGCTGGTCGGGCTGGCCAGGATGAGGTCAATGTCTCCCTCGGGCGCGTAGGTCTGCGCGTCGATGAAGATCCGCGACATGGCCCGGAGTCCGTTGGTGCTGAACGCGGCGCCGGCGGTGGCGCTCTGGTTCTGCCACGAGGCGGGGAATCCGGACTTGCCGATACCTCCGACCGTGTTGGACTGCGAGCCGAACGCCTCGCCCTCGAACCAACCGGTACCCGCGGCGGCGCTGAAGCCGTTGAGGGTCTGGAGGTCGGTGAGGATGGAGCTGTTCCCGGCGATGAGCTGCTTGGAAACCTCGCGGCGGAGCATTCCCATGACCTGCTTCATGCGGCCCTCGTAGATCCGCACAATGGCCCGCTCGCCCTTGTTGCTGGTCTCCTCCTTCTTCGTCATGACGACCGGCGCGACGAAATCGCACCACTCATAGGACGAGGTCCGGAAGGGGTCCTTCACGGCCAGGTTCACGGCCTCGTAGCCGGTCGAGAGCTGGGTGATGGTCGAGTGGTCGGTGAGGATGACGGGCGAGTCAACCTTGGAACCGCCGTCCACGGTCTCGACGTTACCGAGGCGCTGGGTGGCCTCGAGGATGGGCGTGGTGCGGAACGTGTTGTCCACCTCCTTGTCCCGAAGGATGCGGAGGGTGGTCGCCAGAATGTCCGGCTGGATGGCCATGGGGGCCTCCCCTGTGATGGGTGTGGGTGGGTCTGGTACTGGTAGGGCGTGCCGCTACGGGTGCCAGGCTCACCGGCGTGTCCCATGGTCGGGGGCCCGTGTCCTGGTCAACGGGTAGCACACTCGAGGAGGAGCGGTCAACCCTTCCGGGAAAGCTGGGAATAGATACTCCACGCGTCCCCACGCTCCCTCGTGGCGCGGTCCACCTTGGCCACGGACTCCGCCACGTGGGTCCCGCCGGCCATCCGGGCCCCGGCGGCCTGGAGCGCTCGGCGCCGGCGTGCCTTGTCCGCCTCCTCCTGGGCTGCCTTGCCCTGGAGGCGCCGCCCCTTGACTGCCCAAAATGCGGTCTCGAGGTCGAGGGCCTGGTTGCGCTCGAGCTCGGCGCGGACCTCCGCCCGGAGCTCGGTGTCCGTGCGGAGCTCGGGGTGGGCCTCCATGAATCCCTCGTAGCTGGCGCGGGCCTGCTGGGCCTGGTGCTGGCGCTGCATCGGCTCGAGGAGGCTGTGGAGCTTGGCGGCCACGAGGCGCTCGATACCCGCGTTCAAGCTCTCAGGGTCCCACGGGTTGAGCTCCTCTCCGGCCTGCTCGGCCACGGCCTTGAGCTGGCCGAGGACGGGGGACTCTACGATGGCGGCCTGGGCTGCCTCGAGCTCCCGACGCTGGCGGGCGAGGGCCTGGGTCTTGCGGGTGTAGTCCGCCCGGAGCGCTTTCATGGCGCGCTGAACGTCGTCCGGCT
>Ga0255781_10001652_pt1 | contig 18160 bp, 20 predicted proteins | sample 101ome_21_FD_179979 | JGI IMG/M metagenome (GOLD analysis project Ga0255781, IMG submission 179979) | Coastal salt marsh microbial communities from the Groves Creek Marsh, Skidaway Island, Georgia - 101413BT metaG (version 2) | ecosystem: Environmental > Aquatic > Marine > Intertidal zone >... | reverse complement strand
CTGAAAAGCCGACCAAAAAGACTTCTACTGTGACGCCCGATGGCAGTAACAATCGACGCAACAGCGGGCGGCGCAAACGCCAACAGCTACATAACCCTGGCCCAAGCTGACGCCTACGTTGAGGCGATGATCAACAGCACGGATGTCAGCAAGTGGAGCACCGGCACTGATGACAACCGCAACCGATCGCTGGCTGCAGCAGCTGAGCGGTTGGATCGTGAAAGATTTTTAGGCGCACGCGCCACTGATACGCAAGCAAGGCAATGGCCGCGTACTGGCGTGCGAAAGCCCGATACCTACGTCAATACGTACGCCACTGGCTTTCCTTTCCGAATTTCTGAGGATTACTTCACCGACACCGAGATCCCGGATCAAATCAAGCGGGCGCAGATTGAGCTTGCTGTTTACCTGCACAACAACACTGATGGCATCAGCCTCAGTGGCCTGAACGATTACAAGAACGTCAAGATTGGCAGCATTGATGTGACGCCTGACAAGGCCGGTGCTGTTGGTGCTGACCACGTTCCGCCGATGTTTGAAAGGTACTTGACGGGTCTTAGAATTAGCGGACCAGGCAACATCGCTATCAAACGGAGCTGACCATGTACGCAGACCTTTCAGGCGGCTTCGAGTTCATCTCTGACACTGCTGCACACACGGGCAGGTTCAGCAAGGTGTACTTCAAGGAAGACACCGTGATTAGTGCGATCACGGTGAAGAACGCAACCGGCAACAGTTTGGCCGGTGAGACTTTCGTGGCTGACACTTACATCTGCGGCATTATCACGAGCATCACTTTGACCAGCGGCGCTTGCCTTGCCTATAACCTCTGATGGGACTTGCACAGTCGCTTGAAAAGGTTGCCGATAACGTCATCGACGCGCTTGGCGCTGACGTGACGATCCGGTATGTGACGGCTGGTAGTTACAACACGACGACTGGTGCAGTCGCTGAAACGGAGAGCGACACCAACATCAAAGGTGTGGTGCAGAACATCGCTCAGAGCGAGGTGAATGAACTGGTGCAGGCCAGTGATAAACGATTGATTGTCGCGGCCAAGGAGCTTGCCACTGCACCGGAGACCAAAGATCGGGTGGTGATCAGCAGCGTGGTGCATCAAATCGTCGAGGTGCAGACGATTGATCACGACAACACAGCCATCACTTATGAGCTGGTGTTGAGGGCATAACGATGGCGCGTCCCCCAAAGCCGATCAGCATCAGCCGGAACATCCCTGTTGATCAAATCGGGGACCTGTTTGAGCGTCAGATTGAAAAGCTGGTTCTGTCGTTGACTGATGAGTTGTTGGTCAAGCTCAGAACAGAAAGTCCGCCGGGGCCTGGAACGCCGGTCGTGACTGGAACGTTGATTAACTCATGGCGTAAAGAGTCTGTTGATCGTTTTACGGGCCGTGTGTACGTCAGTTCACAACTCAATCCCAACGGATCAAATACGCAGGACTACGCCCCGGCTGTGATGTTTGGGGAGTCCATGCCGCCGTCTTGGAAAGGGAAGTATGCGCCGGGTAAAGGCAGCCCTCCGAAGACCACAGGCACGCAACCTGTCGTGAAGCGTTACCCAGAAAAAATCTTGGACGAGATCATTGAAACGCGCCTTTCTAGAATTCTGAGGCGCATAACAGGGGGAGTCTGATGGCTGCGGCAGATCTCAACACCATCAGATCAACGATTGAAGGGCGTCTAGCGACGGAGATGGCTGGCAGCCCTGTTCTTCCCGTGGTCTTTCACAACATGGCTTATGAGCCCACCCCAGGGTCTTCGTGGGTTCAGTGTCTGACCTCTTTCGGTACTAATGAATACTTGGGCCATGGCTTGACCAGCAGTGGCTACAACAGAATCCTGGGTCAAATCGTGATCAACATATTCACGCCCAAAGGCACAGGACCGGGAGCAAATTATGTGATTGGAAAGCGCGTTCGAGACCTTTACAATAGGGTCATCGTGTCGGGGGTTTTCTTCGACGCTTCAATCGGTCCAGAGGTACTGGCTTCACCAGCTCCCGAGGGCTACTTTCAAACTCAGGTCCGTGTGACCTTTGAATCCATCGAGGAACTCTGACCATGGCCGTCCTTCGCGGAGAACAAGGCGCAGTCCAATTTGACGCCGCTGGCTCAAGCAACGCCACAATCGTTGGCACTCGCAGCTGGAGCCTTTCAACCACCAAAGAAACTCTGGATGTTTCCAAGCACGGAGACACCTTCCGCAGTTTCGTTGGCAGCATGATCAGCGGATCTGGAACCGTCGAGTTGGTCTATGACCCTGACGCCACCGGCCAAGCTGCTTTTCTTGAAGACGTTCTGACGACTGCAGATCCTGCAGACGCCACGTTTGAACTGTTCACGACTGGCACCAGTTCTGGCACCGACTCTGTGAGTTTTGCCGGAATTATCACCGACATGGAAATCACTTCTACTGTTGGCGAGATTGACATTGTGACCTGTAACTTCATCACCAGCGGTGCTATCACCGGCAACCTTGAGTGATAAGGCTATAGTTTGAACGTATTGTTCAAACTATTAAATGCCTGCTTCTAAGCGATTTGTGGATGAGCTGGTTGAGGCGTTTGACCTTAACCAGCGCCGCAAGTTTGTTTTGACGCTTCCGTCAGGAGCAACGCGGGATCTTTATTTCAAGCCCATCACCCGTGCCAATCGCAAGAAAGCACAGCAACTCGCTGGTACGGACGAGGCGCTAGACATCAGCACGCAAATGCTGTGTGAGATGGCTGAGCTGGAAGACGGGACTAAACCGTTTGCTGGCGCTGATGTAGCGAAACTGCAACGCGGTTTGCCAGAGACGGTGCTGAACGAGCTTGAGCTGTTCTTGTTTGGCATCGGTGAAGACACCGACATGGAAGAGGCAAAAAACGACTAAAGCAGGACAAGTGGACTCTGTTTGAGTTTCACCTGGCCTGCGAGTTGGGAATGACTGTGAGCAGGCTTCGCACGGAGTTGACCGATGCGGAGCTTGTGCACTTTGCTGCGTATTACGAGATCAAGCGTGAGGAAGAGGAGAAAGCAATGGATCGCGCCAAGCACAGACGGCGGTAGTATTGATCTATTGGCTGGCTGAGTGTGGCAACTGTCTCTTCTACAGTCGAGCTGCTGGTCAAGGCACAGCAACCACAGCGGGCATTGCGTGCCCTGACTCAAAGCACTGATAAGTTAAAACAAAGGGTTGACGCAACTCAAGGTTCTTTTACAAGGACTGGAAAGGCAGCAACTTCGTCCGCTTCAAGCGCAAGTTCGGCGTACAGAAATTTAGGAACTGAAGTCTCTGGAGTAAATAAAACTGTTCGGGGTCTCAGAAACGCTTTTGTTGCCTTGGGTGGCGCAGTTTCAGCTTCTGGAATCCTCCAGACTGGGGTCGATGCGATTGAAAGTGAGCGGAGGATAAAACTGCTCACAATGAGCACAGGTGACTCTGCTGAGGCGCTTGCACTGGCTTCTCGTGCAGCAAGTCGTTTTGGATTGAGTTCAACTGAGGCAAACGAGGGAGTTGCGCGTTTGCTTGCAAGGCTGAAGCCAATGGGCTTGGGTCTCGATGATATTGAATCGACTTTCAGCGGCTTCAATATCGCAGCAAAACTAGCTGGTGCTACAGCCTCCGAGTCTGCTGGTGCATTCTTGCAACTGACTCAAGCTTTAGGCAGTGGTGTTCTTAGAGGACAGGAACTCAATTCAATTCTTGAGCAGGCACCGTTGATCGCAACAGCGATTGCTCTAGAGATGAACACGACGACCGGTTCTCTCAAAAAATTAGGTGAAGAGGGCAAGATTACAAGTCAAATTGTTCTTGCAGCCTTGAAGAGGGTTGAGACTGACGGGGCTGAAAAACTTGAAGAGGCAATGAAAGGGCCGGCTCAGCAGTTCAAAAATCTGCGGAATCAAGGGGTCGAGTTAGCCAAAGTTTTGACAGAAAACGTGCTGCCAGCCATTCTTCCTTTGGTGCAAGGCGCGACAGATTTGTTGAAGTCATTTAATGAATTGGACCCAGGCATCCAAGGCTTTATCGTCAGCACTGCTCTTGCAGGCACAGCTGTTCTCACGCTAACGAAGCTTGTTGGTTTTCTTGCGGCAACCAAATTAGGAGCGTTTTTGGCGCAACAAGCGGCTTTGTTCCAAGTTTTTGGAGCAAAGATTTATTTTTCTGCGGCTGCGGCGGGAGCCTTGAAGATAGCAATGGCGGCTTTGCCTTTTACTGCTGCCACTCTGGCTTTGGGGTTCTTTGTCAACAAGTTGATTGAAGCAAATAGAAAGCAAAGAGAGTTCAATGAACTTGTCAGCTTTGGCTCAGAAGAAACCTTGAAGGCTGCTATTGCTAAGAGGATTGAGACAAGAACGTTAATTGAAAACACTATTGCAAAACTAGAAAATCAAGCTGCATCAATAAGCAAGTTTGGCGAAGACGTAAGGTTTGGTCAAATCACTCAACTCAAGCAAGACTTGAAAGACCTTGACAAAGAGTTTGCAGAGCTGTCTTTAAAATTGATGGATCTTCTAGCCGCAAGAAGAAAGGGAGCAACAGTGCTTGATCCTCCAGGCAAAGATGCCGACAAGGCCGCAGATATGCTTCAAAGCGCCGAACGTAAGTTTGAGCTTCTTAAGGAAGAATCTGATCTTGGCAAAAAATTGCTGCAAAGCGATTTTAGACGAGCTGATGCTCTTGCCAAGATAAATAAACTAGAAAATATCAGCAAAGAACAACGTCAAGACATTATTGACGCTACCGATAAGGCTTTTGACGCGGAAAGGGGAAGCCTTATTGGCGAGGCTCTTGCAAAAGACTTGAAAGCTGTTTTTGACTTGAAGGAAGCCCAAGAGGATGCGTTGCTGCCTTTGCAGCAAGAGGCTGAACTTTTGAAAGCCAAACTGGCTGGCAATGAAGAGGAGATACTTCAAAAGCAAATGGTTGCAGACATCATGGGCAGAGTTGAGGGCCTAAATAAAAAAGATGTTGAGGATCAGGTCGCAAAAGTTTTTGCTTTAAGAGATCAAGTTACTGAAGCTGAAAAGCTAGAGCAGCTTTATACGGAAATCGGCCGAACAATAGAAACTGCAATCGTTGATTCGTTGCTGCAGGCCAAGAGCGCATCCGAAGCTTTAGGAAGCGTTCTGAGCGCGATCAGTCGCCAACTAATGACCTTTGCCCTTGGAAGCATCGGTGGCTCAGAAAAAAACAGTGGCAGCGGCATTTTTGGCGCAGTTGCTGACATCTTTAGAGCTAACGGCGGGCCTGTTAAAGCTGGTAGGTCTTACATCGTTGGGGAAAGAGGCCCGGAGGTTTTCACGCCTGGGGTCTCTGGGGGCATTACTCCGAACCATGCAATGGGCGGAGCTAACGTGACCGTAAACGTGGATGCTACTGGCTCGTCTGTTGAAGGCAACGCTGATCAGGCTTCGCAGCTTGGCAATGCAATCGGCGCTGCAGTGCAGGCTGAGCTAATCAAGCAAAAACGTCCCGGCGGTCTCCTTGCAAGCTAATGGCTACCTTCCCGTCAATCACCCCAACCTACGGGCTGCAAAAGAGCAGCGGGCCAAGTGTTCGCAAGGTGCAGTTTTCTGATGGCTACGAGGCTCGATTAACTTTTGGTTTAAACCAAAACCCAAAGCTGTACAACCTGACGTTTGAGGTGTCAGAGGCAGATTCCGACACCATTGAAACGTTCCTAGACGCTCGTGCAGACGACAACGCTCCATTCGACTTCACACCACCAGGAGAGGCTTCAAGCTCGAAGTTTGTTTGTGAGACGTGGAGCAAGTCGATTCCTTACTTGAACCGCGCCACAATTCAAGCAACATTCCGCGAAGTCTTTGAACCGTAATGGCGACAGCAGTTTGGACCGCTAGTACCGCGTTTTCTGTTGGAGACGTTCGTCGTCCATCGGTTTCATATGGAACTGGCCTGTGGTTTCGCTGCACCACAGCTGGTACGTCAGCCAGTTCAGAACCAACATGGCCGACTGATATAGCCAGCACGGTTACGGATGGAACGTGTGTTTGGACTGCGATTAGCAGTGTTTACGACGAGCTGCTGAAACTTGCGCCTAGTGCGGTTATTGAGCTGTTTGAGCTGCGTCTGGACAGCAGCCTGCATGGCAGTTCAGACGTTTACCGCTGGCACGCTGGCATGAGTCGAAACGACCGTAATCAAGATGTCAACGTAGTTTTCAACGGCAACGAGTACACACGATTGCCGGTCAAGGCGGAGGGGTTTGAGTACACAAGCACTGGAACGTTGCCCCGACCAACGCTAACGGTCAGCAATCTCGACAGCACCATGACTGTGCTACTCGCGTTGGTCAATGCCACAACAGCAGGCAATGACCTTGGTGGAGCGGAGGTTCGGCGCATTCGCACACTCAAGAAATATCTTGACGACATCAACTTCCGTTTTGAGAACGTTGCTATTGCACAAGACGGCGACACGTTGATTACGCAAGCTGGAGACGAGTTCAACGTTGAGACGGTTGGTAATCCCAGCGGCGTGCCTGATCCAAACGCTCAGTTCCCGCAAGAGCGTTGGTTTATCGACCGCAAGGCAAGCGAGTCACGCGACACGGTGACCTTCGAGCTAGCTAGCAAGTTTGATCTGGCCGGACAAAAGTTGCCCAAGCGTCAGGTCATCGCCAACGTTTGCCAGTGGATCTACAAATCAACGGAGTGCGGCTACAACCCGTCTACCGGCCCAGGCAAAGACATTGATGGCGTGAACTTTAGACGTTTTGATGTGAACAACGAAGGCGTGACAACTGATGCTGAGGACGTGTGCGGGAAGCGTATTGCTAGCTGCAAGTGCCGTTTTGGCGATAACGCTGAGCTTCCGTTTGGGTCATTCCCCGGTGCAGGTCTTACCAAGTGATGCGGCTGTCAGCAGCCATGAAGGCTGAAATTCTGGAGCACGCCAAAACTGAAGCGCCTCGCGAATGCTGTGGTTTGGTTGCTGTTGTCAAAGGACGGCGCAAGTATTTTCCGTGCCAGAACATTGCTCAAACACCTGATGAGCACTTTGTTCTTAGCGGTTGGAACGAAGTAGAGGACCAAGGCGAAGTGGTGGCGATTGTGCATAGCCATCCGATCACGAAGCCTGAGCCATCAACAGCTGATCGTGTGGCTTGCGAAAAGTCAGAGCTGCCTTGGTTCATCGTCAATCCAAACACTGGGGCATGGGGCTACTGCGAGCCTGAGGGTTTTGAGCTGCCGTATGTGGGGCGGGAGTTTGTTCACGGCGTTGTGGACTGCTACACCCTCGTCCGCGATTGGTACGCGAGGGAGTACGGCATTGAGCTACGCGACTATGACCGACGGGATCAGTGGTGGGACCACGGTCAGAACCTGTATTTGGACAACTTCAGCAAGGAGGGATTTCGCAAGATCCCAGTAGAGGAGGTGCAGCGCGGAGACTTGATCTTGATGAATCTTGTGTCGCCTGTCCCAAATCACGCAGCGATTTACATGGGTGACCAGCAGGTGTTACATCACGTCCAAGGCAGGCTGTCTAGTCGTGATCTCTACGGTGGCTACTATGGCAAAAGCACCGCCTGCGCCTTGAGGCATGAAAGTCGTTAAGGTCTACGGCGCTCTGCGTAAACGGCTTGGTCAATGCCGGTTTGAGTTTGATGTGACCACGCCAGCGCAAGCCATCAAGGCGCTGTGCGTCAATTTCCCAGGACTAGAGAAGTGGTTAATTGATAGTGAGCAAGACGGCGTTGGTTATCGCGTATCAATAAGCAAAGAAAAAGTGACTGAACAAGACATGGCTCCCTTGTTCATGCCTTTTAGCGATCGTGAGGTTTTTAGCATTACACCTGTCATCGCTGGTGCGGGTCGTGGTGCCGGACAAATTTTTGCAGGGCTTGGGATAATAGCTGCATCAGTTTTTATTCCGGGTCTTGGCCTTGGGCTGGGCGGAGCATTGGTTACAAAAGTAGGATTGCTTGGCGGTGCATTGCTTATACAAGGGATTTCCCAAGCTATTTCGCCGCAACCGGACTTCGGATTAGAACGTGGACGCGAAGCAGCAAAGCTTGAATCCTTTGTTTTTAACAACATAGTCAATACCTCCAAGCAGGGTTTGCCTGTGCCAATAGCCTATGGACGGTTATTCGTTGGTTCAGCAGTGCTATCCAGCGGTCTTGACGTTGATCAAAAACAGGTATGACACAGACTAAATACGTCCAAGGCGCTGGTGGCGGTGGTAAAGGGGGCGGTGGAGCGCACACGCCAACTGAGGCAGATGACACTTTGCAGTCGATCCAGTTTGCCAACGTGCTGGATCTAGTTAGTGAAGGCGAGATTCAAGGACTAGACGACGGCAACAAAAGTATTTTCTTAGACAACACGCCCGTTCAAAACGCAGACGGCAGCAATAACTTTTCTGGCTTTACTGTTATAACGCGAAATGGCACTCAGGCGCAGAACCACATCCCTGATGATTTTGGATCAACGCAAGTCGAAAGAGCGGTCAACATTGAGGTAACCAACAGCACCTCTGTTACTCGAAATGTTTTAGGAACAGACGTTGATCGCCTTCGCGTAACGCTAACTATTCCTAGTCTTCAAAAGGTAGAGGATGACGGCGACATTGTTGGCCATACCGTTGACATCAAGATTCAAATTCAATATGACGGCGGTGGTTTTAACGACGTAGTTACGGACACGATTAGCGGCAAAAGCAGCAATCGTTACCAGCGTGACTACATGATTACGTTGAGCAGCAGCACCAACGTTCAAGTCCGCATGGTGCGTGTCAGCGCAGACGAAACCAGCCAAAAACTAGCCAGTACCACGATTTTTCAAAGTTTTACCGAGATTATCGACGAAAAGTTTAGCTACCCAAACTCTGCGCTTGTTGCGCTTCGTTTTGACTCGCGTGAGTTCAGCAGCATCCCAAGTCGTAAGTATCTGATTCGTGGAATCAAAGTCAAGATTCCAAGCAACGCAACAGTAGACACCACCACGCATCTGGGGCGGATCACGTATTCCGGCATTTGGGATGGAACGTTCCAGGCTGCAACATGGACAAACGATCCAGCGTGGTGTTTATACGACCTGTTAATTTCGACCCGATATGGAGCAGGTGTCCCAGAAAACACGCTCGACAAATATGACTTTTTCTCTGTTAGCCAGTATTGCAACGCTCTTGTTGATGACGGCAAAGGCGGTCAGGAGCCGCGTTTCAGCCTCAACATGCTGATTAACAGTCGCGCTGAGGTTTACAACGTCATCCAAGAGATGACAGCTATATTCAGGGGCATCGCTTATTACGGCGCAGGCTCTTTAGTTCTCAATCAAGACAAACCAACCGACTCAAGTTATGCACTCGGGCCGTCAAATGTAATCGACGGGCTGTTTACATACACTGGAACGTCCCAGAAAGCTCGTCATACCGTTGCGACGGTTGCCTACCAGAACTACGACACCCAGGGAGACACAGAGTTTGAATATGTTGAGGACCACGATGCTGTCGCCAAGTACGGCATCATCAACAAGGACATCAAAGCTGTTGGTTGTTACAGCCAGGGTCAGGCGCACAGAATTGGTAAGTGGACCCTGCTTTCAGAGCAGAACCTGACTGAAACCTGTCAGTTCGCGGTTGGCATTGAGAGCGGGATCATTCTTCGCCCTGGGCAGGTTGTAGACATTGCTGATCCTGTTAGAGCTGGTGTGCGGCGTAGCGGTCGCGTGCGTTCTGCTACGACAACGCAGCTGACTGTTGACAGCAGCACCAACCTGTCAGTCAGCGTCGCAACCAGCGATAACGATCCAAAGGTGTCAGTCATGTTGCCCAGCGGCATTGCTGAAACACGCAGCATTCCAGCAGGCGGTATTCAGCCACAAGCCAATGGAACGGCAACGATTGACGTGACATCTGCGTTTAGCCAAACGCCGACGGCTGGCTCGGTGTTTTTGGTGCAGACATCTGACATCGAATCACAGCAGTTCAGAGTTCTTTCTGTTGCTGAGTCAGAGGATGGGGTTTATGGGGTTAGCGCAGCTGCTTACAACGGCACGATCTACGACGCGGTTGAGTCTGACAATGAGCTGACCAATCGAGACATCACCAACCTCTCAGCAGTACCCAACCCTGTTGATTCAATCTCGGTAGAGGAGTTCCTCTACGAAACAGGCCAGGGTGTGTTTGTTGGTGCGTCAGTCAGCTGGCAGCACGATCGCGTCAATATCAGTGAGTTCCGCGTCCAGTTCCGCATTGACGATGACAACTTTGAGACGCTGACCACGGCATCACCGTCGATCACCATCCGTGACATTCGAGCTGGCAATCTGCAGGTGCAGGTGCAGGCTAGAAACTACTTGAATCGCGGCAGCGTTATTACGAGTAATACGTTCACGATTGAGGGCAAAACTGCTCCACCGCAACTGATCACAGATGAAAACGACGCCAACTATATCGACTTCGACATGATCCCGGTTAACGGGCAGGCCAAGTTGACTTGGCGGCAGTCTCTTGACCTTGACGTGCGGAACGGCGGTCACGTCAGGCTGCGTCACTCACCCAACACCTCAAACGTTACTTGGAGCAACTCAACCAGCATCTCTGAAGAGATCGCAGGTGCTGCAACGGAAGCCTACGCAGATCTGAAGTCTGGAACGTACTCAATGAAGTTCATCGACTCTGGCGGTCGCGAGAGTCAGAACTTTGCGCTGATCGAGTACACCAAGCCAGAGCTTGAGAGCACTGAGGAAGTGTCAGCGTTGTCGGCAACAGAGGATCCAACATTCCCTGGAACGAAAACCAACCTCAGCGTGGACAGCGTTGATCAAGAACTGGAGATGGCAGCAAACGGTTCTGTGCTGCACACGACTGGAGAGTATGTGTTCAACGGCAATCCATTTACGTTGACTCATGTCGGCAGTCTGCGACTTGAAAGCACTCTGAGAGCCCGGTCTTACTTCCCAGCAACCGACCTGCTTGACGATGTTCCAGACTTTGACTCGATCGTAGATTTTGACGGCACAACGCCAACGACTTGTGATGTCAAGTTGTACGTGCGAACAACGGAGGACGATCCAAGCGGGTCACCTACCTATACCTCTTGGCGTCACTTCAATAATGCAGAAATCAAGTGCCGTGCGTTTGAGTTGAAGGCTGAGTTTGAGACAAACGACGACACCGCCCAAATTTCAGTAGACCAGCTGCGCGTTAAAGCGTTGATGCCTTTCCGGTCGTTGTCTGGCGAAGTAACGACTAGCACTAGCGGTGATACGACCGTGAATTTTGGAACGGGCAACAGGTTCTACGTCAAACCGTCGATTGGCATCATCTTTGCTGCGTCTAACACCACGGATTACTACGTCATCTCAAACGACAGCAGCGGTTCCAGCTTTGACATCTCCGTCTACAATTCAAGCAACGCCCGGATCGCTTCAACGGTCCGCTGGAATGCTGTCGGTTACGGACGAGGCTAATGGCACAAGCTGACCAGCAGATTCAAAACGCCAGCGGTAGTTCGGTCCGTGCCGACCTAAACAACAACTTCGACGCGCTGTTTAGCAATAACTCTGGATCGTCTGATCCTTCAGTTACCACAGCGTTCATGTGGTTCGCTGATACCACCAATGATGCGCTGAAGATCCGCAATGCGGCGGACTCTGCATTTATCACCGTTGGCACGCTGTCTGAGACCAACCTTGGTCTTGCACTAAAAGCCAGTCCTACGTTTACAGGCAACGTCGGCGTGCCTGCTGGAACGGTTAGCAGCTTGCCGATCAGGCGATCTGACGACACCAACACAGGGATCTACTTCAGCGCAGCTGACACGCTTGATATTGCGACAGGTGGAACGCGTCGCGCTCACTTTGACAGCAACGGCATCACGATCCGTGACCGCAAGGCACTGAGGTTCAGGGATACCAGCAACAGCAACTTTGTTGCGCTTCGCGCTCCAGACAACGCAGCAAGCGACATCACGCTGACGTTACCTAGCAGTGACGGCAACGCGAATGACGTGTTGCAGTCAGACGGCAGTGGCAATTTGAGCTTTGCTGCTTTGCCGCAGGCTGTGCCGACTGGATCGGTCCACCTGATGGCTAGCACCACTGCGCCGAGTGGTTACCTGAAATGCAACGGCTCTGCCGTTAGCCGGACGACTTACGCCGATCTGTTCGCTGAGATTGGAACGGCGTTCGGTGCAGGAGATGGAAGCAGCACGTTCAACGTGCCTGACCTCCGTGGCGAGTTTGTTCGTGGTTGGGCTGACAACGGCAGTGTCGATAGTGGCCGTAATTTCGGCAGCTCACAGTCAGACCAAAACGCACAACACAATCACTCAGCAACGGCAACGTCGAGTGTCACTGACCCTGGTCACTTCCACAATGTCGCCTATTCAAACAGCGACAGCGGCGATGGTGTGATTGAAGAATCTGGCGTGGGCTTCAGCGGGTTCGAGCCGACTGAAACCGCAACAACCGGCATCTCTGTTTCCACGTCAGTCAGCGTTGCTAACCAGGGTGGCAGCGAGGCCAGACCCCGTAACATTGCAATGATGTACGTCATCAAAACGTAAGCGTCATGGCAAATAAGAAGATCACTGAGCTGAACGCTGCCAGTTCCCTGGCGGCGACCGATGTGGTGCCTGTCGTTGACGTAAGCGCAGACGAAACCAAGAAAATTACGGCTACTGACCTGTTCCGCACGTTGCCTGATGGAACGGCAGCCGCACCAGCGTTGGCATTTAGCTCTGATGCAGCAAACGGTGTTTACCTCGCTGGTACGGATACGGTCGGGATTAGCACTGGTGGAACGCAGCGCGTCACGGTTGACGGCAGCGGCAACGTCACGATTTCTGGTGACCTCCAAGTGGATGGTGCCACCACAACCGTTCAGTCAACGACCGTCACGATTGACGACAAGAACATTGAGCTGGGTAGCGTTGCATCACCTAGCAACACCACTGCCGACGGGGGTGGCCTCACGTTAAAAGGCGCTTCAGACAAAACTCTGAAGTGGATCAACAGCACTGGTTGTTGGACGTTCAACCAGCCGATGAACTTCAACGATCACGTTCGGATCGACAGTTCAGGCAATGTTGGTATTGGAACAACGTCGGCTAGCGATAAATTATCAGTAGCTGGCTCTAGCTCTGGTGAATTTCGTGCATTAACGCTGCGAAATTCAAGCGGATCAACTAACTCAACGGCTTCTTTAACGTTTGAAGCATCTTCTGGTACGGAAGGTGATGCAGCTGCTATTGCAGCTCAAATCAAAGGCGTTCGCTTGGGAAGTGGAACGAATGGTGGTTTGCAGCTTTGGACGGCAAATGCTGGAACTCCCGGGGAGCGGATGCGGATCGATAACTCTGGTCGCTTGTTGGTTGGGACAAGTAGTGAGTTTGGCACAGTTTCCCGAAATTCTTTTTACAGCCTATTTCAAGTAAAAGGGAATACCTCTGGGGCCTCTAGTGACGGTAGAATTACACTAGGAACAGGGGCAACGACAGGATCTAATACATCTCTGGGAACAATTATTTTCAATGATACCGACGGCGGAGATCGTGCCTTTATTCGGGGGTACAGCGCCTCTGCTGGAGGCAGTAGTAATTATCCCGGTTATTTAACTTTCTGGACGAACGCAGGTGCTCCTAACCCGACTGAGCGCCTCAGAATCGACAGCTCGGGGAATGTTGGCATTGGCACCTCGTCACCTGGAACAATCTTGAACATTCGTTCTGATGATTCAGACGATGGCATCTTGCTTGAAAAGACTGATGGTACTGATATTGCTCGTCTTTTCCATGACGGCACTACCACAGATGCTCGCCTTGATATGTTTTCTGGCGGCTCAGCAGATATCCAATTAAGGGCTAACGGAGTCAGTCATTTCTCTGGAGGCAATGTTGGCATTGGAACATCGTCGCCAACTGTAGAACTAGATGTAACTGGTGACGCTAGATTGCGTTCTACTTCAACATCGGATGGGCCAATACTTCAATTTGACGGAGCAGGTCCTAATGGCACTAATTACACTTTTGGAAAAATTGAGGCTGATAATACAGGATCGAATAATGCTGGAGAACTGCGGTTTTACACAAACCTTGCGTCTGCAGGCGGCTTAGCACAACGGATGGTGATTGCCAGGGACGGCAAAGTTGGCATTGGAACGACAAGTCCTGACGTTCTTTTAGATTGCCAAGGCACCGGTAGCCAAACAATACGCGCACGCACAAATGATACATCTGGAACTGCTGTTGGCATTTTGCGAGCAGAATACGCAGGTGGCGGTGGAGGAACTGCCTCTAATATTGAAATCCGCGCTGGTGATGGATATTCCTTCGTTAATAACACAACCAACAGCCCAATGTTGTTTGGTATTAACGGTAGTGAAAAACTGCGTATCGACAGCTCTGGAAGGTTGTTGGTTGGGACGTCTAATAATACCGCGCCAGGTGGTTTCAATGCAAAGCTACAAATAGCTGACACGAGCTTTACTGGTAGCATCAGTTTACGCCGTGATTCAGACAATGCTTTCGCTCAATCTCTTGTTTTTGGCAAGTCAAGAGGGACACTAAACAGCGCCACTGTTGTTCAAAGCGGCGATAAATTGGGCGCGATTGCTTTTTATGGAGCGGATGGTTCTGACTTAAATAGTGAAGCCGCTCAAATCTCTGCACAAGTTGACGGCACCCCTGGGTCTAACGACATGCCAGGAAGGCTTGTTTTCAGCACCACAGAAGACGGTTCAAGCAGTGCGATTGAGCGACTTCGCATTACATCAACTGGAGCGTGGGCGATTGAGGGCGCATCGAACTACGGCACCAGCGGTCAGGTTCTAACCAGCAACGGTAACGACTCTCCAACCTGGCAAGATGCTGCAGGTGGATCGACTGATTCAATTAGCGAAGGTAACACCAGCGTTGAGTGTGTTGATACTGGCAGCGATGGTCACATCACGTTCGACACTGAAGGCACTGAGCGGATGCGTATTGATAGCTCGGGAAATGTTGGTATTGGGACTAGCAGCCCCATTAACTCTTCTGGTTATAGAACTTTAACGATTGGTGATGGCAGCAGTTCTGGAGGCCAAATTCATCTTGAAGCCCCTAGCGGCAATAATTATCAACAATGGCACAGTGATACTGGCGTTAATTTTTACGTAAACGCATCAGTACCTCTAATTTTTCATACCAACGCTAGCGAGCGGATGCGGATCGACAGCTCTGGGCGGATTGGCATTGGAACTACAAGTATTAACGCAACTGTAGACATTAAAGCTTCAAGTCCTGAGGTTCGTCTCACAGCAACAGGTGCAAATCGAGCTGCTATTTCTCATAGCGCAAGCGGTTTGAAGTTGAGTCAGACTGGTGCAGCAAATCTTCTTTTTGAAACTAACGGATCTGAACGAGCACGTATCGACAGCTCTGGGCGGTTGTTGGTAGGGGTAAATACTGCGTTTGACACTGATTCAAATGCTCTAATTCAGGCGGTTAATTCAAGTGGCGGTGAAATTGTAGTTGGAAGAGATTTTGCACTTGGTGAGGGCTCTACTATTGGCCGTATTGGTTTTTTTACTAAGCCAAGTTCAGTCGCAGAAGGCGCAAGAATCGAAGCAGTAGCAGACGGACTTCATTCTGGTGGCGCTCCAACAAGATTGATGTTTTACACCACCGCTACAAGTGCAAGCAGCCCGACCGAGGCGATGAGGATAACAAAGGATCAAAGGTTATTTATTGGATCGACAAGCAGCTATGACGGCGCAAAAGTTGAAATCAAACAGACTGGCAACGCAAATACGTTAGCAGTTCGTGCAACCAGCGGATCGTATGCAAACGATGTGCTGATGATTAAGGCCGATAGAAACACTACTAATGGCACTTTTAAGGCAATTACTTACTACAACCTTGGCGGTGGCGCTCAAAGGTTTAGAGTCGAAGATAGCGGAAACGTAAAGAACAGCAATAATTCTTATGGCTCTTTGTCTGACATTAAGCTCAAAGAAAACATTGTTGACGCTGGCTCGCAGTGGGATGATCTAAAGGCTTTCAGAGTCCGCAAATATAATTTTAAGGCTGACGCAGGTCATAGCACCCATACCCAAATTGGTCTGATTGCTCAAGAGGCTGAATTAGTTTCTCCTGGCCTTGTAAGTGACGATAGGGATCAGGACGCAGATGGCAACGACCTCGGTACTGTTACTAAGTCGGTTAATTACTCTGTGCTCTACATGAAAGCCGTAAAAGCACTTCAAGAGGCAATGGATCGTATCGAAACTCTGGAAACCAAAGTTGCCGCCCTTGAGGCGCAATAGGTAAACTTCACCTGCAAGGACTTTCCGAATGTCTACACCCACCACTACGTTCACCTGGGCCGTTGGCACCATGGATCGTCAGCTGAGCAACGGTGCTGTGCAAACCGTGCATTACACCGTTTCAGCTTCTGATGGCACCTATTCCTCTGGTGCGTATGGCAGCGTTGGCCTTGATCAGCCTGAAGATGACGCAGATCTGACGCCTTATGCAGACCTGACTGAATCTTGGGCAGTTGCTGCTGTGCAAGCCAAGCTTGGTGGTGCGGAGAAGGTTGCTGAAATTGAGGCTGCGCTTCAAGCACAAATCGATGTGCAGCGTACTCCTATCTCAGGTTCTGGAGTTCCCTGGTGATGCAGCGTCCAGATCCAATGATCGCCGCTAAGCCTGGTGCGGAAGACGTACAGGCTATGGCGGCTAGAACGCTGTGGATGGAGGAACTGTTCTTCCTTGATGGTCGCGACATGATCTCGCACCCGATGCACGGTCTTTTCACTGGCTTGGCTCTTAAGTATCAAAACTTGGAGTCAACTGACGGTTACTGATGGCTAAGTCACTTAGCGGACAAAATTTTGTCCCTAGCAAGCCAAAAAAGACACGTCAAGGGGATGGATCACATTCAAAACCGTCCCATGGACGGAAGAAGTATCGTGGCCAGGGAAAACGCTAATTCTCTTCCAAATGATCAAGCGTCTTGTTTTTGGTGTAGCCGCTGGCGCACTTGCCTTGGCTCCCCTCTCTGCCCGCGCAGATTGGTTCGTTAATCCAGAGATCAACATCGGCGTTGGCACTGAGACCGGCGTGGGTGGTGCTGTCACCGACCTGCACGTTGGTTACGAGTTCTCGAATGGTGCTTATGCACAGATTGGCCCTAGCCTTGTGACGCCTGACACCGGGGATTCTGAGATTGAATTCTCAGGCAAAGCTGGCATCAGCGGTGGTCCTCTTTATGGTGAGCTTTCATTCGCCACTGGTGACACCGAAACCACCGGCAACGTGAAAATTGGCGCTCGTTTCTGATCGCTGCTAGAACCTAACTGTCTCCTCACACAGACAGCAGGGAGCCCCCGTACTTGTGCAGAGCGCGGGGGCTTTTTGTTTACCCAAACGATTATGCAAAAGGTCTACAACCTGCTTGGCGTTCTTGGCTTCGTGATGTCTGGAACGATTGCGGTCATGGGCGTGATGGCTTACACACGCATCCCGTCAATGATGAAGCTTTATCTGAGTGAGATGCAGCTGGAGCTGACGGAAACGATTTTGAAGCAAGTGCCCGTCCCAGAAATGCCTGAGATGCCAAAGCTGCCAACGGAGACAGGCCCTGCGATTCCACTGCCTTGACACAAGAAAACCCCGCCTAGGACGGGGTTCTCAAGGGACCCGGGGAGTACGCTGACCCACTGATCCGACTCCGATGATGCTTGTCAGAGTTGCTTTGACCACGACCAGCCTGCATCACAGCTGACGGGGGTTCAAAACTGACAGATGCTGACCAGAATTGTTGACCACACTCAGCCTGCATCACAGCTAAGGGGCGTTCAAAACTGGCAACCTGGCCTACAGGGAGCACAACTGGCCTAATCGAGCACTTTGCAGTGGAGGAGTTAGGAGAGCCGTGGAAGCTGTAGGAGAGGTATGCCTTTTATAGCACAGGAAGGATCAGGTCACCATCTTGGTGTTGGCGGTTGGATCGTCGTCATGAGCTTCAGGTCCGAAGCCTTCAGCCTTGATTTTTGCCATATCAAGTTCTGGCGCGGGTGCTTGAGGTTTCTGCTCAAACGACGTCAACCATTCGCGTAAAGCATCACCAGTTGGTGTGCCTTTGGGCCATTTAACCCACTTGAGGATTGCTTTTGGATCGGTGAATGGTCTGTCGGAT